>Ga0114923_10003098_pt1 | contig 11229 bp, 13 predicted proteins | sample SumtaG_FD_89578 | JGI IMG/M metagenome (GOLD analysis project Ga0114923, IMG submission 89578) | Deep subsurface microbial communities from Indian Ocean to uncover new lineages of life (NeLLi) - Sumatra_00157 metaG | ecosystem: Environmental > Aquatic > Marine > Oceanic > Sediment | place: near...
CCAGACGGTTTGTCTAAACAAACAACTCCGTTCTTCAAAAGATGTTCAATAGGTAGATTATCCAATGAAGTAAAACCATAATCCGGATTGGTCGTTTCATCAACTTTGACAATGACTTCACGAAATTGGTCAGCAGGGAGTATCCCGGTCATTGATCCATCACCAGTCGCCATCCTCTGAAGATTGATTATTCCCCAAGTCTGATTTTAGTACGGAACCTATCAGTGAGAGTGGCTTCTTCAATTGCTTTCTCAACAGCTTCATCGTCAGCACCTTTGGAGATTGATAACATAATATCTAATGGTTCAAGATGACGAGTGCTGCACCCTCTTCGTTTCACACCGGTTAAATGCTTTGGACCTGTAATCACAACCATTTTGTCATCGGTTTCTTCAACAACGACGCAATAGCTTCCTGCTTCACGGCCCATGGTTTTCACGCATACTCTGCCTACTTCGTATAAGTTTGTCATTTTCTTTTCACCTCAACCCATCACTGGTCCAGCAAACATTCGAAGTCACCTAAGAATGCTTATCCCAATTTGATGGGGAGAATTATGTTTCTGGAAAGAAATACCAATATCAGCCTTGTGCTTTGTCAAATTCTAGTTTTTACTTTCAAATAGAGCACTAATAGCGGCAGATATTATTCTAACAACACCATAGAGGTCATATTTCTCGGTATTGATAATCAAATCATAGATTGATGCGTCCGAAACGTCAAAATCGTAGAATTCAATATACCGTGCACGTTCAATTTCTTCCCGTATGGTAGTTTCGTGATGTGCAAGTTCAATACTCACATTATCTCGATCTGCAATGCGTTTAACACGAACATTCAACGGCGCAACAAGTAAAATCCTGAGGTCAGCGTTTTCTCCAGCCATCCAACCAGCTAATTGACCATCGAGCATGATATTGCCCTTTTTTGATTCATCTTTGATTCGACCATCAAGAAGAAGGTCAATTTGTGGGTCGGTTTCAGCAACTTTACTGAACTCCTCAAGAGTGAGCCCGCGTTCTTCTGCAAGCTGGCGGAAAATTCCACCTGCGGACACGCGTCTAAGATTAAAATCAGTTGCCACTCGATTTGCAGTTGAACTTTTTCCGGTTCCGTGAAGACCGCCTATCGTTATTACGCGCTTCATGCTACTACTCTCGGATCTGGCTTATGATCCCTCTTCGTAGTGCCTTTGAGCTAACTACACCACCATAAGGTCTGTTAGGTCTCTTAGATGAACGACTGGATTTGTAACTAAGACCTTGTCTTGCATTCCTTGGAAGCTGCAAGGCGTCTCCGGAAATTGCACAAATCCCCTTAGTTCTGTAGAATTTTTGTCTATGGATCACATTGCGTCCACCAGGGGTCTTAATCCTGCGATTTGCTCTGCTTCGAGTCAGCATTCCCGGTCTCATGATATACCACCATATCTCTGGCTTGTGACCGACCCAGTGATATTTGCTTAAAAGCTCAACGGTGTGCCACAACTAATGGATAACCAAGTCAGGAGGGAACCAAACAAAATAGGCCACTGTGATAGCTAGCATTACACCACCGAAGATCAAGCGGGGACCAGTTAATTTCCCCACTTTTACGCCTACGAAGAAAAGGATAGCACCAACTAGAATTGTGATAAATGATGCGGCGCCTCCTATGAATATCAAGAAGTCCCAAATTTGTATCATATACTGAAGAATTAGATCTGTGAAATCAGAAATGGGACTTAGCATAACTAGTTTTTTCATTATTATTCAACAGAATACTCAGCTGAACTATGATATAACTCATTGATTGCTACTGCTTTTCAAGATTGGTGATGGATTATGTTAACGACTTGTATCCGTCATTACTTCCGCAAATATCCCGACACATCATCATTGCTTGCTCAAAGATGATACCTTCACGTGATCTGTGTGCCCATTATTCTCTGAAGAATGCTGCTTAACCCTAAACCTACAAGGAAATAGAAACCCCAGTATGTAATTCCAAAGCCAGCAGCTGTTGGATGCCCAATAAATCCAACAAGGAACGGTAGCAATTCATGAGCGTTGAACGGTAATACTGCGACTACTAGATCTATACCTTCAGGAGAGTAGAACATTCTAAGTACAGAGAAAATAAGGATGAAAGGAATAAAGAATAACAGAGTGGGTTTACATCGAGCTCCAAGCATTTCACGCTGAATTCTATCAACGTAAGCTTTTCTTCTTCGGACTTTCTTGAGAAGTTTCTCGTTCTTGGTTTTTTCAGCCTCTTGTTTCATCTGCTGATATTGTTTGATTTCCGCCTGATATCGCTTCAACCGCCTCATATCAGCGAATTTCTTCATAGCTAAGTTGCTGATAGTTGAAATCATCACAGAAACACCCATGATGAACAGCGCCGCATAGGGGGGGTACTGTGCAATTGCGAATGCTTGTGAAAACCAAATAATGAAATCAGCAATAAAGTCCTGCATGTAATCCTACTCCATTAATGTTACCGCTAATGCTGCTGCGGCTTCTTCAACCTTACCTTGACGGTTCTTGATTATTCTTACGGTTGCACCGGTAAGTGTACCACCGGCAACAGCAGCTGCTCTACACATTTGTTGATGTATTTCAATGTCGTCAACCATCTGAGCATCTCGAGTACGGGATGCATCATCGGTTCTCCTTAGAGCAATTTTTTCAGGGTCGGCCTCAACAAGTACTATTGTCTTTGGGCTAATCGCACGAAGAACCCATTCAGGAAGTCCAATCAGGAATCCATTGTTAGTTTGAATCAAAGTGTGTGTATCAACTATCACACGGGCAGTCTTAGCTTTCTCAGCTATTGCCTCACCAGCTAACCTTTGATTTTCTCTCTGTAAACTAGTTGACATCTTACGCATCTCATCTCGGTCCTTCACGTGACCTGCCTTTGATGCGACTTCGAACATAGCAGTTCCAAAGTTCAAGACCAAAACGTCTTCGCCATGGTCGGCTTTTACTTTGTCAACTGCAGTATTGATCACTGTGGTCTTCCCGACCCCAGGAATTCCAGTTACAATTACAACATTTCGTGATTCGCTCATGACTGGATTCACCATATACGACTTAGGGCGAGGTTCAATCAACCTGTTATAAATTCATTCCTCGTTCACCTACATTGTTCGAAAAACAATTAACGCACTGTATCGTAGTATTAGTCGTGGTAGTGATGAACGAAGAAGAGGAAAACAAAATTACTGCAAATCCATTCGAGAGGTCCCTTTCATTGGCTATTGGAGGGTGGTATGGAAGGACAATTCTTGGTTTCATTGGCGGATTACTATTAGCCATAGCTTTACAAAATGGGTACTTTATTGTTATAGGTACGTCAGAACCCGAGTTTCGTCTTATTCAAGTCCTGCTATTTGGAATACCAGGTGCTATCCTATTCATCATATTTCTGAAACTTGAAAGAACAAGTAGAGACAATCCAAATTACTGGTCAAAAGAAAGGCAATAATCACTTAACGTCAAAGTTATTCGATGACAATTATTGAGAAAAAAGAGTGTGAAGGGGCCAAACTAAGGCCCCTTACAATCAAACTACGGCTAGATAATTCCAAGCAATCCGGTGATACCATCACCGCCCATACCTGCTAGTTGCTCCTTGGCAATCTGTTCGTAGTACTGTTTGATGATCGATACCATCAGTAAGATACCCGTACCGCTCGCCAGAGCTCCCATGATATCCGCAGCCGCTGCAATAATTCCTATGAGGAAACCGCCCAGTCCTGCTACAATTGGAATGTATCGCTGTAGTAAGCGCTCAAGGACTTTCTCGCTCCTCCTGAAACCAGGTACAATGTACCCAGAATCTAGGAGCTGCCGCGACACGTCCCGCGGCGCTATGCCACTGATATCCACCCATATTTTACTGAAGCCCCAACATAGGAAAATCATAAGAGACGCATATATTCCAATATGCAGCCACATGTCGGGCTGTTGTACCAGGGCGAATATGCCCTGGGGCGGCGTTATGTATTTCGCTAAACCGTCAGTTGCGACCATACGGCCGTCTATAGTTTCATACCGTCCGAGCCAATTCAGAAATACATTATCACCAAACGGATTCATGCTATTGTAAATCATCTGTCCGAAGAAGATGATGTTAGCGTAAAGTGCCTGAGCAAGAATAACCGGAATATTAGAGGTGTAAAGTAACTTAATTGGATACCGAGCTTTCATTCCTCGATATTTTGCATATTGAAGTGGGATCTCAACTCTCACTGATTCCATCCACAGCACAAGTCCAAATATCACGAACGTCACTATCAGTGCCATAATATTCGGATCATACCCGTTCCGTAAGAAGAACCATCCAATCTCTACAGCGTCTCCAGCATCAGTTCCAATACCAAACCATCGTAGAAAGTTGGCAATCAGCGCTGCGATAATACCCTTTGGTAAGCCGGTTGCTGTTCCGTCATAACCGATTGGTGCACTGGTTTCAGGTTCAATTACGTTAAGCATATTGAACATGACTTGACCAGCGACGTTGGTCATAATGAACAGAGAAACTCCTGAACCTAGACCCCAGCCTTTCTGGACAAGCTCATCCATCAGGATTACAATCATGCCTGCAAAGAATAACTGCATGAATACAATTACTGATTGCTCAGGTGTCAATGTGCCATAAGCGTTTCCTGCAATGTAAGCAATAGCCTGGAATGCGGTCATCAACATTGCAAGGACTTTCTGACCACCAGTGAATAGTGCTCTGTCCTCTGGATCACTAAAGTCAACGTTGATGATTTTTGAGCCTAAGAGTAGCTGCATGACCAGACCTGCAGTAACTATTGGTCCTATTCCCAACTCCATCAAAGTTCCTCTAGTACTAGCTAGAATAACTCGCATTGCCCACAGATAATCTGTACCCGCTGTTGGGTCTACACCGTACAATGGTAGGTGTGACATCACGAGGAAGATTATCAGGACTATACCAGTCCATATGATTTTCTCTCTGAATGATACGTCCCTGTCCGGAGCTCTTACTTTTCCCCGATAATGACACGAAGTCAGAATCGATCGGGCATAATCCGGACCAGAGGCGACAGTAATTTTAGGAATGTTGAAGCCAAGACATAATGTCTCCTGCAGGTTTTTCAGAGTTTCAACTTCGAGGTACCTTTAAAGCTTATCATCAAGCTAGCCCCTGTATTACCCCTGAGTGCCTGTAATAGAATTAAGATAACCAAATCTATTGAAGAGGAATTGTACTAGTCGTTAAATCCTAGTGCTCTTTCAACTTTATGAAATACAAAAAGAAACTGCTTACGGTTCATTGGAACCTAGACTTGGATAGTCTGCCCAGAAGCAGTATCATGTAACCTACAGGATTCTTTACAAACCTTTTCCTAATTCTCGATATCCTTAATAAGAAACTGGACTACAGCCCCTTGGGGTTTGTTATGAAGATACAGCGTGTTCTGTTCTTGAAGATAGTAGGTACTATCGGTCTAATTGTATTGTTGTTGACTCCAATTATTACTAGTAATGAGTTTCCAATAACATCCAATGTAACAATGAATAATCAAAGCTCTGTAATTGCACTAGATGATACTGTTGAAATCTATAGCGATGACGATTTCGTTTCTCAATCGTGGCCTGGAAATGGAATCCTTGGTGATCCGTTTTTAATCTCAGGTCTAGAAATTGGGGACACTGACGGTCCCAGTATAGATATCCAAAACACAAGAGCTTACTTCATCGTAAGTGATTGTCACATTTTGGAAACAACCTATGGAACTGGTATTACATTGAGGAATGTTTCGAATGCAGAAGTGTTTCAATGTACCATTGACAACGGATACCTAGGTCTTTTCAATTCTGAGAATTCTTCACTTCAGCTAAACGTACTGATTGGTTCTTATGTATCACTAAGTCTATCTGGAAGTTCTCACTGCGTGGCGGACAATAACGAGTTGATTGGAATGGTGAGTGGGTCTTCAGGAAGTGCAACCATTTTAGGAGGCCAAACTGAAAATTGTACTATATCCAATAACAATGTATCTTATGGCACCCATTATGGAATTGATCTTCATACTGCAAACGATGCATCCATCATCAACAATTCGATTTCTGGATATGCACAGCATGGCATACGGCTATACATGAGCAACAATATATTGATACATGGGAATAATATCTCTGACTGTATTGAAGCAGGAATATATCTTTACTATAGTGATAACGCTGTGGTATCTAATTGCACTGTCATAGACTGTGGTTATAGTATATACAACTATTATGCAGATTATCCAACGTTTCATAACTCCACATTTGAGAATTGTGGGTTAGGGTATCGTGAGGGTCCTTATGAGGCATATGAAATCGATTCACTGAATGTGTTCGTGAATGGAAAGCCCTTGGGAGTTTTTCTGGATCTTAGTGATATGGCTATAGATTCGAGTATATATGGTCAGATCCTTGTTTATGATTGTTACAATCTTACATTTACTGGAGGTTCTTTTCACAACTGCTCTGGAATAATTGGCGCATACAATTACAAATGCACCTTTTCGGATATCTCAGTGGTTGATAGCTATAATTACGGCGTTGATATATTTCATGGACAAAGCTGCAACTACACTAGACTCACAATATCTGATAGCAGATTGTTCGATTTTTCAATGAAGCAATCGCAATATTGCAATGTATCAGATAGTACATTTGGGAATGCTGGATTTCGCTTAAGAGCGTGGGGTGCAAATTCCCCATATTTTGATCACACAATGTATGGGAACACTGTAGATGGCAAGGAACTAGCCACATTCTTCTTTGAAGAGGACATGATTATCGATATCAGCTCTTTTGGTCAAGTCATAATAGGTAATTGTAACAATGTGACACTTACAAATGGGTATTTTGAGGATATTCATAATCCAATTCAGGTTGGCATCTGTAATGGAAGCAAAGTTGAAAATTCATTCGTGTCAGGTTCGTTGGAGGTAGGAATACACATCGATTGGTCTACCTATATTGAAGTGAGTAATTGTGAGGTGTACAATACTTCGGGTTATGACTATAATACTGGACACGGTATTTTTGTCCTTGGTTCCGATTATTGTAAGGTTAAATCAAATACTCTAGTCAATAATGAGCGAAACGATTTGAAGTTGTGGAGTTCTGATGAAACGATAGTCGAGGATAACTCGATCACATCAACGACAGCCTATCAATCGGTGCACAACGAATTCTCCCCAAATAGTACATTTGTAAGAAACAGAATTTCAGGAATTGGAGATGGTATTTACGTCGATGAATCAAGTCGAGTTCACATTGAAGACAACGAATTCCGCTCGGAACATTATTGCGTTTACCTCAAGGAAGGACACTACACAAATGTAACAGGGAATTCATTCATTGATAATCAGTATTCAGGAGGAGTCTTCGCTTATAATATACATAATCTGACTGTTGAGAAGAATTTCTTCAATGTGTCAAATTCTGCAGTGTATGGATTCAATTTCGAAGATTCTGACTTCCATGCCAATATAATATCAGAAGCATTCAATGGTTTTAATATTCGAGATTCCAGTAATCTCATGGTTACAGAAAATCAAATGAATTTTACACGCAATGGTATTGTTTTCAATTCTGTTTCCTCTTCCAACATCATTGGAAACAAATTATATTGTGGCATAGATACAGGTATCTCTCTCAAAGGGACATCCAGTCAAAATGTCATCTATGACAATGAAATTGCTTGGTTCATGAACAACAACGGATTTGATGAAGGAACTGACAATCAATGGGATGATGGTATAAGCAAAGGCAACGCATGGAGTGACTATTCAGGAACCGGTACATACCCCGTTGATGGAACTGCAAATTCTATAGACCACTACCCTAGTCAGATATTGGACAATATCGCACCTGCGGTTTCAGGATGTGATGATGTGCTTTATCTAGTGGACGAATTTGACCAATGGATTAACTGGACAGTATCTGATTTGTATGAATACGAATTCAGCATTGAACAGAACGGAACAGAAGTCGATTCGGGAGAATGGAACACCGGCTTAATTGAATATAATGTAACTGGACTTGAGCTTGGCAACTACAATTTCACGATCACTCTATCTGATTATGCAGGTAATATTGCTACTGATACAATATTCGTTTATGTTGTCACCGAGTTACCCACAACAACCACTACCACAACAACAACGACTACAATCAGCACAACAACTGGGACTACTACGAATGATACGACTACAGACCCAGTGGGTCCTTTGACAATACCAATTGAGTTTATTGTAATTGGTGGTGCATTGGTTGCGGTTGTTGTCGTTCTGATATTGGTTAAACGGAGATAGATCCAAGTCATCCAGAGTTTCAATAAAGGAGAGAAAGCATTCTCTCTCCCATATGTGACTGATAAATCCATTAACAAATATGAAACCACGATGTTTCTGGGTAATTGGGCATTAATAATAAAATACAAAAAAGAAACTACATACCCTCAAGCCAAGACAGACTTGAGAGAGTAGAGTATATGTTTATTCCTTAGCTGGCAGATCAATTGTGCCGCCAATACCGGTAATCTTCTCACGGGCTCGTACACTGATATCCTTTACACCTGTGAGATCAAGTTTCTTGGTTACTTTGCCTGAACCTAGAACCTTGTCAATACCAAGCTGTGATAGATCTATTTGGTAGCGCTTACCTTTCATAGTAGCAATACCCTTTTCGACTAAACGGTCAGCGTCGCTATCAATGACCCCAACGTTAATCGTAGTCGTGGCTTCGACGACTCTTTGAGGTCTCTTGAAACCCCACTTACCAAAGTAGCGAGGGTTCTCCTGCATGACTTTTATGTAATGATGCTTCTTGGAACCGGCCATTCCAACACCACCTCTTTGTCCAGAGGCTCTGTGGCCAGCGCTGAACCCATAACCTGCGGCTCGGCGACCTCTCATTTTATGAATCTTCTTTGATTTTCTCTTTTGCATAACTTTTCTCTCCGTTACTATGCTTTCTTTAGACGAACTTCCAGAACTCCATTTCTGATTGTCGACTTTGCTTGGTCTTTTTTGACGGGAACAGGTAAGGTCAACTCTTTATGATAAGGACGCTCTGTATTGGTCACATGAATAGTGAATTTCGTTCCCCTGATTTTGACTTTGATTTCATCTTTTTCAACACCAGGTAATTCAGCGACAATTATGATTTCATCATCCTCATCGAGTACATCCACAAGTGGTTCAAGTTGGGATGTTATCTTTTCGCCATCATCACCAGGAGTATTTCCGAATCTCTGCATCATAGGCTTCCCATCAGGACCAACCTTCATTGAGAAACCGAAAACAAAGGGGTTTGTGCCATCAGGATTCTGCATGAACTCTTGCATTTTAGTGGGATCTAAGAATTTACCATCTCCAAATTGTTGCATCATCTGCTCCATCATTTCTTCGATTTGGCTGAACATACTTTCAGGTAGAAAGTCACCTAACCATTTACGGAGCATCTTCCGCGGGTCATCATTTGGATCGAAGCTATCATCCCAAGACACGAATATTCACCTTTTCAAATCATTCTCGTAGCCAGAGTATTTATGCCCAGACCACGGTATCCTGTAATTCCACCCATGCCTACGCCAGATTTTCCTTTGCCTTTGTAGCCCTTCTTAGGAGGAGTTAGTCTGAAAATTGGTTTCAAACCTTCTACATCAGCTATCTTAGCTTCACCATCGACAATCGCCTTCGCAAATGCCTTGATTGATTTATGGGAGGAGTTCTTCTTCACATATTCGTCAGTGAGTCGTAGATTACCAGGAAGTCGGCCACGCTTTGTGAGTAACTGTGTAACAATCTCCGCGTCAACTTCACCCCAAGTGATGTAATCCTTAGCTTTTGTTATCATACCTTGAAGGCTTGGTGTTAATTTCATAACCCTAGCGTGATGTAGTCTGACTAGACTCAACTTATTCATAGTATGTTTAATCTGAGGTCTTACTCGAACTTGACCCCTAACTCTTATTGCAAGGACTACTTTTTCCTCACTACTCATTATTCAGACACCCCCGATGTTGCCCACTCATGTGGTGGTAACATTCGGAATGTATTGGTCAACGCATCAACAACTGCCTTCGCAAAGTTAGATGACGTCCTTGAACGCCCTTTGGTGATTGACCAGACATCATTAATTCCTGCAATCCTTAGAACAATCTTACCAACGTCTGCGGTAACAAGACCTGTACCTTTAGGAGCTGGTTTCAAAGTGACCTTCACTGATCCAGATATCCCTTTACTCTCGAAGGGGATACTATGCGGATCGTGACAACGGCACTCCCAAGAACCACAGCCTCTTCGGAATATCGTGAGGTTTAACTTGGCTCTGGTTTCAGCAGCACGGATAGCAGGTACAAACTCTGAAGCCTTACCAATACCTACACCTATGAGTCCTTCACCATTACCAACGACAACTGTGATTCTGAAGCTTTTCTGCTGACCACTATCAGATTGACGCTGGACCATAGTAACATCTACGACCTCTTGTCTGAGATCAGGAAATAGCATATCTACAATTTCTGCTTCACGAATGACATAGTTACCCGTGAAAATGTCGTATATGCTGTTTATGTGACCATCTTTAACAAGGTTACCAAGATGGGTTTTTGGAACCCAATCTTTGAGTGGGTCTACTTCAACACGTCGTGGCTGGCGTCTTCTTCGTTTACTCATCAATAATCACCCCTATATCTTACCTCTCTTGCCTTTCTTCCCTTTGCCTCGAGCTATCAGTTTCTTAGGCTTGGGTTTCCTCGGAACAGCCCGCGGAGGTTTCTCGGTAGGCTTTTCCTTCTTAGGCTTAGCAGCCTTCTTTGGAACCTTTTTGGCAGTGGTTGGTGCTTTCTTTTTCTTCTTCTTGAGATCTGCTTTGGGAATAGCAAGAAGCGTTTTCTTTACTGCATCAACTTTCTTCGGTAAACCAGTTATTGTGGTCTTTTTCTTACCGACTTTCGTGAACATATTTGCAGGATTGTCCCCACCTGTGAAATGTTCGTAAGCAGAAACAACGTGTTGACCAGTAATTCTGTCTTCAGCAGGTAGAACTTCAGGATTGTGTGGAATATTAACTCCTGCATCTAAAACGCCTTTCAAAACAGCGTATATCTTTGATCCCCTGATAGGAGGAATAAGACCAATATCTAATATTGCAGAATCAATTCCTCTACTCTTGGCTCTCAAACCTGCTAGTAATCCAGTCAAGTACG
>Ga0114923_10003099_pt1 | contig 11227 bp, 9 predicted proteins | sample SumtaG_FD_89578 | JGI IMG/M metagenome (GOLD analysis project Ga0114923, IMG submission 89578) | Deep subsurface microbial communities from Indian Ocean to uncover new lineages of life (NeLLi) - Sumatra_00157 metaG | ecosystem: Environmental > Aquatic > Marine > Oceanic > Sediment | place: near...
AGTAATAGACTTGAACCCGATCCCGAACTGCGCGATAGTATCAATAACGCCAATCGTTTGTCAAGGTCATACTTGCTCAACGCACGACCTATTAAGAATCCACCAAAAATCAAAGCAACAGCGGGATCAAAGAAAGGTGCAAAAGCTGCTCGTGGTAAGGCGATATCAGTTAATACAACCAGTATTGGAATAAGTACAGCAGTTGCTACTAGACTGATACCTTCGGAAAACCAAAGAATTGCAACTACTGCAAGAATCATTATTGCAGCTTGGGAATGCACTAGTGGTTGATAATGAACATAAAAGGTTTGATCAGATTGCCGGGTCACTCGAAGTAGTTGATCAAATCCATCAGAATTCGTTAAATGAACAGTAATTTGATCAGCATTAAGAGAAGTTCCAACTGCTTCAATTGTAAATGAAATCTTACTCTCTGGAGCTATGGGTACAGTGGAAACCACTGTCACTGTAATATTCGTACTTGTGCCATTGAAGAAGTATATTGATTCATCAGAGGGTCCAGATTCTACCATAAGAATCGGAAACGACACAGTGATATTGATACTGGAACTGTTTACTGAAAGCGTTGCATCGTAAGTTCCAGGTTGAATATCAGGAGGAGCAATGTTATACAATACAAAACCGGAGATTATAGTAACTAGAAGAACAACAATGGTCTTTTTGCTGATTTTGTATTCCTCCAAGGAAAATCACCAATCTAGTATCGATGAACATTCGTTCGTTAAATAAATCGGTTGCTGTGGTATTAATTAATCAATTGGACGTTTCTTCAAAATCTTTTCAAGTTCAGATGATGGAGTGACCAATCCTTTTGTGCAGATGATTGTCTTTGTCTTTTCAACTAAATCCCCAGACTGAAGCTCCAACACCGCCATTAGTTTCTCGAATTGGTCGAAAGGGCCCTCAAAAACAGTTAGACCGGTAAAATCAGTTCCGAATGCGTTTCCAGCTTCTGTTACTATTTTTATGCCCTTTGGTAATTTTCTGCGGATCCCTGCCCATTTCTTTATCCAGTCATTTTTCTCTTCAGAATTCATAACTCGAAGCCGATAGTACACAATGTATACAAACTCAAGCTTTGATTTACTGCCCATGATTGGACTTGCTGCCATGAATATAGACTGTTAAGTCAAGCTTATAAACGGTCACGTCGTGCGCGACGCTAATCACAGGTGATTCAAAGATGGGGCTAAGAGCGTCTGAACATAAGAGGTCACTTATCATATTGTACTTTGTAACTTTGGTTATGCGTGCATCATTCTATCTTACGATAGCAGTGATTCAGAGCAGTGGTTACATGGGTGGAATTCTAGAGGGCTGGGAACCTGCATTGGTTCTTGTAATTTATCCTCTTGTTGAACTCTCCACGGTATCATTCTTTGGTGCCAAAAGTGACAAGATTGGACGCAAACCTATTCTGGTTATGAGCCTGTTTCTAACTAGTCTGGCTGCATTTCTTTTTGCATTGGCACCAGCTGCAATATTTCTATTCATTTTCGCAACAGTCTTTGGACTCGGTGTAGCTTCTAAAGTTACTACGACTTTGTCGATGATTGCGGATTCTTCATCTGAAGATAATCGTGCGCGACTCATGGGTTACTATGATCTCTCAACTTTAATGGGACTTGCTGGCGGTTATGGGATGGGTATACTATTCCTACAATTTGGATTTGAAGCAACCCCATTACTTCTTGCTGCTGCACTAGCGTGCGCACTTTGCGGTATCTTGGCATACTTTACCCTTGGAGAAACCCGAGTAGAAACTCACATTGAAGTTAGCATGATAGATTTGATCAAGAAAGTCGCAGGTGACAGACGAGTTCAGCTGATGTTGCCTGTTTATGTTCCAATCATTTCACTCTACGGATTGATGATTGCAAACGTTGAGCATATCCTCGAATCGCATTTCACCTTATCAAACATCGATCTAATCACATTATTCGGAATGCTAGGAGGCGCATTGATTCTTGGAATCATCACTATGGGTCATCTTTCAGATCATTTTAGAAAGAGAAAACCATTCATTGTTTCAGGGCTCATCAGTTTTGGATTCCTAGCTTACATTCTTATTGCATACGCAGACAACTTCGAAGCAGTTTGGGAAATTTGGCCTGCTTTACCAATCCTTGGATTTATTGCAGGAGGCTTTCCGCCAGCTGCGATGGCATATCTAACAGACATTTCAGAAGAAGATTCTCGTGGCAGCACAATGGGAGTTTACAGCATTTTCTTTGGTACTGGAATGATAATTGGACCATTATCAGGGCTGTTTGTCTATTCCAGTTACGGTCTTCCCGGATTTGTGGTATTAATCGTAATCTTCATTGCAATCGCTTGCCTTGGAACCTACTTCATGCCTGAAATTCACGGACATGAAGAGGAACCTGTACCTGAAATTGATGTGGGTAACGAATAACTCCTTGAATGTTATAGAAGGCCTACAGGATCAGAATACTCTCAGTCCTTATTTGAATGAGATGAATCCTGTAGTACTTTTTATATGAAGTCAGATGGTAAGAGTCTGAGCCTAACCACATGGAGTCAGTCCATTGCCGTTTCATGGATGTACAACACTCTAGTGTCAAAGTTTGTACAACTAAAAATGAACGGTAACAGTTAATAGAAAGTATTCCTGTCAGTCATTAGAAAGTCCTTTACGAGGATGGAATAGAGATGGTTAGGCTCACAACGATAAGTAACTTATTCTCAGGTATTGGAATTACCATAGTTGCGTTTTCAGGAGGTATATGGTATCTTCTAGATGCATTGTCAACCCCAGCAGCAGAAGCATTGTGGTTGGTCCCATTATACTTGTGGATGGCAGGTGTGGGAATACTTGGTTTGGTTCTGTTAATGTCAGCGGTTACGACGTTCACAGAGATGACGGGATTTGTACATCCTGAAGACAAGCTGATTAGTAATATGTTCGTATACTTGAATGCGATAGCAACAATCTTGGTTCTAGGATTATTGTATCCAACTGATTTAAGTTTCCAAAAAACTTTGTTCGATGTTGCGTCAATGATTGTCTTAGCATACGTTTTCCTCTTTGTCTTTGTATTCTTTAGCGCATCGATAATGGAAGGTGAAGAAACTGGACAAGTCAAGGAAATGACATCACGTTTCATGCTTGTTTCACTTGCTCTTGGAGCGATTATGGCAGGTATCAAGATATTTTTGGATTGGGTTTGGGAAACAACGGCGTCCTATGCAATATCTGCAGTACTTGTTGGTATCGTCGCGATACTATTGGTTCTTATTATTGTAATATTTCTCGGTCGGAAATACGAACCTGTAGGCGAATAACCTTCACTAGGTTCTGAAAGTGGGTAGAGCGCAATGCTCTGCCCTCTTCTTCTAGTAATATCTTGTTTTTTATCACAATGTATTTACAAGCAAATTAGATAAATGCAGATAAGGAATTGATTCATAGACAGGTTTGCTTCAATTAGTAACAATCTAAGGTTTAGGTGGAATGAATGACGGACGGAAAACTCTGGCTTGGCACATATATGGACAAAGATGGAAAAAGAACTAGTGAGAAATTTGAAATCAGTGTGGACCTTCTAAGAAGGCATGGTGGTATCTTTGGATCAACAGGTTCAGGAAAAACTGTTCTAAGCAAAGTCATTCTAGAAGAAGCAGCTCTCCAAGGAATTCCGATTCTTGCGTTTGATCCTCAGGGGGATATTGCATCTCTAATGCTACCCGGAGATCCAAAGCAATTGAGGGAGAAAGGAGTAGATCCTGCAAGGCTGGAGAGATTTCTCTCCAAAACGGTTGTAAGAGTTTACACACCTGCAAGCAGCAAAGGATTAGCCATTTCAATAAACCCACTCAAACTACCTGATAAAAAAGCGGACTCAGATGATGTAATTAGATTGTTGGATAACAGTGCCCGAACACTGGTCAAAGTGCTTACAAAAGTTGGAGGCCTTTCAAAATCATGGGAGAGCAAATCATTCGCTGCGGTATACGAGCTTTTACGAACTATTTGGGAAGATAAGAATAGAGACATTGATGATTTGAAAGAATTAGCAAATCTGCTTGTGCAGGGACCCGAAGAATTGGGAGTAGACCTTGAACCCTACATGAAGCTATCTGAACGTATGACATTAGCAACAAGAATCCGCACATTAACAGTTGGTTCTTCTCAGCTCCTATTCAAAGAAGAAGGACAAATCGATTTTGACGAAATGATAAAACCGGTCAACGGAAAAACACCAATCAATGTGATATTCCTGAAGACCTTACGTAGTGAGGAAGAGAAACATTTCTTCATTGCAATCGTTCTAAATCAACTATACTCTTGGATGCTTAGGCAAGGCTTCACAGCAGACCCAAGAATGATTCTATTCCAAGATGAAGCAGCACCATTCATACCTGCAGGAATGAAATCACCAGGACCAAAGGAAACGTTTCTATTGCTTTTCAGACAAGCAAGAAAATATGGTATTGAATGTTTGATAGCAACTCAGAGTCCAAAAGATATTGACTACAAAGCTTTCGAGCAGTTCAATACAATTGCCGCGGGACGAATTAGTAGTGAACAGTCACTGAAGGTACTTGAAAGAATACTTGAGCCAATTGCTGGAGAGAAAGAATCAGAAGAAATCATTACAATGTTGCCAGCAAAACAAACTGCTTCATTCATCTTTTCATCTGCAGATCTAAAACCCAAAGTAAACGATATCAGTGTTCGATGGCTTCTGACTAAACACATCACTTTGACAGAACGTGATGTGAAGAAATACATGGAGAAATTAGTAAAAGACCAACAGAAAATTCATCTGAAGCTTGAGCAAGAACGACTAGCAGGAGAAGCGAAGATGGATGCAGACCGCAAGAGAGCAGCGGATGATAAAGAAAAAGCAAAGCAAGCAAAACTAAATGAACAAGAACGACTTCGTGGTGAGGAAGAGAAAAGAAAGAAGGCAGAAGCTACTCAATTTGCAAAGGATAAAGAATTAGCAGAAAAGAAATCCAAATTTAAGAAAGCAAAGGATGAGGAAGCAGTCTTTGATACGAAGGGGCAAACAGGAAAAGTTTCCTATGAGGATTTGATCAATGGTTTTGTAGCAGTGATTGAAAAGATTGCAGGAACCGCATTTGGAATTCCATTCTTAAAGGAACTTATTAAGAGAGGCGAGCTCAATTTCGAGAAATCACGAGCATATTATTTTAAAGAAACTCGCGAAGCACTAAGACAGGGGCTCGCAAGAAAGGAAAAGAAAGAGATAACTAAGAAAGGGAAAACCAAGAAAGTGATGTATATTGTCTATGACTTTGAGGTCGTGATGGAGCTCGTGATTAAAAGAATGGGTGTGAAGCAACCAGATTTTGTTGACGAACGACGTTTGAAGACTCGTTTTGAACAGCTAGTCAGAAAAGCCAAGAAGAACTCACTGATTGAGAGGATAGCATTAGGTCAACCACTACTTGAATTCAAACGTTAGTGACTTTGTTTTAGCTGACAGTTGCATAGACCCTAGTCTGGTGAACAGTACATTCAACCCATTTCGTGATCATGTCAAGAGTTACATTGGTTGCTTGGTTCATCACTTTATGCGTGATTACTGGTGCCCCATATAGAATCAAGAGAACATCTTTGGTCTGCGCTGTCACTTTTGTATGATCAGAATCGTGAGTTGCATATCCATAACATATGATCTTCTCTTGATCAGCTAATACGATTTCGCGACCTCTGCAGGTGATTTCGTCACCACCGATTCGAGTGAAGATTTCGTTTTTCTTAGCAGTTCTGACAACTAGGTTACCTTTACGTTGTGAGTCATCTACCAATCCAATTGGTATTTTGTGATATGCAGAGGCTAAGTTAGCTACATCGACAAGATTGGACACTCGCCAAAAATTCAATTCTCGAAGCACCCGTCTCAATAGTGCTTCACTTGATACTCGATGTTTTGTGGGGTCCATCCCAAAGGTCCAGTATAAGTCACGGTATGAACGAAAGACAGGATCATCTTTAGCATCATCCAAAGTCACACCGGTTCTAATATCTTTAAACAGATCTTGCTCATAAGATTCAAAATCACCAATTGAACTCTTTATCGCTACATTAGATAAGCGGGTAATGCTAACAATCAGATTTTCTCGGTCCACATGAAATGAAAGATCAAATCCGTTTGGATCGGGATTTTCTGAAGAACTCACGAGCGGTTACCACCCTAGAGTTTCTTAATTATCTCTTCCAGACTTGATACTGTGAAATCAGGAGTTTGATCAAGATTTCCAGCATCAAAAGGTACTATGTTATCGGGGCGTTGAATCAAGATAGTTGCCAATCCCGCAGCTCGTCCACCAGCAATGTCGGAAGCTGGATTATCTCCAATCATCACACTCTGTTCTGCAGAGAACCCAATTGCCTGTATAGTTTCAGTTAGTATCTCAGGTAATGGTTTCCCAACAATTACTGCTTCGACTCCTGTTGCATCTTCAATAGCAGCTACGATTGATCTTTCTCCTAAGAACATATCTTCTTGTCCAAGATAGATTCCAGGGTAATCTCGACTACCGCTGATACATATTAATCCGGCTCCTTCTCGAACCATTTTTGCAGCAAAATTTAGGCGAGCATATGTAAGTCCAGCATCTGCTCCAACAGCTACATAATCGACTGGAGGATTATTTGTGACCTGCAGTCCCCGTTCTAGAAAATCTTCGATTGCACCGCCTTCACTAATTACAAAACACGCAGCATCGGGATTTCTATTTGCGACATATGCTGCAGCAGCAGCCCCTGCACTGAATGTTTTGTCTAGGTCCAGTTTGAATCCAGCAGATGTAACAATCTTGTGAATATGACGTGATGATAAGCGCCCGACATTTGTTAGTGCTGCAACAGTCTTGCCTTTTGTTAGCAAAGCATCCCATAAATTAAGAGCATCCTTGAAAGGATCAGGATGGTCTACATCTCGGATCAAGGTGTTATCAACATCAAATACCCATAGATCTCTATCTGCAAGTTCCATCAAAACCACGGTATGAGAATAAGATAACTCTCACAAAAAGGTACCTGCAATTTAAGAATTCATTTAATTTTGCGACGTCTATTTAATTCCATAGAGGCAACTACTGCAATAATGAGAACAAGGCCTACTAGTGATAATAGCAGTGGTGTTTGATCGATTTCAGCAACAATTGTTACTGTAGTATCTACTTGGTCACTATTTCCAGCCCCATCTCTTGCGACAATTGTGAGATTGTGGTTTCCCACCATAAGTCCTGCTAATTGAACAGTGATTATGCCGCTCATGAAAAATTCTGACCTGACTCGTTCACCATCCACGTAAATCCGATATTGGAAAGGATGATCGTCCTGTACACTCCAGTTGAAAACTGCAGGGATAGATTCAACATGAATCTCGTCACCATTGAGTAATGAAATTAAGGGTGCAGTATTATCAACGAGTAATGCAGGAAAATTATCAAAGGAGGCTGCATCTCCATCAATTTCATAGGGCCCTATTCCATCGTAATCGGACCAATCATTCCCAATGTCTAGTCCATTATCCCATGTGTTTGATTCTCCGTTGTCCTCTGCGTTCTTCTCACCGGTTAAGATGAGTGAACCAACATTCCATCCAATCTCATTTCCGTAAATGCTGTTGTAAGTGTATGCGGACGACTCAATTCCATTCAGATTGTTTGTATAGATTTTGTTGTTGATGACATTAGAATTGTCGGAAGATGATATTTCAATTCCCCGGTCATTTCCAAAGATCAGATTTCCGCTAATCGAGACGTTATACGATTGACGTAATTCTATTCCGGTTTGAGTAGCCCCTACAACAAAATTGTTGATGACTGAAATATCATAACAGTGTTCCATTCTGATTGTATTCCATCCATTTTCAATCCAGCAATTCGATATTATTCCATAGGCTGTATGAGATAAGACGATGACAGCATCTCCACTACCAAAAAAGCAACTATCTCTAATCTCAAAATATGATTCTGTATCGGATATCGAGATACACCAACCTCCTGATGTGATATTCACATTGGAGAGTATAAATGGGCTTTCTTGTGTCCCCTCCCCAATAAACCCATAAAATCGAAAATCCGATTCATCTACGATGAATATCGGAAAATGCGGTTCGTAAGTCTGAAGTGGGCCTTTGAATTGTTGGTTTACATCACCTACAACAGATTGGATACAAAAAGGCGTTGAAATAAAAAGAGTAGCTAATATTATTGATAGTACCTGTCGAACGCTTGTCATTTAATCACCTCAAAAATGTCTGATTATAGTACGTGTCGTTTCCTAAGAATTATGAGTACTACAATGATACCTACTGCTACACCCGCAATAGATAGAACGATGAATTCAATTCCAATTACCTCGCCCATAGGTAAATCTAGTTCCCACATTTCATACATCATAGGGTAGTTGTCTATGCTATTCGCGCGTCCATCTATTTCATAGACACCTGTACCATTGTAAAGTTGCCACCAATTACCTTGTCCAATTCCATCATCCCATTCATTATTTGTTCCAAAGTCAACTGCGTCGCATTCATTATTCCAACCTAATGCATTTCCAAAGATTCGTATATGATCATTCTCAGAATAGATATAAATTCCATAAATGGTGTTATTTGTGATCAGGTTGTTATATATCAAGCAATATGACGATTCTAAGTAGATATGGATTCCAGTCCCATTATTTGCATAGACTAGGTTTCCAACAATACTAGTATTGTTGGTGAACATTAGGCTGATTCCACCACTGTTAGAATACAGGTGTCCATTGTGATGAATTGAGTTGCCTTCAATATTGCAATCATAACTAAATATCAACGAAATGCCTGCGATGACGTTATCATAGATTGAACAGGCAGAAATCGTACAATCTTCGGAATATGCAATCACAACTCCAATATATCCATTGGTTATGTTTTGGTTGCTTACTGTGACCCCGGAACAGTTTACTAAAAAGACCTGTCCATAGTTTCCTTGAGGGATCGTTGTATTCACATCATCCAAAAAGAAACCTATGCTTTTTGTGCCAATGAAGTTATTTGAAACAGAATGTCTGTATTGAGATGGTGCAAATCCCTCTATACTGATTCCATGAGCGTCGAATGTATTTCCTGTTATTTCACAATTTATTGAATACCTTATAGATAACCCCCTATACCTCGACGCTTCTATGACATTGCCCTTGATTACGATATCATCACATTCATAGAGTTGGATTCCAGTAATCCCGCCTTTTATTGTATTATAAGAAATCTCGCTCTCTTCACTGAAGTCTATTTGAATACCGATATTATTGTCAGTCAAATTATTAGTATCTATGATGTTGCGAAAGGATTCCCAATCGGATTGAATTCCTGCATAGCAGTTATAGATAGTATTGGAACTGATTTGCCAATCCCACGCCCAACCAAGTTGGATTGCTGAGTTCCACCAAAGTTCTAAGGCAATATCGTAAATGATATTATCCGCAACTAGAGTATCATTCCCAGAACCTGTGAGATAGAACCCTGCAAAGAACATGTCGAATATCTCGTTTTCTGCAATGACCGAATCAGTCAAATCCAAAAGAAAACCTCCATATGAACCGTTATTTACTGTATTTCGCAATATGTTAAGATTCGATGCGCCAAAGATGCTGAATCCATGGTAGCAATTTCTGATATTGCTATCAGTAATGTTAGTTTCATGACAACTCTCTAGACTTACACCAACGTTTAGTGATTGGAATTCACAGAATGCAATTGCACCGTTTGTGATGTTACGTAGTACAAGACCATCATTACTGGAAAGACTACTCGATGTGAAGCTACAGTTGAGAATTGCGAAGAATGCAGTGGTATTCGCAATAATGAGGCACGTGCCATCAGCTACGATCTCTAAGAGCTCAATCGTATACGGGTTTTCTTGTGTTCCACTACCGGACCATCCTTCAGTTACAAAGTCCGCGTTTGATGTGATATTCATAGGTGCATGTGGAGTATAGCTTTCCGACTTGTAATATTCAACTGTCATTTCCCCGTCATGCATCTCAACAAAGTCAATTGGAACATCCCTGCTATTCATCTCAATGCCCTTTGAATCAGCAACTGGAACTATTGGCGAACAAAGCACTGTTATGAATAAGAGAGATACGGTTAGAACTACATATCTTCTCATCAAAACTCCTCAAATCACGTTAATCTGAGAGTATTTCACCTGAAAGGATATAATCTTTCATACTTTATCGCGTGGTTCACTCTCATTGTGCTTTCAGAACATCTCACAAAGCTTCACTGATTTACTCCTCAGCAAATCATATCATTAAATTTCGCTCAAAAGAGAAATCACACAAAAAGATGCCCACACAATCAATCTCGTTTGATGAGAGGAATCACACAGATGAACCTGAATGTTTCAGATCCGTCCTTGTTATCAAATCCATGTGGTTCCATAGAAGGAATGAAAACAACATCATCCTTTTCAGCAATATCTTTTGGAGCTGTTCCCAAGACCTTAGCCGTTCCGCTTAGAATGAAGATCTCATGTTCTTCAGGATGAGTATGTAAGGGAATAATACCCCCAGGATAGAGTTCGAAATATCGCATTGCATAGGTAGTAGCCCCTGCTTTGCGACCAATCAACCAACGCATTTTTGCTTTATCCGCGCCTGGTAGACTGACATCTTCCAGCTCGCGTTCTTCGTAATTGAATACAAACATAGATGCGACCTCTGTATCGATCAATTCGTAATCTGTGGGGTATATTACTTATTCTATAAGGACTTGCTGTGTTTATTAGCAATTTAGACCTAAATGTAGTGTGCCTCCTAGAATTCCACAGATTAGATATCCTGACAGGGCAATGAAGCAAGCTAAGATTTCAGCAATGAACACGCTTCTTTATTTTATCAGAAAAGGAGCTGTTGATGTTCTCCCTAAGAAATATGAAAAATCACTTGTGGTCTATGAGGAAGCTGTAAAGAAAAGAGCTGAACTAGAGAAAGAAAAAGACCCAGACAGATTTGTACCTGTTTGTGATGTTGAAAAACATCTACGAAAGAACTTCCTCTCTGTGGTCTTCAATACAACAGCTCTTTATGGGAACACGGAAACTAAGAGGGTATACTCCTGGAAGGAAGGGTCCATTGGTCCTTTGAATGTTCTATTGAACAGGGCTGGAGCGCACCTCAGGTTTCTTGCAATGACAAGATATCCGTTCCCAA
>Ga0114923_10003100_pt1 | contig 11226 bp, 12 predicted proteins | sample SumtaG_FD_89578 | JGI IMG/M metagenome (GOLD analysis project Ga0114923, IMG submission 89578) | Deep subsurface microbial communities from Indian Ocean to uncover new lineages of life (NeLLi) - Sumatra_00157 metaG | ecosystem: Environmental > Aquatic > Marine > Oceanic > Sediment | place: near...
GCAAACAACTACCGATTGCTTTATCCAAAGCATTATGGCGGCCGATATCCTCATAAAAAGATATAATTTCATTCGCCGAATTAAAAACACCCGCAGCATGTGCCCCGCCGGTAGCTTTGAAAATTTCCTGTTTTGCATGTAACTTTTCTATTAAAACATTTAAATCAGCAGGAGTTACAGATAATGTTGTATCAGTCGGTTTGCAAATTTCATCTAAATCACGCGAAGAAGCAAAATTTTTAACCCGTACCGTAATAGTTTCTGCTCCAGTTTGGCAATCAGAAATCTTAATAACATCATCAAGATCATTAATAATTCCTTGCGAAAACATAAAGCCAATCACCAAAGCTTTGATATCTGATGGAGTACACAAAACCGTATACTTAGCAGCGTCGACAACTTGTATAGTGATCGCTTCTTCAAGAATAACTTTATCTGCTTCTAAAGTAGTATCAAGCACCGTGTTTTTAACGCGAGATAATTTTATTGTAATAGATGTGTGATTCATAAAATAAATTTGGTATATGATAGGTATATATTATTTTCCCTTAAATTTAAAGCCTTTTTTCTTAAATAACCCAATACAGGCATCAACTACTTTAGCATCAAAAAGTTTATTTTTGCCTTTTTTGATTTCATTTAATGCCACATCAGACTTTAAAGCCGGACGGTAGGGCCGATGAGACATCATAGCCTCTACAACGTCTGCCACACCAAGTATACAGCAAGCCAAAGAAATTTCATCACCCTGCAAGCCTTTAGGATATCCAGAACCATCTAATCGTTCGTGATGCCCCAAAATAATCTTACTGATCGGCCAGGGAAAATCAATATTTTTAATAATATCAAATCCAACTTGTGGATGATGTTTGACTAGCATGAATTCATCTTTAGTTAGTGCGCCAGGACGACTTAACAACTCGGCAGGCACATATATTTTCCCAATATCATGGATTAAAGCAGCCAACCGAATTCCTTCAATTTGATCATCTGGCAAACCTAATTTGCGAGCAATCGCCGCAGCTAATTCTGCAGTACGTTGCTGATGACCTGCAGTATATGGATCACGTTTTTCAATGATTTGCGCAACTGCCTGAACTGTTTGTAACAATACATTTTGCAAATGCTCAGCACTTTTATGCTGTTTCTTATCAGACCATTTTCTGGCTAATGCTTCAGACACAATTTCACTGATAGTTAACAGTAATGAAATGTCATTTTTATCCCAAATCTTTATTTTTTCAAGCGACTCAAAACCAACAAAACCTATTCTCTTATTATGATGAATTAAAGGAACCATCAATAAAGATTTAACCCCCTGCTTTTGCCAAATCTTTTTTTCAATTTTACATTCCGGAGGTAATTTAGCTACATCGGGAACATAAACCGTATCAGCATCCTCAATTATTTTGCTAAACCAGGGATAAGCTTTTCTCTCAACTTTTTTGGGAATAATTTGCCAACCTTTTGATCTGCTCTTAGCCCACCAATAGGCATTTACTATCAACTGATTATCATTAGCAAAAAGATAAATATAACAACGATCAACATCCACCAATTTACCAATAATTTTTAACGCAGCCTTTATACCACTATCAATCTCAATAGGCAGTATAGCAGCAAATTTTTGAGCTATCTTTATAACTGCTTTTTCAAACTCTAAACGATGCTGCAATTCTGACTTAACTTTTTCTCTATCCGTAACATCGCTAAAAAAACCTACTAAATACTTATGCCCATCAAAAATCATCATAACCGAACTAACATCACAATAAACCAAAGTTTTATCTTTCTTAAGAACAGGTATGCTTTTGGCAACCAATAATTTCCCTCTAATCTGCTGTTCAAATTGAGCTAGAACTTTAGGTAATTCTTTCTTAGGATGAATTTTTTGAACATTTAATTTTAATAATTCTTTTAGCGAATACCCGGTTATTTCACAAATTTTGGGGTTAGCAAATATAAATTCTTTGCTTATTGGATCAACTACCAAAATGCCAATTGGTGAGTCTTTGAAAATTATCTCGAAAGCAGCTGGACTACCACAAAAATCTTTAAAAGCTTGTAAATCTTTCATAACTTTTTTTTGCATCAATTAAGCCTCTTTTATACCCAAACCAACCAATACTTTTTGCTTATCATCTAATCTGCCAACTATCTTTTTTACCGGCGGAGGAGCTTCTTTAACCAAGGTTGGGGTTGCAGCTATACCTGCATCCACGGTTAACTCAGGGTTCTCAAGCACATCTATAACTTCAAATAAATATTTAATTCCCGCTTCATCCAAAATTTTTTTTATCTTCTTGACTATTTTCTGGCTAGCTGACGCTGTATTCACCACATATAGTTTAAAAACATAATTATCAGTCATAGCGTTTTCTCCAAAAATTATTTATCTTTACACTTTCCCATAGCCTCTTTTGCTATAGTTGATATTTCATCGCCGCTTACTGGCTTATTTAACAAATCAAATGCAATACCTTCGTTAGCCGTCTTTTTAAGATCACCAAAATATTCCTTATAAAATGCTGTAACTATGTAAATCGGCACCGACTTATCCATAGCGCGAATAGCTAATAAAGTTTCTAATCCATTCATGCCCGGCATTCTAAGATCTAAAAAAACCAGCCCAATATTATCGTCTTTAAATTTTTGCACGCCGATTTCTCCATTTTCCGCCTCTTCTATCTCACAATCCAAATCCTCGAGCGCAAGGCGAAAAGCTTGGCGTACTGCCTGATCATCATCAATAATTAACACTTTTTTATTCGTTTGCATGGTGACCCTCCGTAGTTAATGGTAATTCAATAATAAATTTTGTACCTTTGCCTAACTGACTTTCACAGCTTACCTTACCGTGATGATCTTCGACTATACGTTTAACAATCGACAAACCCAAACCAGTTCCAACGCCCTGCGGTTTGGTGGTGAAAAATGAACTAAAGATCTTATCTAAATGTTTTGGATCAATGCCACAACCGGTGTCCTCAACGCTAAGGATCACCTTATCATCGCGCTGCTCTTCGCTCACGATAATTTTTTTAGTCTCAGAATCTTTAAGCGCGTCCATCGCATTAGTCATCAAATTTAACAATACCTGTTGTATTTTATTAGCCTGTATCGGTACTTTGGATAAATTTTCGGGAAAATTCGTAATTACTTTAATGCTTTCTTTTTTAATACGATAAGCAAATAGCAACATTACACGCTCCAAGATAACTGCCAAATATTCTGCCACAGTGTCTTCTGTTTCCTCAGCACCCTTACTTACAAAAGACAAAAGATTTTTGATGATTTTTATGCAACGATCAATTTCTCTTTTGGTATCTTTCAGAACATTATATTTTTTATCATCCTGCTCAGTATGTTTGATGCAATATTGAACAAAATTAAGCGCTCCAGTCAATGGGTTGCTTAACTCATGTGCCGTACCGGCAACAAAGGTGCCTAAAACGCTAGTTTTTTCAGCCTTAATTAATGACGTTACCGAATTTTTAAGTTTTTCATGGGTTTCTTGAAGTTGAATGTTGCTCTCTTTTAGTTCCTTTGTTCTCGATGCTACAACATCCTCCAAATGAGCTTGATATTCTATTAATTCCAATGCGTATTTTTTTGTTCTATAAAAATATAGGAATAATAACAAAGATACTAACAACCCAAAAACAAATGTAATGCTTAATGTAACACATCCATGTAAATGAAAAAGGGGGAAATTTGCTGGAGGCGTGCATCGTATTAACCAGGTTCTCCCAGCAACATGAGTTTTTCTCTCATAATAAATCCCTCTTTTGTTGATTACTTTTGCTGCTTCTTGTTCGGTTAAAATTTGCAATTTATGATTTCTATGCTTATAAAAACCCAGGAACCTATTTTGTCTATTTGCAGAAAGATCCAATATCTCAATATTTACTTTTTGATGTGTGCTCATTAAAGCATGTTCAAGGATACTCTCAATTTGATAAACACCTAAAGCAAAACCTTTAAGATTTTCACGTCTATTAGATACAAGATCCGTTGCAGCACCTTTCTGATAAACTGGGAAAAACACCAAAACATTATTTTTTCTTTCCGCTGCCTGAGCCAGAACAATGCGCCCAGTTGCAACCATTCTTCCAGTATCTCGCGCTTTATTGAGCGCCGTTAACCTTGTTGGATCTGAAGCCACATCAAAGCCTAACGCCATTTCATTTCTATAATATGGATTAACATAATAAACCGGATAATATTCTGTTTTTTTAGGGGATTTTTCCATTTTCCCCTGGCGCGCACGGATAGTTGTTTGAAATTCAGGGAAAAACTCACGTGCTTGCTGCACATATTCTTCACGCTGATTATCTTTAACCCTAGGAATCCATTCAACCGCTCGAATACAAGGTGTCTCATCTAAAAAATGCTGGGTAAAAACTTTAAATTCCTGCCGCGTAACTGTATCTGAGGCATTAAAAAAAAAGGCAGTACTTTTTACATACATAAGATCATCTTTTATTTGATCTTCAATTCTTAAAGTCGCAATTTGAGCCTGCTGCAAAAATCCTTCTTTAATATGCGCCCTTTCAAAACTAAAAATCAGCACACATAACATTATTGTTAAAATAATACCGGCAAAAAAAACACAAAACGCCAAACAATAATTCTTAATAAATTTAAACACCTTTGCTTCCATTTTAAATATTATAATCCAAATACACCTTCAACCACAGCTATAATTTGCTCATTACCAACTGGTTTATCTAATAAATCAAAAGAAATACCCGCTTTTCTTATCGCCTGTAAATCTTTTAAAAACTCTTTATGAAAAGCAGTTACCACATAAATTGGCACATCCTGATTATCTTCTCTGATTTTTTTCAGTACTTCTGTGCCTTTAATTCCTGGCATTTTTAAATCCAGAAAAATTAAATCGTATTGGCCATTCTTATATTTTTCCAATCCAACTTCACCTGATTCTGCTGTATCCACTTGATAACCAGCATCCTCTAATACCAAAATAAACGCTTGACGTACTGCTGAATCATCATCAACCACTAAGATTTTTTTGGCCACAATAACCCCCTATTTATTTCAAATTAATTGCACAATAACCTTTTTTTAAAGGCAATAAAATTTTAACTTTTGTGCCAACTCCTAACTCGCTTTCATAAATTAATTCGCCTTGATGGTCATCAATAATTTGTTTGGCAATTGGCAAACCCATCCCCACTGATTTGCCCGCTTCTTTGGTAGTAAAAAACGGATCAAATAATTTTTCCATATCCTTTTCTTCTATCCCGCAGCCTTTATCAGCAATCACGATAACAGCATAATCTCCCTCGTATTTTCCTGCAATAACAATTTCCTTGTCTTTACTTACTTGCACTGCATCAAGCGCATTTAAAAAAATATTTAAAGTTGCCTGTTGAATCTTGCTTGGTTTCATAGTTACCACCAAACCCTGATCAGGAAAATCCACTTTAACATTTATTTCATTTGCTTCGATACGATAAGCCAGCAATTCCAAAATTCGTTTTACAATTATATAACAATCAGTTTCTACTGGATCCTCCTCTCCTTCCGCTTTAAGGCGCGAAAAAGTCAATACTGTTTTAATAACCTTAGCACATCTTTTGGTTTCGTGTTCAGCATCCTGTAATACTTTATACAGCTGTGATTCTTTATCTAAATGTTTTAAACAAAATTGAATATAATTTAATACAGCCATTAATGGATTATTTAGCTCGTGCGCAACACCCCCTGCGAATACCCCCAAAGCAGCCATCTTGGCAGCTTGCATTAAACGCACCGTTTGTTTCTGAACCTTATTTAAAGCATCTTTTAATTCCACATTTTTTACGCTAAGCTCATCCAACAAACGTTCACGTTCTTTTTTTGCTATGGAAAGCTCTTGCGCAACTTCTTGCAATCTGCGATTAGATTCGAATAGTAATTGTTTTTCGCTTTTTTGATTATCCATAATTCCAATCCATTTAAATAAACCTTAAAACCTAGTCTTTACCGTCACAATACCAGATACAATTGAAAACTCAATTGAACGCCCCTGAGAACCACCAACACATTCTCCAATTAATGGTATACCCTCTTGTGCAAGTTTCTTTTTAGCACTCGCTACATTATCATCACCAATTTTATTTCTTGTATTGTTATGCATATTCGCTCCTCCCGCGAGCTTTGCCTGCAAATTGGCTTTTCTAGCTCCAAGAGTTAAAAGTTTTTTTAACATTACACTTATTGCAGTAACGGCTACATTGTATCGGTTGCTGATTCTAAATCGGTAAAATTAACCAAATATTTGCGAATTAAATCATTAGCCTGGAGTGCCTGTTCATCTTTAAACTGTACACCAACCCCGGCAGGAAAACCTTGTGAATCAGCAAATGTTTTCCAAACTACTTTGCCCTCAAAAATTTGCGGAGACTTTTCATCAAAAAAGGTAACCTCCAAATCAACCTCACTGCCATAATCAATTTCTTGATCCGTTCTAATAAATAAACCACCATTTTTTAAAAATGGCATATGCGCCATATATAACGACTTTACTTCTTTAAATGCACAAGTTATTTTCTGTTTGGCCATTTAATTCTCCTTAAAAAATAGATCCCAATTTAAATATTGGTAAATACATCGCCGCCACAAACCCACCAATAATAACTCCCAAAATTATCATCACCAAAGGCTCAATTAAGCTGCTTAAAATATCGATGGCGTGCGCAATATCTTCCTCATAAAATCCTGCAGTTTTAGATAAAACCTCTTCCAGCTTCCCTGATTGTTCACCCACAACTATCATCTTGACTACCAAATTAGGAAATAAATTCGTAGCTTCCATGCTTAATTCTAATGATTGACCAGCTGCAACTTCATCACGTATTTTTAAAATTGCATCATGATAAATTCTATTCCCGGCAATTCCAGCAATAGAATTTAAAGCGTCAACCAACGGCACTCCAGCTGCCAACGCAATCGACAAAGTTCTGGTAATCCTCGCAATTATTGCTTTTTGCAGGATCGGTCCAAAAATAAACATTTTTAATTTAAGTTTTTCGATAAAATATGCAAACGGTTTAAATTTACGTTTAAGATATGTATAAAATAAAACACCCAAAGGTAAACCTACGATATATAACCACCAATATTGTCGTATTGATTTTGAAACCGCTACCACCGCGCGAGTAAAACCAGGCAGTTGTTTCCCAAAACTTTGGAATAAATCCTCAAATTGCGGAACCACAAACATCAACATTACAAACACAACTAAAACCGCTACGCTAACAATTGCGATTGGATAAAACAATGCTTTTTTAATTTTTTTCTTAATACTCTCCATTTGTTCTTTATACGCCGCAATTTTTTCCAACAAAGTATCTAAAGTACCGGATTGTTCACCAACCGCCACCAAATTACAAAACAACTCGTCAAAATATTTTTTATGCTTCCGCAATGCTTCGGAAAGGGGCACCCCATCTGCAACATCGTCACGCACCTGACCTAATGTTTTTTGTATTATCGGTTTTTTTTCTCCCTGAATAATAATATCTAAAGCCTGTAATAATGGTGTGCCCGCCGAAATCATCGTGGATAATTGACGACAAAAAAGCATAACATCTTCTGATTTCATTTTTCCGCCAAAACTGAAAGAAAAAAATGAAGAACCAGAGGATTGTTTGCGCATATTGGTCAGCTGAATACCTTGTTGCAAAAGTTTAGCTCTAACCTCTTCTTCGCTAACAGCTTCTTGCTCGCCCTTGACATGTATGCCCTGCTTGCTTACGCCTTCCCAAATAAAAACTGTTTTTTTGTCTATCTCACTCATTCTTCTTCCCTGATCACTCGATTTAATTCTGTAAGTGAAACAATGCCATCTCGCACTTTATCCAATCCTGCGGATCTTAAAAATTGCACCCCTTCTTTCCCAGCCAATTCCACAAGTTGTGCCATACTTGCATTATCTAAAATCGCTTGTTTCAAATCTTTAGACACATTAACAACTTCACAAATACCAACCCGTCCTTTATAACCTTTCATACATTGTTCGCATCCAACCGCCTCAAAAATTTTTAAATCTTTTAAACCTTCTTGATTAAAACCTTCTTTCAATAAAATATCCTCTGGTAATTTTTGCTCCGTTTTACAATGTTCACAAAGTCTTCGCGCCAATCGTTGCGCAATAATCATTGAAACTGAAGATGCAATATCAAATCTTTCAACTCCTATATCAATTAATCGCGTTAAAGTTTCTATTGCACTATTGGTATGCAAAGTTGATAAAACCAAATGTCCTGTTTGTGCAGCTTTAATCGCAATCTCTGCCGTTTCTAAATCACGCACCTCACCGATCATAATGATATCAGGATCCTGACGCAAAAAAGCGCGCAAGACTACCGCAAAAGTTAACCCAATTAAAGGATTAATATTAACCTGATTAATCCCTTCCAAATTGATTTCCACTGGATTTTCTGCGGTAGAAATATTTTTATCAATAGTATTTAATTGGTTAATCGCCGTGTACAACGTAACCGTCTTACCACTTCCGGTAGGTCCGGTTACCAAAAGCATTCCTTGCGGATAATGAATCACTTTAGTGAACGTTTCTTTTTGTTTATCCGAAAAACCCAGCTGATCAAGACCTATGCTTAATGATGTCGGATCCAACAAACGAATTACGATTTTTTCGCCACCAACAACTGGACAAGTACTAATACGAAAATCAATGGCTTTAGTTTTAGATAAATTTAATTTGAATCTACCATCTTGCGGAACACGACGTTCAGCAATATTTAGTTTTGCCATAACTTTTATACGCGCAGCCACACGATTGGCAAAAGTTAAAGGAGGTCTAGCAACCTCATAGAGGATACCGTCAACACGATAACGCAATCGATAAATTTTTTCATAAGGCTCAAAATGAACATCCGACGCACCTTTTTTAATTGCATCCAGTAAAACCTTATTGACAAACCGAACGATTGGAGCATCTTCAATATCAAGCTTCGTAATTTCTTGCTCAACTTCTTCTTCAGCCGTAATTTCCAAATTGTCTAGCTCAGCCTCATCCATACTATCTGCCAAATTAAGTTCTTGCGTCTCCGTTACCGAACCAGCAAAATTAGCTAGTTTATGCGCCTCAATCAATATTGGAACAATCTCTAACTTAGTACTAAATTTTATTTCTTGTAATACTGCGATGGTCGGATCAGCTACCGCAACAAATAATCGTTTGCCTCGTTTAAATAACGGCAAAGCATATCGTTTTTGAACTGGGGTTAAATGATCTAACAAATCACGGGGAATAGAACCAGGATCAAAACTATCAAGATCAAAAGCTGGCAACCCAAAATATTTTGCCACTGCCAAAACTAACGACAATGACACAGCCAACTCCTTCTCCACTAAATAATTTACAAACGGTATTTTTTCTTTTACGGATTGCTGTAAACTTTTTTGCGCGACCTCTTGCGTTAATATTTCTAATTTAACTAACTCAAACGCAAAACCACGCAATGTCCCTTTGGTCTTCGTTTCTGCATTCATAATCATTCCCTTTATGTTGGTGGAGTAACCGTTCCCGCTGCCTGAGACGGTTGTATAACACGACCAGCAGAAATCGGATTCATCTTACCAATTATGCTAGACAAAGCAATTGCCCGACTTACTCCATCTTGTGCGACCCATGCTACATTTACATCGACCGTTTTATATGGTGGATTAGTATTCGCACCTACTATCCATGTTAACGTAAAAGTTGTGTTTCTGCCAACAACAGTTTCATTTCCTGAAGCAATATTCGCATAAGAATTACCACTCCCCGTCAATGAAGTATAGTTACGAAATTGCTCAATTTTTGCATGAGCCAAATTAGTAGCTATAGCCTTTTGCTCAGCAATATTCTCATTAACTAAAAACAATCCTTGCACTCTACCAAGCGCAACAACTCCTATAGCAAAAATAACAAACGCAACAAGTACTTCCAGTAACGAAAAACCAGCTTGTGATTTACCGTTTATATTCATCTTAATAATCCTTCCAACTACCAGGCACAATTGCAAACTCACCCAGACTACTTTGAACCTTATTAAATACCGCTTCATTATGAACGACTTCTGCAGAACCTGATAAACTCATTGAGCCATTGGTGATAACACTACCAAAAACCTGCACATTACCAATAATACTTGTACTAAAAGTACCAGTTACAAAAACAATACCGTAAATTACAGGAGTTCCACTCATCTTAAAATTACCATCCACCACCAAAATTACTGGATTAGCTGCTGTACCAATTTGAGTGTTAGAAGTTATGGATGCATCACCGCTAGTTTGATCAATCCAAATAAGCTCACCCTCTTTGCCATTTAACTCACTATTATAACCTCTAGACCCATCATTCTGATAATATGTAGTAGCCATGCTTTTTATTTCACTTTTCGTAGCGCCAAAAAAATTACTAAAAAAAGCATCGTCAGATAAATTACTCAACGCCGAACTATTAGGAATTACATCTGTATGTGTGTATGAAGCTGAAGATCCTGATCCATCATTACTTTCGGTATGACCACTACCTTGAAAACTAATATTATCACCAGACCAAATAGTGGTTGGAGAAGTTAAATTGCGCACCACCGCCGAACCTTTCACTTCCACTTCTCCTCGCACTACCAATGGTGAAGGCGCAAGATAAACAGCATACGAAGTAAATTTAACCAACTCTGTCATTTGCTTGCTAGCATTACCATCGGTGCTAGTTCCAGTCGCAGTAATTCTAATCAAATTAAAATCATTAGCTACCGGATTTGTAAAGCTAACTGTAAAGGTACTATTATTATTTAATGTCTGAGTAAAAGAATTTGCATCAATAAAACCATCGCTATCAGAATCAACTAAAATGCTAGAATTATTTTGCTGTAAATAAACCACACCGTAATCTATCCCCGCAGCTACAGCCTCAAAAGCCTGTTGCGTTTGATATTCGTTAGCAATAACCCGCCCACCAATAATTCCTGAATTTACTACATACAATATCAATAAAGATATTGCACCCAATAAAATAAAAACCATCACTAAAATTACTGCGCCGTGTTGTCGTTGTGGGGTTATCAATGATTATCTCCCATAAATTTCATCCGTTAATAAATTTATCATTGCGTACGGCTATTTGCCGGGTCAATGTTCTGGTAATCGTTGTATCACTTACTAAATTTGCGGTTAATGAAATCGTTATATTGCGCTTATCCA
>Ga0114923_10003101_pt1 | contig 11226 bp, 13 predicted proteins | sample SumtaG_FD_89578 | JGI IMG/M metagenome (GOLD analysis project Ga0114923, IMG submission 89578) | Deep subsurface microbial communities from Indian Ocean to uncover new lineages of life (NeLLi) - Sumatra_00157 metaG | ecosystem: Environmental > Aquatic > Marine > Oceanic > Sediment | place: near...
AATGCTTCTAATTGTTCTTTAAGACCTGATACTAATTCGTCTTTCCCAATCGCTGTAAATTCAACTGCGTTTAACTGTGTTGCACCGGAATTTACCTCTTCAATAGCTCTGGCCAAGTCTAACATTTCTTCTTTTGTTTTTTCGGCTTCCACCAAAAAAGAAGTTGTTGCTGTTGCCCCTGCGGTAAATAACGCTGCAACAATAGCCAAACCAGCCGCGACAGCTAAAACTATCGGACTCAAAGCCGCTAATAGGGTTGTAACTAACCCGATTCCTGTCAATAAAACAGTTCCACCGGCTACCACAGCCGCGACCGCCACAAATGAATTTAATAAAATTCCATTATCATCTGCTAATTTCCCAACTATCCTAGCCGCACCTGTCAATGAATCTGTAACAAGAGTCAATGTACTGATTAACCCCTGTTCTCCAATTACCTGAATTATTTCTTCAATAGCTGATTTTAATTTGATAGATGAACCAACAAGGTTATCTTCCATGATTTGGGCCATCTTTTTAGCCGCACCACCAGAGTTGTTAACCTCCTCAGTTAATTTTTCTAAATCAGCCGAATTTGCTGTTAAAGCCAAAATTGCTGGACCACCTCTTAATCCAAAAATCTGCATTGCTTCTGCAGCACCTAAACCAGCCTCATCTAAAGTCTTGATTATTTCAACTAAAGAATTCGTTTCTGGACTAATTTCTTCTGCTGTTAATCCCAAACTACTTAGAGCACGTTGAGCTTCTTTCGTAGGAATAATTAAAGCCGACATCACACGGCGCAAAGATGTACCGGCCAAGGTAGCTTGAATTCCAGCGTTACCAAGGATACCTATTGCTGCTGCTGTGTCTTCTAAAGACACTCCTAATGCAGACGCAACCGGACCTACAAACTTCATCGCCTCACCCATCTGTTCAACATTGGTGTTTGCTGAAGCTGCTGTAAATGCTAATGAATCTGCTACTCTGGATGATTCTCTTGCGGAGATCTGGAATGCCGACATAATGTTGGAGGTAATATCAGCAGCCCTAGCTAAGTCTAACATTCCGGCTGCTGCTAAATCTAAGTTCGCCTCCATCGAACCTAGAATTTCTGCTGTATCAAACCCAGCCCTCCCTAAGAAGGCCATCCCCGCAGCCGCTTCTGTAGCCGTAAAACGAGTTGTTGCCCCTAAACGTCGAGCCTCTTCTGTTAAGTCTGCAAACCCTTCAGCGGTAGCCCCTGTTACAGCTTGGACTTGGCTCATAGAACGCTGGAATCTGCCCATTACACCTATTACACCTCTAACACCGGCAACAATTCCTAATGCTGCTAATGCCCCTGTTAGAGAATTAAGTTTTTGAGCAGATTTTCCGATTTCAGTAAAAGCACGTTTTGCAGTAGTTGCAAAAGTCCTTAAAGATTTATTAATTTTATTCAAAGCAGCCGAAGCTAAGTCTTTGCCTCGAATAACTACTGATACCGAACTTTCTAAACCCATTATTTCTTAGCTGCCTTTATCCGTTCGATCCGTTCGGCCCCAATTGCAATCATTTCTTGCCGAATTAAGTTCATGGCTTGTAGCAAAATATGAGGTTGATCAAGTAAACCACCCTCAAAGGGTAAAAAATTACATTGAACAGAGATGTAAGAACTAGTAGTAATTACAGAATGTGTAAACCAAAATAATTCAAGGAAACCATCAAAAGCCTCATTACTCAAACCAAGAGGACATTCTTTTGTACTTAAACCATCTCGATAGTCTTTTGAAAATCCTTTGTTATTTTTAACACCCTCATAGTCATCTAAACTACAATTACGTGCTGCTTGAAAATCTTCTTTACTGTTTTGGCACGATTCACAACTCCATTCATCACCCTGGTCATCCGGGCCGTACCTTGCCCAAACGACTAGCCGGAGTTTTTTTCTTCTGCCTCCGTCAAAGCTGATACCTCTTCCATTACTTCCAAAATTTCTTGGACCAAAGGAAAAGGTGCTTTTTCATAGAAAACTGCTGATTCTGTGACAATTTCTTCTTCGCCATTCTCATCATAGAGAATAAAGTTCTTAATTGCCCTAGTATTCTCCGTAAATTGTAGTTTCTGAACAGCTAACGCATTAGTGGTTTCTTGACCCCTAAATCCACGCTTAGCTTTCCTTTCGATCTTAGACCCGTATTTTGCTACTTCACCATGAGAAAGAGGGTGTACCTCAATCGTCATTGGATCTGGATCTTGATCATTCCCGTTATACTTAGGAATATAAACTGCATAGTCCATTTTCGGTATTCGTAGAGCCATGATGTTTCTCCTTTAAATTTGGATGATTCCCCTCCAAATTCAATACTAAATTTATGCGGTAACTGAAACTGCAATCGTGTTCCTTGTTAAAGCCACAAAAGGTAAAATCAAATCTGCCTGCAGATTTGGAGTGAAGTCTGTTAACAAAAACCCAGCCGGTGCAGCCGCTCCCGGTGGCATTGCCAACACTTCAAACGTCACTTCCTGTGGGATTTTTCCGGGTCCAGCTAAATCTGGTTCCCCTGCTGTTGCTCTTAAATGTGGCATGTGAAGTTCAAAAGCTCGGTTCACACCTGATGCAATTTGGGCACCTATGAATTTAATAGACGCCTTATGCTTTGTGTCATTCTGCCAAGCATCATAAAATACATCTTCACTGTACCTTGGGAAAGTGAATGTCACTGTGATTTCTGGATGACCAGTATCATCTGGCTCATCCATGGCCAAGAGACCCTTAATCCAGTCCCCCTCAGAGGATCTTTTAAATGAAAATACTGTTTTTGTTGGAAAAATGCGATCTGCTGGACTCGCTAATGCCCCAGCCGATTGACCATTGAATAAAATCTCACAAAGGTTATCAACAACTACTCGGTTCTCACCTTCTTTCACTGTAACAGCGGATACCAACGTATTCGACCCCTTCGTGATTGTGTTACCAAGCACATCAAAACTGATCTCGGTTGGATTCCCTTGTTCCATTGTTATTTCAAAGCCAGTTACTTTGGCTGTGTCAATTTGATGAGCAGAATCTGATTTCATCAAAGCTGCCATTGTAACCATTCGCCCAAAAATACCCGTAGTCAAAGACATCTCATGTTGAAAATCCCCTTGACTCGGTGTGATCTCTGCCGATATGGTATCAAGCCCCATAGCAAAAGCGATGACCCTTTCTATACCTTCATATCGCATGTATGCCGTAGGCGCACCGGCTGCTGATTCTCTCCCTTTATCCTGTGATGCAATAAAAGGAACACCAATACTGTCATCTTTGTTTCTAACCCGATCAGGCTTTACTCCCCAACTTTTGATTAGGATCCCGTCATCTGCCCCCAAAGCAACTGGCGTTGCCCAAGTAGCTGCTTTCTTGATTCCTACAACTGATTCTCTTCCTGTTATTGCACCCATGATATCATCCCTCCTTACGGGTCTGTCGGATTATAAACATATTCAATAGTGACATTGATATCTACATCCACTACACCTAAGTCTGGTATAAATTCAGGCTTACCAACACCTGATACCGCAGACCATTGAGCCAACGGATTTAAAGCGTCATCAACCATTGTGGGCTTATCATGTAGTTTCCTTTTGATGTCCCTAATAAAATCTTCAACTTCATCAGAAAAGTCACTTGTTAGTGCTGGCTTTAAACGAACTTCTAATTCTAAAACAAAAGTCGATTCAATTTCCTCTTTTGACTCAAATGTTTCAAAAGGTGAAAGTTCTGCCCCTGCTCGCATCCAAATAATCGTACTTGTACTTGGAGAAACCTCAATTGCTGGATTCTTTGGTCCTTTTATGACCTTTTTGACGTCCCTAGAAAATCCAGCTTTCTTTGTTATTTCAAGCAACCGATCACGTTGAAAATTAATTATCTTTTTTCTCTTATCACTCATTATGGCTTTTTTCCCATCTTCAACGCTTTATCCCATTCCTTTTTTAAAGTGCTCAAAATAAACGTCAAATTCGCCCCTAAAGCCGGACGTAAAAAAGGAGTTGCAGGAACTTTCACTTGATCTTTTAAAACAAATAATGGTCTTATTCCTTCTGCTATCTTTTGAAAAATAATTAAATTCCCGGCCTTTGACCGTCTTGTAAATGTCCCTGTAAAATCACTTACTTTGGGCCTACGCCCCTTTCCTTTTGCAAAAGAAAGCGGGATCGTTAAATGAGGACCCTTCTTTTTAATAGTTGTAGAGGTTCGCGTATTACCCTTTTTGTCCATTCCCTCTTGAACGCCTGCATAAACTGCTGGTTTCCCAACAACCCCGATTCTTGCAACAACATCTGCTCCCTCCCCAACAACTTCACTCCGTATGTTATCCTTTATACCCCCACTTGGAGAGGGATCTTTAAAGTTCTTCGTCGCATTGGTTCTAGCAAACTGTGCTACCCTATTACTTGAAATTTGCAAAGCCATGAAAGTCGCTGCACGTAGTTTTTTCCTACCAACAAGCAACTTATTGACTTTAACTTCTGCTTTGAAATCAAAAAGAGGCATATCATAACGGTGTTGCTATCGCTCCTACCATTCGACGCCTTCGATATTTATTAATCATCGGAACAATCGATAAAGGAATCTCCTGCCCAAGATCATAAGATACAGTAGTCCCACCGGTATTCACACTTTGAACTCCGAATCCTAATGTTTGGACTTCCAATCGATATAAATACATTACCCATTGGATTATACCATTTTCAATGTCAATTGGAACTGATTTATCAGGTGCTGTAGCGTCCCTACCTAAAGTGATATATCCAGCCGTGTAATCAACTTCAATACCAGAAATATCCGAGACAAAAACTCTGTTTAAATCAAAAGGATGTCTAAATGTAGAAAATTTCCTTTTGATTATACCTGCTTCACGATTAAAATCATATTGTGTTGGATCAAGAACATTTCCGTCCACTCGGACTTCCTGAACGGAAATAATAGGTAATGGTCTGGTTAATCCTTGCCGATTTCTTGCAAGAACTATATCAGCGGTGTTTGATGCATCAAAACTATCAGCAACAATTACTTGTCTATGAAATTCTCGAAAACAAGCATTGATTAATAAAAGTGAAGCAGAATCAATCAAACGGTCAATTCTAATGTCTTCTTCACCGTTATCAGCGTCGATCCCCAAAGCGTTTTTTACTTGTTCTACTACTACAAGTGTCTCAGCAGTCATGGAACCGACCCCCAAAACAACAGAGGCGGGGAGAACCCGCCTCTGTCGCCTCCTCCCTTAGTCGTAGTTACCCTTTTATTGTTAATTTATGGGGTAACCCCTACATTTCGAAAGACGATGTTCTTCTTTGGAGCGTAGACGATCGGAGTACCATAGAGCAACTGCATCCACCGAATCGAAGGTGCAATTTGCGCCAATGGCATTTTGATCATCGGTGACAACTGCCGGAAAGTTAATGATTCCGGAGTCATGTCCAGCATAAGAGCCTGGAACATGTTCTCGATGTAAGTGTTTCGATCGATGAAATCAGTTGTCGCCTGGAACACCCCACCAACCTTTGCTCGTGGAAGCACAAAACCTAAGAAAAAGGTTGGAACATTAGATGCTCCATCTTTGGTGCGATAGACTTTATAGGCAGTCGCACCATTGGCACCACCCCCATCTGTGATAACATGGGTTGCGATGTCTCCAGATGTATAAGTAACATCTGCAGTAAGAGCCGTAGGTGCAGACTCTCCAAATTGGTTAAGTGCTGTGACCTGATAAGCGTGGACTTCGCCTGTGGTGAAAACAGACGATGCATCCGCACCAGGGGCACCAGGTGCTACGGTTGGGGCTGAAGGTGCTTTGACTGACGTTGCTGATGCCGGAGGACCAGCCCCTCGTTTCACAAACACGTCAGACTCAAAATTAATCAAGCCATTAACCGTGTTAAATCCGATCATTGGAGTTCCAGCAACTCCCGGTGTGGCCGGTGGGACCGCTACTCTCTGACGAGATTGGAAGATCTTAGAAAAGTCAGCAAACACTCGACCGTTCGAGAACATTTTGCTTGGGATTCCAAAATTGTCAGTGATTGATTGAGCAGCATTTTCGATGTCGCTCTCGGTCAGAGATTGGCCACGCAAATCGATGATGTTTGTTGCAGCCCCATCCTCAATTTGCTTGATGTAACCATTCCACTCCACCGGTACCGCGTCAGCGTTACCAAAGTAAAGTGAAGCATTCAGTTTGCCCAATAAAAACAACGCACCATTGGTGGTTTCTCGGGCGATGAGATCCGCTGGAACGGATCGGACCAAGGTAGCCGGATGATTCACTGCCCTGGTTGTACCCAAGAATTTCACCAATTGATTGTCACGGGCATAGACCGAATCCTCTTCCTCAGGCAGTACACCCGAAGAAACAAACGATCCAGCATCAGACCCGTATTCAACCAACCGATTGAATTCCTCAACGGTTGAAAATGCGTTGGTCTTATCGACCATGTTCCACAACTTGAGATTTGTCATACGGAAGGTGAGAATCTTAAGAGTTGCCTCCAGACTCTCTACCCTCAAAACATCAGAACCGGAAGGCGGAATCGATGTACCAATGTCCAAAGCTTTCCGCAACTCTGCTAATTCAGCATGAGACCCGATTCCGAATCCATCCCCTTCTAAATTCGGACTAAAATTTTCTAACATCTCACTCCCTCCGTAAATTAAACGATTAGGTTAAGTTCTGGTTATGCAGCCTTCCGCTCTGCGATCACAGCAGCCAAATCTGAATCTGAGATATGCCCTGATGTTTCGAACTTGGTAACCGCGAAAGCAAACCGGTTCATATCTGCATCATCACCAGTTTTCGCTAATTTCATCAGAGTTGCGGAGACATCTTGCTTGGTCATTTTTGGGGCACCAGCGTTTTTATCCGCTGTTTTTTCGAGAACCATATCTGTTGAAGTGACGATTGCTTTTGGTTTTGTTGGTTGCTCACCAAAAGCCTCCATTTTAGCTTCCAAACTTGTCAGAGCTTTTGAAAGATTCCCTAAAATTGTCGCCATTGTCAGATCACGTTGAGCACCAGCATCGATTGTTTTCTGCAAGGTCTGCAGACTGGCGTCAATGTGTGCTCCCATGGTTTCCGAAAATTCCTTAAGTCCTGAAGAAACTTCAATAGCTTTCTTCAGATTGGGAACTTCAGCCTCAGCAATTGCTTCTTTGGCTGTTTTCTGCAATTGTGCAGTTTCCACTTTCGGAGTACCAGTGGGTTTTTCCTCTGGCTTTGCTTTCCCCTCTAAACCATCAAGGGTCTTTTGCAAATTGTCCTCCGTTACAACAGTGCTTTCACCTTCTTTAGTTTCCATATCCTCCCTCCATGATTCCTAATGTGATAAACATTTGTCAAACCCCTCCTTTGATAGCTAATTTAGCCACCCGATGAGCTAAATTATAAGTCCAATGTGGCCTTTTTTTCAATAACCACATTGTTGCCTGATCTTCGTTTAATGATTTAAACAATCCTGATTCAGGCATTCCACCTTTTAAAGTTTTTAACAATTGACTCATAGTTAAAAGGTTAGCCGGGATAGCAGAAAATGCAACACCTCTTACATAAGCTTTCTCAATTGATTGAGTTAATTCATTAAAAGAAACTTTTCCATCAATTGAAACCCCAACACCTCCAGAATACCCAGGTTTAACTGATTTCATTATGTTTCTTGCATGGCCTGCTCTTGGTACATGTTGATATAAAGATCCTTCAACATAAACAGAAGCTGTTTTACTTAATGGGATTTGAAATTCATCTTCGAGTTTGTTAATTTCACCCGAATCAATAATTGCAGCCTTTGACAGATAACCGATTTGGTCTTCAGGGTGTCTTGAATGATGCCAATTAACATAACCTCGTTTATTAGCATAGTCCACGTCAATAATAGATTTCTTAAGGGAATCACCCTCAATGTCTTCTATTTCATCAGATGCAATTGCCCTAAAATTCCAATGATCACTATCATTGTCAAAATCACCTGATTTAAACAGAAGTCTAGCCGTCAATATCGGCTGATGATCGTCTTTTAATAGTTCTTCAAGTTCCATATTATATTGACCCTTTCTATTTAAAACCACTAACTAATCCGCTAACAGAAAAATAACTTCACATGAAATCCGTTTTAATTTAGTTAAAAAACTAAATTAATTCAGCAATATCTATATAGAGGGATTAAATTATTTAAGAGGTAGGATTACAAATGCCTGGATTTTGATAATCCGGCATCAAATAATTTTGTATTACGTATTGATCTGAGGCTCTTTTGCAGTTCATCTTGAAATAATTCTTTTAAATGAATTGGGAATTCGTCATCCTCACAACTTTCATGTTCCAAACTCTTTGTTAAAGGTGGCTGTTTTTTCTGTTGAGTTCGTTGTTGGCCGGTCGCCTTTTTCCTCGAACTTGGTGCAAAACCCTTAAAAGCTTCCGCTCGGGCTTCTTTTCGTTTTTTATCGGCACCGGCTTTTTTCTGAGTTTCTCGATGCAAAATACAAAAACAATGTGGATGGACCGGCCCAATAGTAAATACCCAATTATTCGGCTTTCTACCTACATTCGAATTACCTTGAACATCTCTTAATCTATAACGAATCGGAGTTCCATCCGATCCAACATGTAATCTCATGCATTGTTTTTCAGCAGATAATCTTGGAATTTTAAAAACAACTTCATCAATGTTCATTGTTGCAGCTTGACCTTGCTGAAAATATTGATTTATGTCGGTTTGAAATAATCTCTCCATGTCGGGATTTACGCTTTCCGCTGCCCCAGCAAGGCCCCTGACCAAGCCATCAATAGCAGAGGCCCTTGCTACTTGTCGGGCCGCACTCGTTTGGAAAGGAACCGCCTGTAAGGTACCAGTCCACTTACGATCTGCAACCACTACAAGCTCTCTGTTTCTTTGTTTCCAAGCATCAGCCCTACCCTGAAGCCATCGTTGTGTGTCTGTTTTAAGCTGTTCGATTTTAACTGCGTCACTAGGGGTAACTTCGAGATTGTTAATAAATTCGTCTAAATCTGACTCGGACATGTTTCGTAAAGCATCCGGCCCTAATTCTCCAGCGACTTTACCGGCAAAAAATGACTTCTCTAAAAATGATCTCTCACCAAATTGATTTAAACTAACAGCCGCTCCAGGGGGTACTCTTCCCCGTAAAGCCCTAGCAATAAAAGTAGCAGCCATTACAGCCATTGCTGCTTCCACGGTAACATCAAGACGTTCTTCTGCTTCTTCATCAAGTAACACTATACAACCTTTGCTAATTTATTTTTATAATAGTTTTTCATATAAATTGCTCTACATATTTTACATCTTCTTCCACCGTCACTTCTAAAACTAAATCTATTACCACATTTTGGACAACATGTTTTTCTTGCATGGGTTGCTGTAGGACTATTTCCTCTCAAACCATTAATTTTAATTGGTACTAATTCGTAATGAAAAGCGTTTGAACATGATCTATTTGTACAAAGATGATCAATTGTAAAACCTGGTGTGAGAGGTCCAAATTTAATAAAATAGGCTATTCGGTGGGACCTGCACATTCTCCTTTGTAATCTAAATTTTCCGTAACCATCTTTATCCTTACCTGCTAGCCACGGCCAACATTCATTTCTTTCTCTTACATCAACCTTAGACCAAAACCTATCAAGATCAGATTGACTTAAGACCGGGATTGGAACTGTTTTAATTAACTTCATCTAGGATTATTCCATCTACTAATACCCTGTTCCATCTCACCAATAACTCTTTTCACTGCTTCTTTACTGTCTCCGATCCACGGTGCAGGTTCAATTATTGGTTTTCCCATAATCAAATATGTAGCACCTAACCCCATTGCGATTTCTGGCGTCCCCACTCTACTACAAATATCGATTCTTTCCCAAGAAGGTCTAACATCAGGAACTACTCGAATACAAGGGCATGCACTATACATATTCAGCATTGGTAAATCAGAAGAAGCGCAAATTAATGCATCTGCACCAGCCTCAATAAGTGATGGAGGATAGATATTCTTCCATAATAAAGAAGCCTCATCTCTAGAAAAATAAGTCAAAACTGTATCAGTCGCTAAAAGAGAATCTTGTTTTCTCTTAGCAGCTTCAATAATGACTTCATGTCCTGAGTCCCCATGAATACTTAACATCCAAACTTTTTTACTGGATACAGCCCAAACAGCCTCTGCTACAGTCTGTGGAATATCCTTAAATTTCATGTCATAAAAAACTTTGACACCAGCAGAGTGTAAATCATCAATAATCTTTGAACCTTCTACGGCTAATAACCCCATTCCAACTCTAAATGTACCAACATGATTAGCTAATTTATCAACTACAGACATTGCCAAACGTGTTGATGGTGCATCTAACGAGACTATTAATCGATCACTAACTTTTAAATCAGTGTTCATGGTCTTGACCTTGCTCCACGTTTTTTCCTTCTAGTTCTTCCAGCTTTTGCATAAGCAATAGCCATCGCCTGTTTTGGTGATTTTCCTGCCCTAATTTCTGAACCGATGTTTGCTGAAATTACTTTTCGACTTGTCCCAGTTCTAAGTGGCATGATAACCCCCAATTGAATGATCCATACCTAAAGCCCTATAGACTCAACATTACTTGTTAGTCGAGATTGGTATGACGCGTCGTTTAACGAGCCACGGAATAAAACCCATCATCCAATTGTCGAAAATACCACGTTCTTTCGAAAGTCAACAATTTCAGTAAAAGCCCAAAATTGAAATGGATCAATTCTAGGTGGTTTTTTCGGTGGTTTCGGTGTTGACGGCTTGTTGTCCTCCGGGTATGGTTTGGCCATCTGATCCCTCCTTCACAAGATCACTCCGCACTACTAATAGTGGATCTTTCCCTGCATCCTCTGGTTTGAATAGTCTAACTGAGTCCTCTGCCATCATTGATCTCCTTCTTTAAACTTGACCATAACCCCTCTATTCCAAATCCCAAACCTAAGTGATTTTGAATTACCCCGCAACTGTCATCAAAAGCTTTTCTTAATTCACCCCATTCATTATCAATTAATTTCTGTGTTCTAATAAAACCACGTCTTATATCTTTCAATCGAACTGTACTCAAACCTTCACTTTTTTGTAGTCGTTCATCCACCTTATTAATTTTTTTCTGAATAGCAATTTGTCTGACAGAGGGGGTATTTGTCCTTAAAGAGTGAAAATCACGTGCATCTAAAGTCAACAATAGTTGTGTTAAAGGTTCTGCTGCTTTA
>Ga0114923_10003102_pt1 | contig 11223 bp, 19 predicted proteins | sample SumtaG_FD_89578 | JGI IMG/M metagenome (GOLD analysis project Ga0114923, IMG submission 89578) | Deep subsurface microbial communities from Indian Ocean to uncover new lineages of life (NeLLi) - Sumatra_00157 metaG | ecosystem: Environmental > Aquatic > Marine > Oceanic > Sediment | place: near...
CCTGCGGACACAACCCGGTAGATCACTTGTCACTACCTATGTCACCATGTCGATGTCACGATATAGTGACGTCACGGTGTCCTGTCACTCACTCTATCACACCCATATTTTAGAGAGATAGTTGTGATGTAAATTTATTATATTATATCATAATTAGGTGTTGCATTTTGCCTGATAATGTTGTATACTTTATATAGGTAGATTATGTAAGGTGTTGTATATGCAAAGGTTAATGATTATTGCTACGTTGTTGTGTATTGCTATTGTTGTTGCTTTAGCTTGCACATTCTTAACACATTCCTTATACGTTTGGATTCCTGTTTGTACTGCAATTTGGTCGTTATCAATAGTGTTATACCTTGAAAGTCGTAGAATTTCAACACAAGAGTATTTTGGTGATAAGGAGAAAACATAGTATGTCACGACGTATGTTAACAGACGCAGAATATGCTCGGTTGAACAATATGGTCACTAATTACCATAAGTCATTACGCAAGTTAGGTTATATACCGCTGCATTTAGTTGATGCGTATACCGACCGCTACCAGATAGGAATGACAGAACATTTAAGAAGTAAACACAAGTGACAGCGTGACGTCACGTTGTACACAGTCAATTTTAATTTCTTTTATGAAGGGTTTCAAGTATGGCAGGTAAAAAAGATAACAAGAAAGACACACGTTCCGCAGGTGAAATAAAGGCGGAGAAACAAGCCAACTTCAAAAGGATATGTCCGAAGCGTGTTAACAAGGCTTTGAAAGCTATTGGCATAGTGGGTGATTGTTCAAGTGACAATTACATTTATTCCGAACCGGATGCAAAGGCTATTGTGTTAGCCTTAGAAACAGCCATTGCCGATGTCAAGTCACGCTTTGCCGGTGAAACTAAGGTCAAACACGGTTTCAAGCTACCGTCATAGTGTACGGGTATTTATGGAGCATGAGCAAGGGAACGGAGTCCCGCTTTTTTCTAATGTTCTATTATAAAGGGTGACACTAATGTATTCATTGAATATCGAACCGCAGCACACGTCACAGCCTGTAATTAAACGCAGGTTAAGCACAAATCATGCTATAGAATTGTTACCGGTCGTAGTTGAAATGTGTCGGTCACAGTTCAACATGATTGAACCTGTAGCTATATCTATGGGTGGTGACGTGTTTCGTGTCTTTGACATTTACAATCCTGATGTTTACGTTAATGTACACTTTATTGAGGATGCCAACTAATGACAATAGATACAATTGAACGGTTAAAGGATTTAATTGATGAAGTGGCAGGGACACCCGGTTATGTAGTTAGTGCATGGGAATACACAAACGCTATGAATAACAAGGTTATGTTTGCAGCATTTACAACCTCTTGTGTATGTGATATATTTCAAAGTCCCGCCGTTAAATACCCGATGTTAATTTTCCGTTCCGGTCACTTCATAGGCAAGTACAAGTTTATGAACAAAGTTGATTAAGGATAATCTTATGGCAGTGATAATAGAGCATGACGGTAAACAGTATTTAGTCACAGTGTCAAAACCAGAGACAGACTGGATAACATTATGTGCAGCCGCAATGGGGATGTCAAAAGAGACGGTCATAGGTGCGGCACTTAACAAAGGCTTATGTCACTATGTTGAGATGTTAGCCGAGATAACAAAGAGTAACGGTGTAGAAACGCCCGCCGAGGATACCCCTACAGAGCCGAACAGTGAGGCTAAAGAACGTAAAACGTATAACAAAGGCTCATGTCAGGGATAACAATGTGTAGGTTTGGTATAAGTGAAATACTAATATTACTTGAAGGGACACGCATTATGAGTTGGAAAGACAAGATGAAGGAATTTGGTGGTGGTAATTTCACGTTCTTATCTGAGGATGGGGAAACGTTAACTTTCATCGTAGTTGACGAACCGCTACTGTTAAAAAGTGTGTACAAGAAACAGGAAAACGAACGCATCGGCTGTCCGGTCATAACAGACGAAGGATTTATGTTGTTTGTGACCGGCAAGCGTGTTGCTCGTAAACTGTCAAAGCATGAGGCCGTTTTCGATAGTAAGGCGATTATGGTTACACGTCACGGTGACACGGGTGACATTAACGCTACCTATACCGTTAACGAAGTAGCCGAGAAGGAAACGTTTGACCGCCTAATGAAGATTAAGAAAGCCGATTACAATAAGGCTATGATAGCCGAAGCGGTCACAGCCGTTGCCGAAGTTCTGGACAATTAACGCCTAACTCCATATTGGTACGGTGTACGGACGGTATAGGTTTGCTACACGCTTGCTTTATCCGTTACCGTCCGTCACCCTTATTATGGCATATACGACGTCCGTCGTTGGGAACGTCACGCTACCTGATTTATGTGGCGTTCCCTTATTATAAAGGATTATACTCATGGCAGGAAATACAAGAGGCAAATTGAAGGAACACTTTGAAGGTGTACATCGTAACTTTGATTGGTGTATTGCTCATATCAACAAATCCTTAGCGTTAATAGAGTCTAAACTTAGAGAAACGCAGGATTGTCTTGCTTTAGGTGACGACGAAGATGCTATTGCAAAGTATGTTGCTGAATACCCATTAACAAAAGGTATAACGTCGTTAGGTCAAGGCATACAGACACTTGACGGTTTATCACAAGATATTTACAAGTCACTTTAGACGTGCAAGGATGAACGTTAGTAACAAACATATACAGTGTCCATTTATTGAAGGGATTCACAATGGCACTCATACCAAGTTTTATACGCCGACCGTCAGCAATTCTACGTATTCCCGATGCAATCACAAGAGGTTTGTCACCTACTGCCTTTATAAATGAACTTAAAGGCATGGGATTATCGTATCGGAAAACGTTAATGCTTTCAGACTGGCGTTCCGTATCAGGCATTGAAGCAAAGAAAGACCTTATAAAATATGTTCGTAAAGACCGTAAACCGTCTATGCGTGTTGTCCCTGATGTTGAATGGGAAATGGGACAAGAGTATATGTATAAAGTTCGGGTCATGGGACGTATGATGCCAGATAAACCCATTGAAGAACACTTTGTAAACATAATGTCCGACAACCCGATGTCACCTTTAGAAGTAGAACAACAGGTAACAGAACGTTGGGCAGAAATGCAGGATTCTGTCCCTGCTTTGATGGAAGAATTACAAGTAGTTGGTGCTTATCATAGGATTGATTCTCCGTTCGATGAGGAATAACCGATGTCAAGCATTGACCGCAAACCACACGCTCTAAGGCGTGAAAAATCTATGGCTATTCCGCGTCACTTTATATTCTTTGATACGGAAACAAATCCCATAGAGTTAGAAAGTGGTGAAATACGTCAAGACTTCAAGTTAGGTTGGGCGTGTTACTGGCGGCGTGCATACGGTCGTCACAAAGAACGCATAGAATGGTTTTACTTTGATACCATAGATATGTTTTGGGATTTCGTCTTTACCCGGTCACAACCTAAACATAGATTATGGATTATTGCACGTAACATTGTTTTTGATTTTACCGTTTGTAAAGGTTGGAAGCACTTAAAATCTGAGAAGTATAAACTCAAGTTCTTTCACAACAACGGCGTGTCTGTAATAGTTGTCGTCAAGAAAGCTACTAAGTCAATCGTATTCCTTGATTCTATGAACTGGTTTCCAGAGTCACTAAAGGCTACCGGTGAACGCATAGGTATTAAAAAGATGGAGATTGATTTTAAGACGTGTACGATTGAGGAATTATCAGTATATTGCAAGAACGATGTACTAATTGAGTTTGAAAATATACGTCTGTTTATTAAGTTCTTACAGGGTAATAATATATCTCGTATGTGTTACACAAGAGCAAGTACAGCAATGGCCGCTTATTTGTTACGTCACTACCATACACCTATTTACATACACAACAACGCCGAAGCGATAAACTTAGAACGTGAAAGCTATAAAGGTGGACGTTGTGAATGTTTCTTTATTGGTAACTTAAACCATGAGGCATATTATGTGCTTGACGTAAACTCTTTGTATCCGTTCTGCATGGCCGAAAACCCGTTCCCAACTAAGTATAAACAGTTAGTCCATAAGATGCACCTTAAAGATTGTTGTGACACAATTAAAACCCATTGTGTAACTGCTAAAGTAAAATTGAATACAGACGAACCCGTTTACGCCATTAAGAACGGACGGACTATATTCCCTATTGGTACGTTTGACGCTGTACTCACTACACCCGAACTAAAGTACGCCTTAGAACACAAGCACGTTAAAAAGATATATGATGCCGTTGTTTACGAGCAAGCTAACATTTTCAGTAGTTATGTTAGGACAATATATGCACTCCGTCAGGATTTCAAGTCTGCCGGTGTACGTGCTTATGAACAAATGTGCAAATATTTAATGAATAGCCTTTATGGTAAATTTGGCCAAAAGGCAGAGAATTGGGTAAAAATAGGTGACGCTCCAAACGAACCTGATAGAGAGGAGTTAATTTTCTATACAAACCCGCGTAAAGTTATGCGATTACGATACTTGTTAGGTGAAGTGTATGAATTAGAAAGTCACTCTGAGGCTTACAATTCATTCCCTGCAATTTCATCCCATGTCACGGCGTTTGGCCGTATGTACCTTTGGTATTTGATGAAATTAGCAGGTCACGGTAACTACTTTTACTGTGACACTGATAGCTTAATCGTTAATGAAAAAGGTCTCGGTAGCCTGGCTGGAGCTATTGACGATGTCACTTTAGGCAAGCTAAAGTTAGAGGAAACGCTTAGTCACTTAACCATTAGAGGATTAAAGGATTATGAAACAGACAGCAAAACAGTTATAAAAGGCATACGCAAGAACGCACTTCTTATTCGTGAAAATACTTATCAGCAAGAACAATGGCCGACATTCAGGGGATTGTTAAAGAGTAAAGATATAAACGAATACAGAGTAAAGACTGTCACTAAACACTTAACCAGAGAATACACAAAAGGTACAGTTGAAACGTCAGGCCGTGTTAATCCTTTTGTGTTGGTGTAGCTGTGATGTAAATATTGATATGTTCATCATCATAACCTAAATCCTGCAATTCTTGTTTTGCACGTTCAACTGTTATTAACTTTGCTTTCATAAAGCCTAACGTTTGTGAGGTTGTCCATAGTGTATCTTTTTCATCGATTGAACGGATACGCCATTGTTCTAATAATTCAACTGCATAGTTACGGTCATAACCAATTTGTGCTAATTCTGTTTCAGCTTGTGTATCGCTAAACTTGCCTTTTTTGAACTGGTATTCAATGACCTTTGTTTTATCAGCCTTGTCACTCCATAGACGTTTTTGTTGTGCCGTATTTATAATCGGTTGTATATCATCTTGTTCTATTCCTGCTTGTCTTAACTGGATAACCAATTCGTTAGTATCTATTAAATGATTCTGATAAGCCGACACAATTGACGTTGTGCTGAGTTTACGTGGTGAACCTTTGACGTATTCAATGGTAAACTTTACCATTAAGTCAGCATTGTAGTCATTATAGCCAATATCCTTGTATGCTTTACGAACTCCGGCAGTATCAATAACACCTAATGCAAACATACGCCGTACATCAACACGGGATAACGGCCTGTATGCTATTTCAACTAACTTGTCTCTCCAAAATGGCATAACGTCTGAGGCTCTAAGTAACAAGTTTAAGTCACTATGGTCTATAACACCTCTATGTAACATCTCAAAACCTTGCTGTGGTGACGGTAAAGACCAATGTGCGGCCCAATAACGTTCGGCCCATTCTTGACTCAAGCCTTTTTTCTGTGCCCATTCTACAAACTCCGGCGGAAAATCTTCATACTGGCCGAACCGTTGTGCTATTGCTGGCGTAAACGCTTCACGTACAGCCATTGTTATAATGTCGGCAACTGGTGGTATTTGATACGCTAACGTTTTGTAAACGTCTGTGTAGTCAGGGTGAATACCTATACGTTCTAACTGTGTCCCTAACTGTGACAATGAAGGGTCACGCCTTAACTCATAATTGACAAGGTCTATAGTCTGTGGTTTAGTCAATACAGCGTCAAGATATGTTTGTGCATGGGCTGGGTGAATGTCTGCCATGCTTATATCATCTAAAATAGATTCTCTGCCTTTGCCTTGTATCAATCCACCTTGTATCATTAGCATCGGATTCGGTATAATATGTGCTAAAGACTTAGCCCAAAATACATCTAAATCCTGCCAACCGATACGCTTTAATTCTGTATCTGCTTCATCACTTGAAAACGCACCACGTTTGTAAAGCGTTTGCACTTGTTCTGTGTTCAACTTCATCCTCGACAACCATTCCCACATAGGCCAGTCGGACGGTGACACGTCAAACTTGTCCCAAACTAACTCTTTGGGATTGTCTGGAATACCCTGATACCTTGCCCATGAGATAATATCAGGCATTGAAGGATAAGGTTTAAGTGTCTCGTATGTTAGATTTGCTTCGGACGCTGCAAAACCGCCAGCGTTCATCCGTTCAAGCCATAACTCCGGCGTTATCTTTTTACGTAGCATTAACTGATTCGCTACTTCTGGAGTCATTAGAACGTTTTGCAGATAAGCGTTCATGTGATAATCAAAGCCTTTGACCTCGTGACCTAATACACGGTTTAAGAGGCCCGAACCAACGTCACCAACAAAGCGGACAAGACAGTTATCCCAACCGGGGTCTTGTGGATTCCTTAAACCTTCAATCATAGATGCAAAGCTGGCCGGTAATTCTACACTGTCAGGAATTATGCTGAGAATGTCGTTAGCAATAGGTGCAAGAACTTTCTCAACATCTTCTGCATGTAGGTTAACAGCATCGACACTGTGTTTCCAGTACCATTCGGCATAGGATATAGGATTTTCTATACTCATAAGTTCACCCGTGTATTATGCAGATTGAAAGTGCATATAATCTGATTCAAGATGTTGTGACATTATTTCAACATTCCAGATTGAAGCTCTCATTGCATCTATGTAAGTTATAAAGTGAAAGTTTTCCAACTTATTCCCGGCCCACATTGCAGCAAGAATCTTTTCCATATCTAACGTGTAACCACCGCCCAAATTCAAATCAATATAGTGTAAAATGTCATAGGTCGTATTTCGTAACGATGGTGTTGCACCCATGTAAAGACTTCTAATGGTCTGTATCTTTGACACTAAATTAGTGACAACCGCACCTGAATTTGGATTACCTTCGGCAGCTAAATTTGCAGCTAAAGAGGTGAAGTCGTTGGCTATGTTGTTCCATTCAGAGTAAAACGATAAATGGATAGCACGTAACGTCAGAATGTCCGCAGTCAGTGACATACTTGTTACCTGTTATACTTCATTGATGCCGAAGTTATAACGTTTCTCTTTGATATCCTGAATAGCTTCGTCAAGTTTGGCCTTGACTGCTAATGCTTGTTCGTCTGATTCAATGGCAAACATCAGCGTTATTGTACAGGATTTTTTCGGCATAGCGGTCTTTGATTCGTTTTCCATTACGCAGTCACTCCGTTACTCAATGGTCGATTCTTAATTACCTTGTCTTTAATGCGATTATCAACACCCAAACCTAAACCTACAAGCGTACCCACTAACGTGATTATGCCAGTTGGATTAAATGTCCCTGTAGTTGCTGTCAAGGCAGCGAACTCAAAGAGTTTACGCTTAATCTCATCTTGTTTGTCTAAATCCATATAGCCGAGTTGTCCCTGCTCATATAATAGGTCAAGTTCATCCTCTAAAGACTTGGCCTTGAATTTTATCTCAACTGATAATTCAGAACGTGTCACCTGTTTATTGCTAACGGGTGACAAGACTTTACTTTCACAGCCGAACGTCCAGACTAAAACACCAACGGCTAAAATGATACCAGCAAACGTTCCCTGATTGTGACTAATCCATTTTCTCATAATGTCCCCTACAAGGCAAATATTAAGAATTATACATAATGAAATATAGAGATAAATATTGTTACTCCGTTTGTTGTCTTGTCTATGTTGCGTATTATCTCTTTACGTTAACCGATTCTGTGAACATGGAACATACAACCAGAAACAACTCTTGTGTTCCTTGCAGCCGCATCATTGTGCGTAATGTCAACTTGCAGTTCATCATTCGCCGATAACTTTATGTCACCGTCTGCATGTTGTGTCATTGCACCAACGTCACCCGCTTTATCAATCCCCGTTAGCACAATATCTGTATCATTCTTTAGAACATCCAGAGTAATGCTTGCACCGTCACCTAAACTGCTTAAACCTACGGTACAACCAACACGATATTTTCCCGTTTCTTTCGCTACAAATAGAAACGTCCCATCATGCGAATACTCGGATTCATCATCATAAGATTCAACATTAAACTGTACTTGAGTTTTAACTCCGTTTGTTATTTCTTGTACAGCTTCTCTATACGCCATAAACTTTGACGTGTATGCCGCACCGTTTCCGCCTACTGGATTAAACCACATAATGTCACCTAAACCATTTTAATAACATAATGTATGTTTGCTTTCTTGCGTATCTGTACTGTACGCTGTACGACGTTCACAAATCCCGGTCAAGCTGGTTACATGCTGAAAGCTACAATCGCTGTTTCAGCATCGGCCTTGATTAACAGGTGCAGCATGTTCAAGTTTGTTATGGTAAAGCCCATAGATTCTTTAGCTGCTAACGGCCATGCGTTATCGACAGTTGCTACTTTCATAGACCTTGCCCACACGTTACCTGCGTTATCAGGATGTCCCATTACCATAACTTCGGTACAAGGAACGTTTGGCCCTTGATAAACGAAGTCAACTTCGTCAGACAAAACGTGAATAATGTCCACAAGTTGAGGTGAAGCGGTAAACAGGATTCCGGTGGGTGACGCTTTCAAGATTACTCTTTGATTACGCCAGAACGCCGCTGTCAAGGATAACGTTTGCTGCATGTTTTCCGAAAGCTGTATGCCACCAACGTTTTCAGGTGACAAGAATAGCTCCGGGCATTGCATTGGTGTACCTATAGTTTGCATAGGATATACCCTCACTAAATGACCACTAAATATATGCCGTTAGAACGTGACGTCTATGCGTCTTTGTAGCCGATTGTGATTTCTTTCGCCGTTGTTGCCGCACCATTGTTGTAAAACCCGGCCTTGACAACGTCACCCACGTCAAGGGGTAACTCCATAGGTAACGCAGGTTTTGCCGTTGTCATTGCGATACTGGCAGCGTCAACAATTTGCTCTGCGTTCTTGTATACCCGCAGATACATATTTGCCAACGGTGCAGAAGTTATCGAAACAATGGTGTATTTCCTGCCTTTAGGACAAGAAAGAATTTCGGCCAGCGTCTCGATACCGTCCGTTAGCGTAGCGGTTGTGATACGTTTGTATCTAAGCATGGTTAAACCTCACTTATACAAAAGTTACTCGGTTAATGTTATGTCCCCGTTGTGCTATTGTCTTAACGCCGTTGCTCTGTTAGCTCTTGCGAACACGTAGGATGAACGCTTGGTCGTCTGTATCGTCAACCCATACCGATGTATCGGTTTCCAATAGTGTCAGATATGCAAGCAGTTCTTCGCCAGCTTGAAACGTCAAAGCAGGCTCGAACATTAACGGCTTGCCGTTCGATATGGCGTTCGTGTTCAAAAGCACAGGTGTTGACGGCCCGATTAACGAGAAATTGCTTTTGTATGCCACCGCAGTTGCCGCAGCATCTTCACCGTTAAACGGGATTCCGGCCCGGTCTGTATCGAACAAAACTTCACGGTCTTTGATTAACTTCAAAAACTGTGTAGCCAAACTGTGAGGCCCGGCTATACCTTGAACGAACGGACTACCGACAATGCCTAAAAGGTCGATTGTATGTCTTGCCGGTACGACCTTACCACACGGAAAATCAGGGAACTCGGCAGGCGTTAACGCCGTGTTAATGTGAAAGTCACCCGATGCGTCCGGTGTTGCTCCTATCTTTGCGTACTGTATGAACGTAAAGATATTGCTTTCAGTTCCGTTCGGCTCGCTCGCTTGTATGTCACCCGCTGTATAACGGTCATAAATGATTATGACGTTGCCAGCTTCGGCATACCGAGACACATTGAAGGTTTGACCTTCGGCAACCGGTATGGATACGTTTACTCCAGCGTCAGCCAGAAATTCCATAAGGTTTGCTTTGAGGTATGCGAACAAGTTCGTTGACAGGTGATTACCGGATTTACCCTTAATCCTGTAATAACCAACTGTCACACGGTCAACACTTAACGTAAGGTAAGTGTCGTTTGTGGACGGGATACATTCGATACGTTTAATCCGTAAAGATTCACCCGTTTTGGCCTCTAAGTCACCACCGCCAGAAGCAATGATGCGTTTGACCATGTTAGATTGTATAAGCATGGTAAATGCCCTCACAAATAACGTTAACAAATCAGGTTTATATACAACGTATACTTCTCATCACCAGTGACATACGCTGTTACTGTGTCCGCTTGAAGTCCGCCATGTGACGGGTGAACTCCACCATGCGATTGATGTTATCCTCAAGCGTGATGTCAGGCAGGTTTGCAATCTTGGCCTGTCCCGCATCTATGTGAGGTAACAACTGCTCGGCAAAGGCAATTACCTTTGCTTTGGCGGCGGCGATTCCAGCCGGTATACGGCCAGCACCAACGTTCTTTGCCTTGTCTTTCCATGCCTCAAGGGTGACACGTTTAAGACCGGCAGCCCACCGACCATCGTTAACGGCGGCTGTGAGGTTTGCAAGCATTTTCGCTTGCTTTGCCGCAGCTAATTCACAGGGATTGACTGTCACACGGTCTATTCCGTCTTTGACATCCTGAACCGCAGCCGTTAAACGACGTGCATGTTTCTCTTGAAACTGTAACGCTGTTAACTTTGCCATGATAAACCCTTTCTACATTGTATGTATTGTGTTAATCAAATCAGCGTGATATAATAATATCATACGCTGTACTACCGTCAGCCCTAATCATATCACTTTACGGACAACACCTACAACACAATTCTGAGAAAAATCCTTAATGATACAACATTATCAATATGGGCAATCACAGCAAAATCGCCAGTGACCGGATACTCAATACAATGTCACTGTATACGTGAAAGTGATAGAGTAAGTGACAGTCACTACATAGTGACATTAGAAGTAGTTAGTGACATTCGGGCGGTGTCACTACATGGTGACTTAACGGGGTTTTTCGGAAATCTTCTCAAAAAACGGTTGTGTCCG
>Ga0114923_10003103_pt1 | contig 11221 bp, 9 predicted proteins | sample SumtaG_FD_89578 | JGI IMG/M metagenome (GOLD analysis project Ga0114923, IMG submission 89578) | Deep subsurface microbial communities from Indian Ocean to uncover new lineages of life (NeLLi) - Sumatra_00157 metaG | ecosystem: Environmental > Aquatic > Marine > Oceanic > Sediment | place: near...
ATCTGATCCGGTATCAGATTGTGCTAGGTGGAATGGCTGGAACGACAATGTGGTTGATAATAGGAGTTGTGCTGGTAGCGGCGATAATTCCAGTTTACTGGGCGTCACGACGTCCTGAGGCAAAAGTAGAGGTACTTAGATCATAGGTGATTAAGATGGCAGAATATATTGAAGTAAATGAACTCGTGAAAGTGTTCAAAATGGGAAGTGTAGAGGTGCAGGCATTAAGAGGCCTGTCAATGAAAGTTGAGCAAGGTGAAATGGTAGCTATCGTAGGAGCTTCAGGAAGTGGAAAAACTACGCTCTTGAACATCCTCGGAGGTATCATGAGAGCAACAGCTGGTATGACCGTGGTTGCAGAACATGATGTCACCAATGCTACACCTGGCGACTTAGGGAGGCTAAGAAGAGATGTGGTAGGCCATGTCTTTCAAGAGCTTAATCTCATCCCCACACTTACTGCTTATGAGAACGTCGAGCTCCCCATGCTAGCTGCTAAAACAAAAGGTAGTGACCGGAAGAAGCGAGTAGTTGAACTACTAGAAACTATGGAACTTGGCGATCGTATGAAGCATAAACCCGATGAGCTTTCCGGAGGTCAGCGCCAGCGAGTTGCGATTGCATCAGCACTAGCAAACAATCCTGACGTTATATTAGCAGACGAACCGACAGGAGACCTCGATTCTGAAACTGGTGCAGTTATAGTTGAATTTCTACACAAAGTAAACAAAGAGATGGGAAAGACTGTTTTGATGGTGACACATGATGCTTCAATTGCACGTCAGTGTGATAGAATATATCGAATACAGGATGGTCGAATTAGGTCTGTGCAGGAACCAAGCATTGATGATGAAAGTACATCTAAGACTCGCGTAGATATTGTACAAGATAGAATCAAGGAAATCAAAAGTGATATCTCTAAGATTGACCACAGCGTTAGTGAAGGTACAATTGAGCTAAGTGAATTTGCAAATCGTAGAGTTGAACTTGAACTAAGACTGAAACTGTTTGAAGAGGAGCTTCACAGATTAGGGTTGTAATGCTCAATCAATTTGGATGGCATATCCACCATGTGAAACATACGCAGGTAGCAGTAATATGAAAACTGTTCCCTGCGTGTGGTCCCCTGCTACTCTATCTTCTACTGAAATTTCTCCTTGATATGATTTAATCAATGCATCAACGACAGATAAGCCCAGACCCATTCCTTCTGCATCCTTCATGAAACGTTTGAATAGGGTTTCTCGTTTTGTAGGGTTAATTCCCTCACCATAATCAATCACTCGAATCTTCCAAAAGTAATCACCATGCAGATTGACAGGTTCAATTTCAACCTCTGCCTTTCTATCACCTGTAGAATAAGTGTAAGCGTTCTTGAGGAGGTTGTAAAACACATCAACTAACAATTCATTAGCTAATACATATGCATCAACTGCCCCGTCTTGAATATTCAACTCGATTTGTTTGTCTTTCATCTCAAGAGTAAGTTGTGCATTAGCTACTTTGATTGAATCTACTAGGTCCGTCGGGATTAGAATTGCCCTTCCTATAGCATCAGCGCTTTTAATTCTACGAACATTTCCAATGATGCGCTCAATATGTTGAAGACTAGCCCGGGCTTTTTCTAAGATATCAAGTTTCTCGTGCTGAGGTAGATTCTGACTTTCCAAGAGGGTGATTGACATCAAAATCGTTTGCTGCATGTTGGTTATATCATGAACAAGAATATCTGAGAACAAGGCTGCTCTATTGTGTGAGTCTTGCGCTTTCCCCATGGTTTCAAGATATAGCCATCCAATAACCACTGGACCAAGTAGTAGTGCAACGAATTGAATTCCTTCTGCAGCCCACCACCCGATAGACCAATTGGTGGATGTTCCTTTCAATATGATTGGTATAATCCAGAGCGATAATAATCCGATTGAAATTCCTTCAATAGAACTCCACATACCTTTCTTTCTAGCAATATAATACATTAACAGGGTAAATAGAAACAGACTCATAATCCCCATTATCATGAGAATACTTTGTGCCAATACTGCCGATGGAAATGTAGTGGCTATTGACTGGACCCACATATCAATCAATTCGATTACCCATATTGCTATGATAATAAACGGAATTCTATATCCTATCCATCTAATTGCTGAATCTTCAGTGATTTCTTCATTAGATGATTTGAAACCTTTCAAAATATACAAGAGAATAATTATTGTTGTCGCAAGTCCAATGATATATGGGAGCAATGACTCTCCTAGTACAATCATTGCATCACCTCTCCAAAATACAACGAGATGACTTTCAACTATGCCCCAGGTAAAGAAAATAAGGATTAAGGGATAATTTGTTTTGGATTGCATGATATTTGAGTATCGTATGAGAAGAATAACCATTACAAATGAAAGAAATACTGCTGAAAGCTTAGAAGCAAGATAAAGTTCAAGGTTAATGAATACGAAGCCACGTGTTATTGATTCAACTAATGTACTCCAGAAAAATGGAATCAGTGCTATCGAGCTCATCGATAATAGGATCGCAATCGCACTTCGACGTTGAACCCCCATATTTGTTTGCACTGGTAGCATAGCTGCTATTGCAAATAGCAATACTCCAATTCCTTGAAAGATGATACCTAATTGCCAAATAGGAGATTGAATAAACAAGGACCATACTAGTGGAATTACACCTAGTGTAAGGAAAATAAAACTAACCAGTAAGAATGCTGAATCGTACCAAGTCACCTCGTGATTTCTTTTTATCCACGCAAGGATGGACAATATTCCCAGGATGACAGCTAATGTTCCTAGTGTAATTCCTACATTCTGGTAAGATTGGGTGGGAATGGTGGGCCCAACTATGAAATGAAATATTCCCGTGCTAGCGAATATGGTGAAAAGGGATCCCGATGCAACGATTATTCGTGTTTTTCGTATGAGTTGTCGATTTTCTATTGAAGTTGCTATTAGCAAGACCGCAATAATCAACAATATCTGAAATAGATCCGTAACAGGTCCAATACCTGTTTCAAGATGAATTGGATCGCTTATTCCCATTATATGTTCTACTGCACTACCAATCTGAATCACTGCAATTGCGGACAATGAGGAAATAAACAATGTATCTTTTAGTGTAGAATGAGATCGATATGCTAAGAATGTCCAAGCTACGGCAAGTGTTGAAAGAAATGCTAGCAGTGAGTGAATTGTTCCTCCAATTATAGGAGATGTCCAGGCATTAACACTTGAAGCAAATAGCATGAGCGATAAAGCTAAACCTCCTATGAAAATAGGAATGCTTTCATGCAGCACGTTTCGTTCAAATGTCAAATATGCAATCCCCAAATCTGAGTACCTTATGTCCCCTTTTTTCTTAAAGAATCCGCTTTATTAATCTTAATGGGATACTCGTAATTGCGCGATATGTTTTTGAGATACTAGGTTTCTGTTCCTAATTGAACATAGAATGACACAACCAATAGTTATTGTCCATGGTGGAGCAACCGTTTTCAAATCTGAATATCATGGCGATATAATCAAAGCAGTTGAAGATGCGGCTAGAGTTGGCTTGAACGCATTAGATAAGGGTGGTTCTTCGATAGATGCTGTGGAGGCTGCTATATGGATGCTAGAGGAAACAGAACTGTTTACAGCAGGTCGAGGAGCTTGTAAGAACCTTGATGATGAGATAGAAGTTGCTGCGATGATTATGGATGGTAATCGATTAGAAAGCGGAGCGGTGATGGCTGTGCGAGATATTATCCATCCTATTTCACTCGCCAGATACGTTCTAGAAAGAACTCCCAATTCTCAAATAGCTGGAAAAGGAGCTGACAAACTTTACCTCCAAATGATTCAGGAAGAATACCGAAAAGAAGTTGCACCTAATAGAACTGAGAATATCCCAATTGCGGGTGGAGGCGATACGGTAGGTTGCGTTGCCGTTGATGCCAATGGTAGAATTGCAGCTGGTAATTCCACTAGTGGTTGGCCCGGTAAGCTTCCCGGACGTGTTGGTGATGCTCCAATCATTGGATCCGGTGTTTATGTCAATGAACTTGCTGGTACTGCAGTTTCAGGTAGAGGAGAACAGATTCTCAGAATTGTGATGGGACGAATGGCCATTTACTATGTTGAAGAAGGGCTCTCTGTTTCAGAAGCATGCCAAAAGATTATGCGCGTCCTTCGCGAGAAAACCAGCGGTGAAGCAGGTTTGATAATGGTTGATAAATTCGGAAATATCGGTATCCAATTTGATACTCCTCACATGCCTGTTGCAATCGCCCGTTCTGAAACTACTGATGTGTACGTATCAATGACCCCTAAATGGCCTCAATAGACGTTTCACCAATTATCCCATAGTCTTCGTAATTTTGCCATCAATATCTATTACTACAGCTTTGATAGGTACTTCTTTACCAGCCTGAACCAGTGCTGTTTGCACCATTCGTATCAAACCACCACAACAAGGAACTGTCATAATCAAACATGTAATATCCTTAATGTCATTGTGTTTGAAAATTTCTGTTAGTCTCTCTAGACTATACGCTTGGTCTTCAAACTTGACCTTATCCTTGCCAGTTCTTCCATGAATCCAAAAATAGTGATACTACATCAACCGTAGTAATATCCACCAGACTGGGTGCAAATCAATTATTCAAAAAGGAATTTAATCACAAGAGTTTATAGGGACATTGCACTATGAACCGTTGTTTGGTCAACCAATCGTTGGATTAGAAAGAGTACAATGACCAAAATATTGTAGGTGACCATGTGTGAAGAGGAACCTGGTGACTTTTCTATTTATTATTGTGCTATGCATATTTATTGTTTCTCCAATATCAAATTATGAAGAAACTATGATAGATCAACCTGAGAAGGAAGTAATGATTATTGAACTTCCCAAAACGGCTGATTACACCCCGCATGATGACGTGGATGTGAATTCAAATTCACAATTTACATCTGAAGGCTTCACAGGTAGTGGAACAATAGGAGATCCCTATTTGCTTGAAGGGAAGATTATCAATTCTACTGGAATGTGCATTGATATCCGAGAAACATCGGCTCATTTCGTAATTCGAAACTGCTATCTTACAAACGAATATGGAGATAGAGGACATGGGGTATGGTTCCAAGAGATAGCTAATGGAAGAGTTGAGGACTGCATTGTGGACGGTATACGATCTGGTGCGTACATCAGTACGGTATCAGATAATATTCTATTCAAGAATAACACATTTCTAAATTGCGATGATGGCATTTATTCTTTCAAAGGGAATCACACACGATTCATAAACAATACATTTTCTGGAACTGATTTGGGTATAGAGGAATCATCAACATTCAATTCTACATTCATAAACAATACAATAACTGGATTCTACCAAGCAGGTTTTTTCACTTCAGCAGATAATTTTACAATATATAACAACACTATCATAGACAATGATTTAGGAATACTAATCCGTATCGCGGATGATTCCAATATATCTAGAAACACATTCACTAGAAACGGAGAATATGGTATATATCTATCACAATCTAATCATGATTTTTCAATAACTGAGAACACATTCATAGATTGTGGACTTCGTCTTAGAGGAGCCAGTGATGATTTCATTCACATAATAGAAGACAACACTGTGAATGGAAAACCACTGGGATATTTAGTTGGCAACTCTACTGAAGTCATTGATGGCTTTTCTTATGGACAGCTGATTTTGGTGGATTGTGATCATATAACTATCGATAATGGTACATTCATCAAAGCTTGCGGAATTAGCCTGATACGGAGTGAATACTGCGATGTCTTCAACACCACGACTGAGAGTAGTTCTGATGGTATCTATTTGTATCAGTCGCATTATGCTGAAATAAGGGACAACAATATTTCAGACAATTCGTATGGGTGTTATATTTTCCAAACTGATTATGCTGACTTTACTAACAATATTCTTGTGAACAATGGATTTTGGTTCGCAGGTTTTACTCTATCTAACTACGAGCATACATTAGGTGGAGATAACACCGTAAATGGAAAACCAGTTGGTTACTTCTATAGTAATTCTAATGTCGAAATCGATGGGAATTCATATGCACAGGTTATTCTTGCAGATTGTACAAATGTCACAGTCAAAAATGGTGTTCATACTGGTATTACTGGAGGAGTTATTACTCATGCTAATACAAATTGCACTTTGGACTCTATCACGGTAGGAAACAATCTAGCTGGAATTGTTTCAAGTTATGATTACAATCTAACGATACTGAATTGCACAGTGTATGATTGTAATGATTTGTCTATGGAGAGTACATACCATCAAGGTATCTACTTCTATCAATCAGATTTATGTAGCGTAGAAGAATCGGATATATCAGGTTCCAATCATTATGGAATTGCTAACGCATTTACCTCCAATGTTACACTTGTGAATAATACGGTCTATAATATTGAAAATTATGGATTCTATTTCTCTAAAAGCGATCATCCGTTGCTAGACAATAATACAATATCGGGTTGTTTTGCTGGAATCACTCTGTCAGAAACAGATAATCCGCGTATATTCAACAATACGGTATCCTACAACCAGAAAGGAATCCAATTAACCAATGTTGAAAATGCTAGTATTATCGATAATGTCATTGGATGGAATGGTGCTGGTCAAGGTGTTGATTCAAGTGGAACCAACAATCTTTGGGACGACAATGTGAGTAGAGGTAATGCGTGGGGAGATTATTCGGGTTCAGGGACGTACTCAATAGAAGGTTCTACTGGATCTGTTGATAGATACCCCCGTAAAGCAGACACGATAGCACCAACAATCAATTCGCCTGATGATATCATTTTAGAGTATGGAGGTACAGATACCATAACATGGAGTAGTCTAGAATTGCATCCCGATTTCTATTGGGTTTACAGAGATTCACCATCGAACGAGATCGATTCAGGCTATTGGTCTGGAGAGGATATTACAATAGATATTGAGAATCTTCTATTAGGTAGTTACACGTACTACTGTCGGTTTAGGGACACCTGTCACAATGAGATAATCGATGAGGTCACTGTAACAGTGGTAGATACTACCTATCCAGCGTTTGTTGATGGACCAGACAATCTGTATTATGAGGTGGGAGTCACAGAACATTTGTTAAACTGGTCATTCACTGAACTCTTCCCAGACTCGTATGTTCTCTACATCAATGGGACTGAAGAGTACAGTGGTGATTGGGACGGTTCTGATTTATCCTTGGATGATGGAGGGTTTCCAGAGGGAATTTACAATGTAACTCTTGCTCTTAATGATACTTCAGGGAATACAGCTACTTCGACGGTCACTTTGACCGTGGGAATTACTCCGACATCAACTGAAACCACACCAACAGGAACCAGTCCAACCACTATAACTACTACAACAGATACAATACCAGGTGACGGCAACACAATGATCATCATAATCGTAGGTGCAGCAGGTGTTGTAGTCATTGTTATTCTCACTGTGATTGTGAAGAAGAAATAGAACACCTGAAGGGGAAGTCAATACTCCCCCTTCCATTTTTTTTAGTGACCATATCTTACATTGACCATTCTTTATCCAAGTTGAATGCCAGCATAAAGTTTAGGTAAATTGAGACTCATGGACTGCAATTACACGATAGTCCTTGCTATTTTGCCATCAATATCGATGACCAGTGATTTAGTAGGTACGTCCTTGTTCGCATTAGTTAATGCAGTTTGCACCATTCTAAGTAGACCACCACAACAAGGAACTGTCATTATTGTAATTGTAATATCCTTAATGTCATTGTGTTTGAAAATTTCTGTTAGTCTCTCAAGACTATACGCTTGGTCTTCAAACTTTGGGCACACTTGTGAAACCGTTCGTCCTTTCAGGAAATCTTCATGGAAGGAAGGATACGCAATGGAAGTGCAATCTGCTGAAACAAGTAAGCTAGCATTCTGCAATGCTGGATGATTCGGCGCTACCAATTTTACTTTGATTGGCCACTGTTTCAAACGCGATACAGCTACAGTATCACTCGACCGGGCAATTGATTTAGGTTCTTCAGTTGGGATCTTCACCACTGGACTACACCCTGATGTAGGTGGTGTAGCTGCTTCTTTCATTTTCGCTACATATTCCATTGCAGCTTCTTCATCAAATTCAACTGTTTCTATTTCTTCCAGAGTAAGAGCTCCTTCCGGACAATGACCCAGACAATCACCTAGTCCATCACAAAACGATTCAGAAACCACCTTTGCTTTTCCATCAATTATTTGAAGTGCACCTTCTGCACAACTCGGGACACATAGTCCGCAACCGTTGCACAATTCTTCGTCAATTTTGATTAGCAATCTCTTTACCATTTTCACTTACCACGCATTCAACTTGTTCTGTGTATTAATAAGAAAGATACTATTATAAAGATAGTAGTTACCTATAAGTAAGTGAATCATCATGGATATACAACCTCGCATTCGATCTGAAGTTGAAGGCTGCCCGGTATTTGTAACAGCACAAATATTAGGAAAACGGTGGGCCATTCTTGTACTACAAACCTTGATGACTTCAAGAGCTTCAAATGGATTAAGATTCAATGAACTGCAAAAGGACCTAAGTTGGATTAGTCCCAAAGTTCTGACTCAACGGTTGCGTGAACTAGAAACTGAAGGAATATTAAACAGAATTGTGGATGCGGAAAACATCCCTCCAAAAGTTACATACAATCTCACACACAAAGGTGAAGCTTTGAGAGGTGTCTTGACTCATATGCAACAATGGGGAATGGAACATGGAGGGAAAAAGACTGAGCATTGTTTAGGAAGTGGATTCGCCCATTGCCAAGGTTGTCGAGGTGACGGACAAATAGCTCCTCATTGATCCTCAATTATCTTAACTATTTCTTGTTCGATAGTAGGAGTCATTTTTGCTCTCGTTCTTATTCGGCCAATTTCATTACCTTCTTTGTCGAATATCAGAATTGTAGGACTGCTTGTGATTTCAAAGATATCGACCTCTTTAGGACTTGGGGGAACTGCCCAATGTTTGTCAGAACCGTAGGGTGGTTTGGTCATTCCTCCAAGAGCTCTTATTCGAATATCTAACTCTTCTTCAAGTAAAGATAAAACCGGAACTACTTTTCTGGCATCACCGCACCAATCAGCGAAGACCGCAACTATCTCATAATCTGCAATTACCTCTCTGAGTTTTTTAACTGCTTCTTCATTTAATTTGTAAGAGTTCTTTTGATTCTGATATCTACCTTTATGCGTGGGTACCATCTCTTCAATATAATCTACACAAGTCGGGCACTCTTCTGTAACATCTTCCAATTTCGCCAATATTTCCACCACTTTCACCTTCTAGTTGTTAACCCCTTAAATTACTTAACTGCAATCGATATCCGTTCCCTTCACAGCTTTAACAGATTGTAGAGGGGATGTCATAATCAATCTCGATAATTCATCAAGATTTTCTGTATGGGTCTTTTCGTCGTCTCTTAGATGAACCAGCAAGAATTTTCCAATTGGATCTTTCATCTCTTCAATAGATTCCTCGGCTATTGACAGCATTTCCTTTTCTTCAATTATCAGAGCATCTAGTGTTTTCTTTAGCTTCACACGATCCACGTAACGTTGGACTTTTGCACTCCATTCGTCACAAGGTGTTTCGTTAATCATCTCTATCATGCCTTCAAGAAATTTTTGATGTTTCCAAGAATCTAAACGCAAATCTAGAAAAGCTAAGCGAACTGCAGTTTCAGAAACTTCCTCTTCAGCTTTCGACAACATATTGAGTGTTTTTTTCTCAACTTCTATTTGCCTTTGTAAAAGATCTATGAGTTTTTCATTCTTCAATACTCTTAATCTCCTTCACTACGGAAGTTAACTATAGTGTATTATCTCCTCTAATAAATATTCTCATAACTGAGCTAACAATCACTTTGCCTTCATGGCGAAAACACTCAGCCATCTTCTTTCCAGAACTTCTTCTTTCTCAGGTATTTTGACAAGTACACGATTCCTAGCATTATTGGAACTTCCCAAAACAACCCCATAGTAGTACCAAGAGCAGCTATAGAGCCTACACCGTAGAGAATTATTGCTGTAGCGATAGCAATCTCAAAATGGCTTGAAGAGCCGATGATGACAGTAATGACGCCCTCGCGATATGCCAGGTTAGCTACTCTAGTTATGAACAGATTGAAACTAACTACTATTGCAAATCCAATTAGTAATGGAATCGATACTAGGACAAGGATATCTGGGTGCTCCAGCATTTCTCTCCCATTTAGTGAGAAAAGAACAATAAGTGTGGTAAGCAAAGCAAGGAGTGCAATATTACCAACTATCGGGCGGTATGTTTCCTCAAACCAAAGTTTCCCCTTCTTGTTCAGAATCAATCTTCTTGAGATAATTCCAAGTATTAGCGGAAACCCGATGAATACGAGAACCGAAAGGATCAGCGTCCATTGATCCAATGGAATGTTAGAAATCCCCGTAAGTAAAGCTACAATAGGGGCATAAAGAACAATGATTGTAGCAGTATTGAGTGTGGTATTGACAACGTTTTGCTCTTGGTTCCCATCTGCTAAATATCCCCAAACCAAAACCATCGCAGTACATGGACTTGAAGATAGTAAGATGATGGCTACGATTAATTGTTCATTTCCTGGAAGGAATACATTTGCTAATCCCCACCCTACAATCGGTGCTATAATCCAATTCGAAAATAGAGTGAGGATTATTGGCTTCGGGGTTTTTCTAAGTTTCTTCAATTCAGATGCTTGTATGTTTAACATTGCAGGATACATCATGAAGAATAAGCAAATTCCAATGGGTATTGAAATCTGTCCGATTTTCCAAGAATCAATAGCTTCACCAAGCCCTGGAATGAGTATTGAAAGAAGTATACCCACCAGCATACAAATTGCTATCCAAAGTGGGAGATATTTTTCGAAAGTTCTCAACTTCTTTTCCGCTGGAATACTATCGTGCTTATCGGTATCGCCGACTCCAATGTCTTCTTCCATCTGATATCATTGTGAAGAGATTCAAATCAAGTAAAAAAGTAACCGTATTATTACTCCATGTGAATATATCCACGAGTATCTGGGTGATCAAAGATTTTCTCTTTTTCAACCTCATTGCCTAGAAATTGATTGATCATGAGCGCAGCGTAATTACCAGTTCCAGTTGCCACAGAGATTTGTTGTGTAATAGC
>Ga0114923_10003106_pt1 | contig 11212 bp, 7 predicted proteins | sample SumtaG_FD_89578 | JGI IMG/M metagenome (GOLD analysis project Ga0114923, IMG submission 89578) | Deep subsurface microbial communities from Indian Ocean to uncover new lineages of life (NeLLi) - Sumatra_00157 metaG | ecosystem: Environmental > Aquatic > Marine > Oceanic > Sediment | place: near...
CATTGTAAATGCTGTGGAAGAACTGCCTGCAATCACAAGGACTGGTACTAGTGATGATACAATGCAGCGGACAGAAGCCAGGTCCCATCGGAGGAACTATGTTCCTGTGAAGAAGGGCAAAGCTCGCGTCTTTGTTGGTGACTCCGGTCAGCGACAAGCTGGTGACAGCAGTCGTGAAAAAGGTGGAACACAGAAGTTTCTTTCACTTCACTTTTGATTGTAAGAAATCGGTCATATCTGAAATGTATATACAATTGGTATCATATAGTTTTACAAAATTATATCTATAGAAAGTATAAATCCCTGTTCACAATACAAATCACGGAGCTACCACAATGGCTAGAATGACCACTTACAGGATTCGACAGATGAAAAAGAAAGGTAAGAAGATCGTGATGCTGACCGCATATGATGCTCCTACTGCAAAACTCCTAAGCGACTCGGGAGTCGACATAATTCTTGTCGGTGATTCTGTCGGTAATTCATTACTAGGGTATGAAAGTACCATTCCCGTTACTCTTGATGATGTTATTCACCATAGTGCTGCTGTTTCACGAGCACGTCCCAAAAGTCTCATTGTTGGTGATATGCCCTTCATGACTTACAAAGTTAGTGTGGAACAAGCACTGGAGAATTGCGCACTAATGCTACAAGAAGGTGGTGCTGAGGCTGTAAAGATCGAGGGCGGTGGAAGAGTTGTTGAAATCGTAGAAGCTCTTGTTGATTCAGGAATTCCTGTTATGGGACACATAGGTCTCACCCCACAATCTATCTTTGAGATGGGTGGGTATAGAGTGCAAGGTAGAACTAAGGAACTAACCGATGATTTGATCAAGCAAGCGCTAGCACTTCAAGATGCTGGTGTTTTCTCAATCGTAATTGAACTTGTACCAACATTAACTGCACAGCTAATTACTGAAGCTCTAGATATCCCCACAATTGGAATTGGTGCTGGTCCTCACTGTGATGGACAAGTGTTAGTGCTCTGGGATATACTGGGTCTCTTCGAAGATTTCAAACCAAAGTTCGTTAAGAAATATGCTAACATTCGAGAAGTGATTACTACTGCTGTGAAAGAATATTCAGAAGAGGTGCGAGACGGCAAATTCCCTGATGAAGCGCATAGTTTTGAAATGTCCGAAGAGGAAACTGGTCGCCTCTATGGACGTATAAAATTAGAAGAGTAGCGAGTCTTTCGACTCTGCCCTACTCTGTCTTTTCTAATGCTTTATTCAAAGCAACTACGAGATCATCAGCTGGGATACCATGTGCGGTAGCACCCTGTTCGATGTTCTCAAATTTTGCAACAGCGCAGCCGTAGCAGTGAAGTCCCCATTCCATAAAAACACCTGCCGTTGCAGGCCACTTCATAACAACTTCTGCGATTGTCATGTCTTTCTTGATTATTGCTTCAGTCATGGTCATCGACCTGTTAACTATTGTGAATTTTTCGGTTTATATATTTTGTGTTCCTAACTTTGAAACACGTACATATTACCTACACTAGAACGTGCAAAAGATTGTTTTAAGACATTTTCCATATGTCGTTGAGCCTTCCAACCGGTGCAATGAGTTGGTACAATCATACTTGGTTTGATTATCTTCATACTCGCAACGGTGCTTTCGATTTTCGAGTCTTTAGCCCCAATTAGATGGAGCCCTCCAATCACTGCTTCAACTCTTTTCACACCAGTCAACTCTGAACCGTATTTCGTCATGTTCACAATACCTGCATGACTACATCCTGAAAGAATGACCAATCCTTTCCCTTTGATATTGATAATTAGACATTGGTCATCGATAACCTCATGATCATCCTGCCAGACTCCATCTACAAAAGCAATATGTCCTTTGAATCCCGTTTCCCATTGGGTTGTACGGGGAACCTCTCCACTTAGGAGGAATGTATCATCACACAGTAACACCGGCTCAGTATTTGTGATTGGTTCTCCTCCCACCTCTCTAATCATGTTCTTGCTAATGATATCTGGCAAATTTCTTCGTGCACTCTCATCATCAGGTTTTTTCTGAACAGCTCTGGACATAAACATTCTAGGATGTACATGAACTGGAATAGGCTTTCGAGTAATTTTAGAAAGAATCCAATCTAGGCCTCCAAAATGGTCATAATGTCCATGCGACATCGCGATAGCATCAACCACTCCAAGGTCAATACCGAGTGTTTGTACATTGTGTGCGATAAGGTCTGCAGATGGGCCAGTGTCATATAGGACGGTGTGAACATCATTCTCAATTCTTACTCTTACAAGAGCTGAAAATCCGTGACCACCTTGAAGGTAGTGAAGTTCTTCCCTTTCTCCAACCCATTGTCTTGGCGTGAAGATATTGTTGTGATCATTTGCTGAGGACCAATCAATTGCATTATCTACTAGAATGATTATCTCCGCTCTGTCCACAGAACGTAATTCACTCAATTTCATCGACCTATAGGACCATATGGTCGAGACCCATGTCTCTCAACACTTCAGGGAATATCTTGTAGAGGGGTTTAATTTTTGATAGTAGTCCAAGTGCTTTCGAAATTGATCCCTTCATCTTGACTTGCCCTTTTGCCATGGCTATTGTTGTTTTGAGCTTACCTTGCCAGAACTTGTTAGTAGTTTCAGAAGTGCTCCAGACATCTATCTCTGGTTCAACATCCGAATCAAAACTTATCGTGCCTACTTCACCATCCGGACCAGGGTCTCTAAAGTTAAGTGTGACTTTCAATGACGGTTCTGTGATATCGAATCTTACGACGACCGCAGATTTTTTCATCTTCTCCATTACATCCTCGTTTTCTTTTGCTCGAGGCCAAAAGTTTTCGAAGACTTCTTTTAATTGTTCAGTACTTTCAAAGAATGGCATTACTAACCACTTTCCTAAGACAATACTAGTGAACATGCAGGTTAGAAATGTTTTGGAAATCAAACTACATGAAGATATTTTTCTAATTCCCACTTTGTTATCTCTGTGTGACCAGGGTCTCCAGTAGTTTCTATATATTCATTCCATTCTTTCCGTCGAAGTCTGATGATCGCTTCAATCGCATCTTTCCCAAGAGCCTTTCTAAGGACGGTATCCTTCTCTAGTTCATCCAATGCTTCTGAAAGAGAACCGGGTAAAGTTTCAGTTTCTCCATCTATTTCGAAAAGATCTTCAGATGTGGGCAATGAAGGTTCGAGACCTTTCATTATTCCATCTAGTCCTGCTGATAGAATTCCTGCAAGGGCAATATAGGGATTGCATAACGGGTCGGGGCATCTATATTCGATTCTTGTGCTGGAACCAACCTGAGATGTTGTAGGGATTCGTATCATTGTACTCCGGTTTCTTGGTCCCCAAGCTATTCTAGTGGGGGCTTCAAAACCCGGGGTCAATCTTTTGAATGAGTTTATAGTAGGTGCCACTAACGCTGATAGCGCGCGTGCATGTTCTAATATTCCCGCTATGTAATGACGTCCTATCTCTGATAGTCCTTCGGAACTACCACTGCTAAATAGGTTCTTTTTGCCTTCAACATCCCATAAGCTTTGATGCAAATGCAATCCACTTCCGTTCATTCCAGGAAAAGGTTTTGGCATGAACGTTGCAACACTGCCATACCGATGGGCAATCTCAGCAACAGCAAGTCGTGTCAATATGATTGAATCTGCTATTGTTCTGGCATCCCCATATTTCAACACAATCTCGTGTTGACCCCGTGCTGCTTCATGATGGTGTGCAGTTGTCGGAATCCCCATTCGTTTTAGAGACCTTACTATATCTCTCCTCAGATGGAGCGAACCATCAGCAGGCGTAGTGTCACAATATCCTCCATTATCTGCGGTTTTGATACGGTTTCCCTCAGTTGTTATAAGAAAGAATTCTAATTCCGCACCAACTTTCATACGAATTCCGAGTTCGTGAGCGCTCTGAGTTACTTTTTCAAGAACATGACATGGACTCTTCTTGGTTGGGAATCCCGATATATCATGAACATCACACAACATCATGTTTACAGATGAATCAACTGGATCTGGAATGGGTTTTTCCCACGAGGGTTTTAGAAGGAGATCACTAGCATTTACGGTAGCATAACCTGATACAGATGAACCATCAAAGAAATATCCGTGGGAGAGAAATTCTTCGACTCCATCATAACTTATCTCAATGCTTTTCGTACTACCTGTTATAGTAGTGAATAGTAATCTCATGAATTCTGGTCCATATTCTGAATCGCTCATGTTCATCATTTCCTTCTAATAGCATATATCCTAGTCAAGTCCTAGCGTTTATGCTGGGGTGGCTGAGGTGAAACAGAGCATCATCCGCTTAGACAAAGTAGCGGCCCGGATAAGGATAGTTCAGCAATCCATACAGGAGGAGTTCTCAAGCAGATGTATTGCTCTGTTCTATCAATATCATGTTCTCAAGTGTGTATAAGAATTTCCTGTAGAATACGGAAAGTTTTTCATATTATTCTGTTAAACTAGTGGTATGACAGAAAATCTTTCGGTTACATTAGATAAAATTGATTTGAAGATTCTGAAGCTAATTCAGAATAAAGGGAAGATGACAATTCCTGAGATCTCTAAGAAAGTGAAACCCGGAATCTCTGCCGTTCACACAAGGATAAAGAGAATGGAAAAAAGTGGAGTTATTCAAAAATTCACTGCTGTTGTAGATCCAGTCCTTCTAGGACGGCCAACGCTTGCTTTCATTCTGGTGACTGTGAGATATCGAGTACCTGGAACTGATATTATTCTTTCACAGAGAGCCTTTTGTCAAGAGATTGCCAGACACCCCTATGTTTTAGGAGTGCATGTTCTAAGTGGAGAATACGATGTTCTACTAAAAGTGCGCGCAGAAAATATAGAAGAAATGAATCGCTTCATTGTTGATTTCCTCCGGCAAATTCCTGCAGTTGAAAAAACACTTACGATGTTTGCAATGGACACGTACCATGATTCTCTAGAGCTGCGCGATTTGAAGTAAGTTCCTAAAACCCACTACATATTTTTGGTCTACGATAGACCGGAAAATGTATGAATTGGACTATCTCTCTCTTTACTTGACTGCTCCAACAATCAAGAGAAGAGCACCAATTCCAACTAGGGCTAACATGACTTCAGTGAACACATATCCTGCTAAAGGAAGGGAAAATATTCCCTGATCAAAATACACTAGTAGAATATTCAAATCAAAAATTCCTACAAGATACGGCATAACAAATGAAGCCCATAGAGGTAGAAGTCCAACAATTATTAGTAGCAAGCCAAGTATAGCAGCGCCTTTTCCCATTTTCAATAAACACCTATTCACAAATGAAAACAATCCTGCATATGTATTTTCGGTTTTCCGTCACAACTCTATTGTAGATACAATATGCTTTCCAAAAAGATAGTTCCTATCAGATTTGACACTTTTCATTTTAAATACATATTTAGCCATTACAAACTGCGCTTTCTTACCTGAATTGTCTAAGAAAGAGCTCAGGGAACATTGCGCCACCACTCGCTTTCCCTGATTTCTTTCAAGAATGACATGAAAACCCTTCAATAAATCGAGATTATTTACTATTTTTGAATGCGATAGGTCCACGATTTTCTTATATTTAGGAATAATAGAATCTAATTGTTCCAAGGGGCCATGGGACTAAGAACATTTGATAGTCAGTTCCCTACCGGAAAAAGTCCATCCTACATAAGGACACAAATTGCCGTTCAAAAAGAAATACCTAATTTTCATTGCTTTTGCTTTTCTATTTGTTGGACCATTTACAATCCATCCAATTGACCAAACAAATAGTTTAGACGAAAATGATACTATTCCAAATTATTCACAAGATGATATTTCCAATTCCAATGAAATAACTCCGCAGGATGCATATTATTCGCCAGCTGCAATTCCGGACGCATCAACGGGGTCGGGAGATTTCTTACATGTTTTAGAGAATGCAAATGGTACGTTTCCCACAAGGACGGCGTGGGGTAACGAAACCACTACATTCTATCCACAAACATATGATATCCCTGCAGGATGGCATACTACTAGTGTAACGGCAATTAGTAGGAACATGTATCACCTGAAGGATTGGGTTCAGAATGGGGATTTCACCTCCCTAACAGGATGGGCATATGAGGAACATGATCCCAAAAATTCATTTATTCAGCTCAATCCAATTGAGGATTGGGTGGGAATACAGAGAGACGTTGCTAACCCCAAAGAAGATATTTGGGCTCAATTCACTCAAGATGTGGATATATACGAAGGTTCTGCCGCATCTGCAACATTTAGTTTAGACTTCAAGATTACTACTTCAAATGGGAAAAATGGGCAGAATACTATGCCATATGTGTCCTTGAACGGTTCTGTTTGGGAATTACCCACTGGAGGCCAACGATTTTCGTCCAATCAAGATTGGACAACTTATGAATTTGACTTGCCACTTGATTTGTTCACATTTCCAGGTATAATGGAAATTTCAATTGGCCTGTTCTCTTTTGAAGACACTCAATTTCAGAATGTAGGACAACTATTCTTTGATAATGTATCACTAACTATGAGGACCTCCCGTTTGACAGAAGCAGTTGAACTTAAAATACGTGACACAAACGATGCGTCAAATATTGTCACATTCGTAAATGGAAGTGAAGGGAAAGGATATGCCACTATTACGGGTAACTGGACTGGCTCAATGGAACTAGAGCTGATGGCCAATGAAACTGGTAGCGAAATTGAACTTGACTTAGTTATGGGGTTGTTGAAAAACACAGAACTCACAACTAACACTTATAGTGTAACAAACAATACCGATGCAACATGGGTATCTGAATTTACTGCAAGAGAAATGGCGTTTCCATTCGTTTACGACTACTTCAATGTATCAATACCTGACGACTGGACTGTGAATACAGTCTATGATGCTTATGATGATTTACAACTTTCAGGTACAACATATTACAACGCAACATACTTTTCAGGCACATCAACCCTTATGTGTGATGTAAACGGAACTGGCGTAAGTGGTACTCCACATTATGGAACTTGGTCTTTCTATTCAACTTCTCCAAATTATGGTGATGATTTAACGTTCTTGGGTGAATCAGGCAGCTCGTGGGTTGAAACTCCCGCTTTCTATCCTGACTCTCCTTTACGGGTAGACGCCACATTTAGTGATGCATCGAGTTATCCTCCAACAACTGGCGGAATAAGCACTATAACATTTTACGATGTAGAAGAACTACAAATGTATACTGAAAGCGGTGGTGTGCTTGACGGTAGTGGAATTTACACATTTCAGAATGGTACCGACCCATCAAATATAACCATTCAATCTACATGGCTTGCTGGTCCCGTTGTCGCAGTGTCCATATGGTCCAATGGAACATCAGTAGGAGAAATTAGACGCGCATTTTCCATTTATCATCACACGGAATTGGAACTCGAAGATGATGCATATCAATCCTATAGAGGCGACACGGTTTCAATTCGTGTCAAATATATTGACTCGGAAACTGGACTTGGAATTGCTGGAGGATCTCTTTACTTCAATTGGACATATGGTTCTGGTGCTATGACGTATGGGGGAAGTGGATGGTATGCAGGATTGGTTGATACCTCCATGGCAGTAATAGGAATATACGATATTACCACTAATGCAACAAAACCCTACAACGACTTTGTTCAAGTTACTGGTATGACGATTGAGATTCAAGAGCGCACCGTTCTTTATTCACCAAAAGGTCTAGGAACTCCAACCACAGATTATGATATAGCATGGGGCAACTCGGAAACGATTTACCTTGCCTACGAAGATGCAATTGCAATGAACCCTACCACCTTGACTGCATCACCCGGAACTCCAGCTAGTCCTGATCCAACTTTAGCATATACATCAAACAACATACATTCAACCGTAACCAGTGATGGGGATGCAATTACACTAACCGTTGAAACTGACGCTTCACTTTATGACTTTGATGAAACCGACCTTACTACTTTAACCTTCAAAATTGAAGGTAGATTCAGCGAAGCCGTGACTGGTGCGGTTTGGGCATACAATTTCACTTTAGACGATTGGGTTCTTATTATAGATTCATATTCTCCAATTGTTGATACAACTCTTTCATGGGATGCAACAACTCCAACCGATTTCATTTCTGGAACCGATCAAGTTCAAGCTCAAATCCGTGCTACTCATACTTCATCATTTACGTACGAATTAGATCTGTTTGATTTCATAGCATATCGACCTATTACTGATGCAGCGCCTGGTTATTCAGTTACTTCTGATTGGGAAGCACAAACAGTAGTAGGAACTCAAACTGGCCCTGTATACAATGGTACACTAGAATTATGGCAGGTCACCTTCAACACCAAAGATGTAACCCCTGGTGATTATATTATTCTAATTAAAGCTGACGCAGATGGTCATCAAGATAAGATTCTAGAGCTCACCGTTACCGTTCGTGCACATCATTCTCGAGTAACAGCTTCACCACCTTCTGAAACCCCGTGGAGTTGGAAAACAAATGTGAGCCTATCATTTGTTGATACAGACAACTCATCAATTATTATATCAAAGGGTAACATTTCCTTAATTCAAGTTGACACTATTTTCGGAACACAATCCTTTGATTCGGGGAACTGGACTTATGATCTATCAACTGGAAAAGCTTTGGTCTATTTCTGGTTAGATACGAGTAGCTGGGATGTCGGCTCGTATTCAGTTACTATAACCGTAACAACAAATGGTGCTGGACTTTCAAAGTATTTTGATGATGGAAGTTCCGTGCTTGAGATAACTATTCGGTCCCATGATATTTCTGTAAGTGTTAGTCCCCCTGGAGAAACACCTTGGGGCTGGGATACAAATGTAAGCGTTACACTTACGGATCTTGATAATTCATCAATTTATGTCACTCCTGACAATGTATCAATGATCATTATTGCCGGGCAATCTTTCACATCAGCAGATTGGAATTATACAGCGGGTGAATTTGCTTTCTATTTAGATACATCAGGGTGGGCTATCCATTCCGCAATACAGAGTGCAGAAATTCAAACTTCACCAGCACCCAAATATTACAATGATGGTACGGGAACGGTTCGGATTACTATTAGGTCTCATGTTCTAATTGTATCTGCAAGTACTCAATCTGCAACACCTTGGAGCTGGAAAACAAACCTAACCGTCACGATGCTGGACCTTGATAATTCCTCTCTCACAGTCACTGAGGATAATATCACACAAATTGAAGTGAACGGACAGATATTCATAACGTGGTTTTATGATAATGGTGCATTTACTGTTCTTGTTGACACATCAGCATTGAATATTGGCACTTTTCAACCTACAATAACTGTTACAACTGACGCATCACCCAAATGGTACGATGATGGACAAACCACTGCATCAATTGAGGTTAGAGCTCACTTCCTTGGACTTCTAATCAATCCTCCCGCTGCAACACCATGGAGCTGGACAACTGAGGTCGTTGTTACGATTTCCGATCTTGACAACTCGTCCTTGATAATAACTGAAGCTAACATCACACAAATTGAAATCGCTGGTGCTACATTCACATTTGGTGATTGGAGTTATTCTAACGGAGTTTTCACTTGTATTCTAGATACGAGTGTCTGGGCTATCGGTTCTGCATCATATGATGTTGATGTTACAATATTCGACGCTTCACCCAAATTCTATGGAGATTCTAGTGGGTCTGTGACCATTAGAGTTGTAAGTCACACCATAGCAGTAGTGGTTGTTCGACCTGCTGCTACTCCATGGAATGATACAACAACAATTGAAATTACCCTTGAAGACGTCAGTAATGCATCTATAGTGCTACAATCTGCTAATGTTACACTGATTGAGATTGACGGTACACCTTACACCTCCGCGGATTGGACCTGGAATGCAGGTACATTTACCATAGTTGTAGATACTAGCGGTTGGGCTGTAGGGTCCGCGTCTTATAGTGTAATTGTAACAACAGATGACACACCAACTAAGCACTTCTTAGATGGTTCTTCAACCGTTGTTATTGAAATACGAAATCGTTATTCTGAAGCTTACGCCCCCTCTCCAGATCCTATTCCTTATCTTGATAATCTGGTTTTCTTCGTGGAATTTGGAGACCGTGATTCTGCAGGAGCTCTTGTTGATTTAGACTCAATTCTCCTCAACGGGACCGATCTAATTCTGAATACTGACTTTTGGGTTGTATGGGTTAGTCAAGGATATTATGAAATTACAATGGTCACTTCAGCCCTTTCGATTGGTGATAATATTGTTGAAGTGACTTGTGAGTTGGCAAATTACGAAGATGCTAGCACCACTGTTAGGTTTAGGGTACGAACGGCTGAAACTGAAGCAGTTTCGTCCGGTTACAGGTTCAATGTTCCACTTGGTTCAAATGTAACATTCACAATCGAGTACAACGATATTGATCATGACCAAGGTATCACCGGTGCCCTTCTGGAGGTAAACGGTACATTTGGTTGGTCGGGGGCCCATATCGGTAACGGTGTCTATTCTATCGAAGTGGAATTCCTTGATAGTGTCGCTGTTGGAATCTACACACTAAGATTCAATTTAACGAAAACCGACTTTGAAGATGCCTATGTAATTATCGTCTTTGATGTAGAAACACATTCAACATACTTGTCTTATGATGAACCTGTTCTACCGACTGACATCGGTGTAGATATTGAAGTTTACCTCTTCTATGAGGATATCAGTCTAAACACTGGTATTTCAAATGATAGCGGTAACGTCGTTGTTTATTTGAATTACACAGTTCAAGGTGAAGGTAGTACAGGTTTAGCTAGTTTCACAATTGAGAACAATACAATTCTCGGTGATGGTCATTACATAATACTCATTCCTGCTAATCAATTCGGAGGACTGTACACCGTATCATTTACAGCTCACTTCAACTGGTCAGGTGTAGCAAAATATGAAAACCTAACAAGATCCTTCTCAGTAGAGCTGTTAAGTACCCAAACTGAACTTACGGTAGTTATTGCTCCATCCTCAATCTACTTTGGAGATTTAATTAACTTCACACTCAATTTTGCTGATAGTGCAGGAAATGGAATTGTTGATGATGGTAATATTACTGCTTGGGCGCAGGTTACCACTGGAGGTCAATCAATAGTCCCCTCGGATTTCACCATCACTTGGATATCTGAAGGATATTATAGATTCATACTAGATTCA
>Ga0114923_10003107_pt1 | contig 11205 bp, 12 predicted proteins | sample SumtaG_FD_89578 | JGI IMG/M metagenome (GOLD analysis project Ga0114923, IMG submission 89578) | Deep subsurface microbial communities from Indian Ocean to uncover new lineages of life (NeLLi) - Sumatra_00157 metaG | ecosystem: Environmental > Aquatic > Marine > Oceanic > Sediment | place: near...
GGGTGAGTGATTGGACACTTAGTTATATGGGACTTTTTAGCGGTCTCTTTTGTCGGCTACTGCGTTGTACGCCTGCCAGCCAATCCTCAATGTGCAAGAGCACGCCTCCGGTTGGCTGTTAGCTAAGCCTTGTATCCGAGAAAATCTCCTCGCTAAAAAGAATACCACATTACAGTTGTTGTTATAAAGGAGGCGGGTAAAATTTTTGGTTTTGGGTAGCTGTGTTTTTGATTGAAATCGGAACTATATCACCTATAATGTCGGTTGGAGCGGACGGCGGTCCGGGAAACTCTTTCGTCATTCGCATGTCGTAGGCAGGGATCAACTATATTTAGCCCCGTACTCCACTACGCCATCTCCCTGATGGAAGAGCCAACTGGTATTCGTTTCGAATACCGTATAAAGGCCGTCAATAAGGGGGGAGAGAGTTCCGCATCCAACACCGTTTCAGTCGTCCTTTGAGCGGGTCTTTCGATACTCCGCTGCGCGGGGCTAACGACTCTGTTGTCCATCAAAGAATTCTTGGTACTCTTTGTGCTTTCTATGTAATAAAGGAAGCATCGAGCTTAGACTGTCTTGTGGAGAAGTTCGCAGAATCACGCTCTTACACTCTGGCTTTAACAAAACAGTACCTGAAACATGATTAATAAGTTCTTGAACAGCTCTATTGAATATTGTTTGATTGGATGGTTCTCGTGTGAGTAACAGGAAAAAGAAAAATGAACTTACTGCAACTAAGCGTAGTAGGACAGCATAACTATGAGGAGTCAATAACTGGCAAAGTACGGACCGATACATGGTCGGTCTTATTTCTTTCGTGCGTGCTGGGTCTTGGGAATCAGGAACTAAAGTGGGAGATACAAGTTCACCAATAATTGAAATGCCCGTTGGCCTATTATTACCGTGTAGAATATAGTCAGTGGTTCTTGTGAATGGAGATGTTTCACTGCCAGCGCTTCGTGCCGTATTGTAAGCTATTTTTAAGAGAATGCGTGCTAATAAATCATACTCATACTCAAATATAACCTCTTCGTTGAAACCTCTTGGATTTGAAAAGTAAAGATCATCAAGTTTACAGAAGTATGAGTCTAAAGGAGAAAGTTTATTATTATTGCAGTGCTCGCAAACATCACTAACAATATAATCTCCGCCATGCACTTTCCCACTCTTAGGAGAATAATGAGCAGAGTTTCCTTTATGCTTTTTAAGAAAACCACTGGGCCAAACGTGTTCTTTCGACAACTTTCCAACATATCCGCAATATGCACATTTTGTAGCCAACCTAGTCCTTTCCTGCTAACATGATTAGCTGTCATTATTATATTTTGCAGAAATTGTGTAATCAAGCTTAAGAAAACAATGATTTTTGTTTATTCTTTCTTTGTCTTGCCATCCTTGACAGGTCATAGTGCCATCCAGCTTATCCAAGTGAGAGGTAACTAATTCATCGATAGCTGATGAGAAATCAAAACCTCCAGAAACACATTCACGATGAGGACAAGCAATTTTGAAGAACGCTTTGCTTTCTTGAGAGTATTTCTCTTGTCTTGGTTCGGGATTGCTTCCCCAGTTATCATACTTCTTAAAACTCATTTCAACTATTAAATCTGTAACTTCGGGATATTGTTCTTTTAAGAGAGGTGATCGCCCATATTCCTGATTATGTATCTGTTTTTGTCGTTCATATATATCTGGCTTTCTTCTGCTCATAAAAGATATACCTCTCAATTCTTGTTTAGCCTAACAATGATTATACAGTCTGTATAAGAAGTTTCCGTTGGTTCTTCAATATTTATCCAATCTTGTGTTTCAACGAATTACGCTTCACCTTTCGCGTCTGCTGGTTCATCGGGTGCTTCTTGCTCAGACAATTTGTCTTTAATTGTTGGTTTTTGAATTTTTCCGGAGTTAATAAGATGATTAATAGCCCTAGCAACCATCGTATGAGACAGTACAAGTTCCTCGGCAATTTCTTTGTGAATTGATTTTGACCAAGGTCTATCCTGTAGTTTTTCATAAACTAAATTTATCACTTTCTTGCTCACTTTATGTCTATAGTCTTTGGGGACTTTTACTTTTACACCGTCCGGGTTTTTGGAGAGCAAAAGAGTAAAACCACATCTTTCACATTCAATTCTTTTTGATGTCCCCGAAAAATCTGGTAACTCATCATTAAAATCATTCGAACAAATGGGGCAAGTTGCCAGAAATGTGTACATGGGCACATTAATAGTTTCGAGAGTTCCACTTGGTGTTTCTTTCACAGCAAAATATTTATTGCAATTAGAGCATAATACCAATTTTTTTACGCCTGTTTTGGCACGGATTTTCGCAGAGTTAAGTTCACTGCACTCAGGACAGGAAACAGTAATATCGTGTTTTTTAGTTTTGGACGAAGACTGCTGGATTTTAAATGGTAACGCCTTGATTTTACTCTCTAGCCGTTTTTCGGTTGCTCTTATATACTTTTCGACCGAAGAAAGATCGTCAACAGATACTACTTGACTATAAAGATCCTCAATAAGCCGGCGTTCTTTTTCTAGGTTTTCAATTTGACCTTCAAGGGCTTCTTGCTTTTCTATCTCCTCACCTATAACCCCTCGCCAATCGCTCAAAAAAGTATCATTCATTGACTTTAGAGTCTCAATAAGATGAACGGTAGATATAAATCTTTCCTTGAGTACTAAATTACATATTTCTACATTATCTTCCTCATCCTGTTCCTCTAAGCCGCTTTTCAAGCTTTCCGCAAGTTTTTTTAGTTCGTTTGATAGATTGAAAACCTTCTCTGCTGCTTTAATAGCATAAGTTCGTATATTTTCTTCATGCTGCTGTCTAACTATTTCTGTGTGAAATCTTAAGCTTATCTGGGAATAGACATGTGTTAATATCCACGATATAAACATCGAAAAGAATGTCACCAATATAGCCATCATTAATGACTCATTCGGAGAGAGGTCTTTCACAAATGAAATATAAAGGCAAATACCAATGCCAGCAATCAAAGCTAAGGCCACAATCACAATCAAAATATATTTCAATGTTTTCATTGATTTATTACCCTTACATAATTTCAATCAAAAGAGTTTATTTTCACTTTGCATATCCCTGAGATCTGTTTGATTCTGCGTTGCCCCGCTCAGGGTGACAAGTTTCATATGAAACTTGTCATCTTAGTTTCACAACTTGTTTCTGTCTGGTCTCGTAGTAGTTCGACGCATCGGGCTAAGTATTTTGATTCTTCGACTGTTATCTTGTAGCCTGTGTCGTAGCGTGAGCAGTAATTTATTTCTTAGGTTTCTTTCCACTAGTTTTTTTTGATGCAGCTTTTTTGCTTTCATACTTTAATGGTGATTCCCCCAGTAATGCTCTTGCCTTCTTAATATCATTCACAATCTCTGGACTTCGCCAATAATGATCTTCGAAACTAATATGAGCTTCTGCTAGAATCCTGCCCCTTAAATCCTCAAAAGATGACGCATTTCGAAAAATTGCTTCTACTATACTCTGTTCAATGTCACTATTACGTATCGCAATATCGACGATTTTAGAATTCATGAATTCACGAAGAGTTTTCTCTTTATCCAATCGCTCTTTCTCTGTACTGATTATCTGTGCCGCTCTATCGGGCGAAACACTGGAAACTATGGTTTCCATATATCGTTGCAATGATGAGTTAATTGATGATAGTTCAGAAATTCTATCTGACAAAGAAGATAATTGTTTTTGTTCAGACCTGCGATTTATTAGTTCTCTAAAAAGTCCAGACCATTGCTCCTTTAACCATTCCTCTATTTCAGTGTGTCGATCAAATTGATAAATTGGATTATTGCGTGACTTGCCCAAAATGTCTTCTAATAAGTGAAATATGTTAATTGAATCCACATGGGCGTATTTTATCGATTCATTACCCTTGTTTTTCTTATATGTCTCATAGTCAGAAAAAACTGGTCGCTCTACCAAGATATAAATCGGTATATCTCGACTGCAAGCTGAATCATACTCCTTCTTTGTTATGCTCTGATAACGTTCATAGAAATCTGGCCGGCTTTGTATATCTTCATCACTTGCCGCAGAACCATAGCGACCACCAATAATCAAAACAAAAACATCACAAGATGCAGATTCTCGATAGCACGATACGTCAAGAGGAATATCTGGATCATAAGCAATTCTACCTTTTTCAGATAAAACTGCTTCATAGCCAAGCCTTTCAACGAATCCCTCTAAAGAAGTACGTATGTGCTGAAGATCGTAAAATGTTGAACTAATAAATATTCTTGGACGAGCCATGTTTATTTAATCCCATTTCTTTAATATCTAACAATGTTTATATGCTTTACTATAATAACCCAGTGCCTCGGCAGTTCAAAATGAACCTGCCGGATTATCAAAAAATTAGCTAGCGAAGGGCCAACTGGCACCAAACATTTTCGTATATTGTATTTGGCTTCAAGATGTCCGCCTCGCGCCTTTGGGGAGGTAGAATAACAGAAAGTTTGAAGGCAATCAAGGGAAAAGTTTTTAATTGATTAGGGATTACTGATGATTGATAAATGTGGGGCCCGTCTACGCCAAGGCTACGCCGCGACAAGCAGGGATTCGGGAAAAAAGTTGCGATATCATCGTGTCGAGGTTGGGCATCAAATCGTAGAGGTTTTACCAGTTGCTATGAGGCCAACTCAATCAACACACTGTCTCTGCTGGATACGTTGAATAATCCCGACCAGTCGCTTTTTATTTTACCTATGATATTTACCGCCGAGGCTGCTCGAATCTCATCACCTTGTGAAGCTGGTGTCGGGCCAAAGAATATACAGAAAGCATTGCCGGTTGGCCAATATCCAAGTTCACCTATTTCCAGAACATCACGGCTGTTGTTTTCAAGCTGTGCTGTTACAGGAATAGAAAAGTATATTTCGTCACCCCAACGCTGGGCTTGAGCCGTTATTGGCAGCTTATCAACAATGGATTGTACAGTTGGAGTGTCATACAACTGGGCTTCAACCGTAACTTTTCCTGCTGTGATTATTATATCCTTTGGCATTTCTTGACTTCTCCAAAAGAGTTATCTTTTTTTTCTCATCATCACTGCGCCGAGGCGGATTTTGAAAAATAGGCTGTTATGGAGTACCATCAAGACCAGTTCGTTGATTCTACGAGCGTAAAACACCTCTGAGAACTGTCCTATGAGATCCTGTGGGCCAGCCGCTTACCCTGAAAAGCCACCGAAAATAGAAAACAATAACACAAACAGTACAATTTGAACAATCCAACCGATGGCACAGACCCCTATGGCCCGGAGTGTACTGTTATAATCAAGAGCTTGCCTAACTGCAATTATCATTGCAACCAGCATCCAAATTGCGGCAATGGGGAAAACAATACTTTGCATCCCTGGTATAATGCCAAGCACTCGAATCAACCCGGGAGAACTCGAAAAACCAATTGTTCTCAACAACTCTCCGTGATCAGCTTTAGTCTGTGACTCTGGAAGCAATTTTGTACCAATGAAATAAGTCAAGTACGCCCAGATATACCATCCAACAAGAGCTACAACTACCATCATCAGCATTCCCGCCAGCCCTGCTTTTGAAGTATTTCCTATTCCAGCTGCTATACTGGACAAAACCACAACGCCCATAGCCTGACCTAACGCAGACTTATCAGCCTCGACTTCTTCATATAAGGAAACATCCAGTCTGGCAGCTCGAATAATACGATTACCAAAATTGGCCATCTTTCTCTTTTGCCTCCAACTGTAATTTCAGACTCTTGTTCTTAATTAATAAATGCTTGCGGTAGAAAACCAAACTAATATTTTATCTTATAGTATTAGCTTATTCCAAGGAATAATATGTCGACTTAACTATTTTCTTCTCACCATCAGCGTGGCGAGGGTGAGTAGTAAAGTGTTAAGATAGCAAAAATAAACTTTCGACCATCAAAACTACTGATGAGTTAAAGTCTTAGTTTTTTGCTCCTGAAGTATCTGAACCAAATGTATACGACAGTAATCCTCATGGTTATAGATACTCAAGATATTCGTGCAGTGTGGAAACATACATTTCCTGCCTTCAGCCGAAGTCTTTAGCATTTTTTTCATCGTTACTCCTATAGGTAAATCATCAATCGAAAAAGGCGTAAAGGTTAGTTGTCCTTTGTGGTCTTGCTCTCTTTGTCCCTAAACGTATAATAGCAGCCGGCGGTTAACGCCGCCACTATAACAAGATATATATCAAATCCAGGATGGTAAAAATCAACGATAGTGTTGAGGACACCAAATACAACAGCCACTGTACCACACAGCAGAGAAATCTTTTGTTTCCTATTCATAATTAAGCCACCTTCAAAATACCCAAGATTGAATTGCCAAGATTGTATATCTTTGAGGGGGGACTTTCAAGGAAAAAAAGGGAAAATTATTGCGATTTATAGGGGGTGAGGGTAGACTGTGAGGCGATGGAAAAGCCGGAAATAAAACAAATAGGGGTTGGGATTGTAGTTCTTGTGTGCATGGTTTCGCTTCTGAGTTGGAGTGTTTATCGGGGGTGCACTCGCGGATCGGTTCGGGAGGAGATGAGGTGGTCGGACCCGGATGCTCTGCCCTGGGAGGAGCATAAATGGCTGATGTATGATGCAAAGCTGGGTGGAGGCAGGCCTGAGGTATTTGAAGGGCAGCCGGAGATATTAGAAGGATTAGGATATGAAGCGAAACTGTATAAGGAGGAGGAGACATGCGGTGAAATAAAGCTGGGCGTGTGGCTGGACGGAACAGTGGCGGGCGAATGGAGCGGAGAGTTTGAGCGGAGCGAGCCGGCGAAGAAGAGGTATACCACGCTGAGAGACAAGGAGAGACGTTATGCGTCGAACAGCTTCAGAGGGAATATTGTTATGACGAAGATTTACAGCGATGAAGAGGGGCAAGACAGGTCGAAGCTTTATTTTATTGCGAGGGGGAAGCTGCTGTTGGAGGAGTTCGATTATCAGATGCGGGATAGTCATAGAATCAGGGGGGATGTGTATGTGACGGGTTGGATGGGCAGTGAGTACGATGTAGAGGGCAAGCTGTACGTGTGCTGGACGGACTGGAGCGAAGCATTGAAGACTAGGCGGCTGGCCAGGGAGCGGGGTGAAGAGAGCGAGGAGTTGGATATACTTGCACCCGGGACGGTGGAGGTTTTTGAGTGGGAGGGGACCCCAGAGAGATAGGCAATTGTTAAAATGTTGAGGTGATTTCAGCTACAGACGAATGAGTTCGGGGATTTTTGTTATGGTTTTTTGGCGTGGATGAGTGAGTCCATAAACTCGTCGCGGGCGATTAAAGTAATATCGTTAAAGCCAGCGTCGAGGAGGTCGGCGCGATATTCTTCGAAGGTATAAGTTCCGCCTCCCTGAGTGGCGACGAGCATATTGACGGCGAAGAGGGCTCCGGTTGGGGGCTGGGTCCGTGAATTTTCCATAACAATGTCGCGGATGACGAGTGTGCCTTGCGGCTTTAGTGCGCGGCAGATTTTCGCGAAGAGTTCGCGATTCTGTGAGCGGGAGTTCTGGTGAGCGATTGCACTTAGCCAGACGAAGTCTGCGCCGGGGGGCAAATCGTCGGAGTAGAAGTCGCCGGGTACGAATTTAACACGGTCGGACAATTGGGCTTGGTCGATACGTTTTTTTGCCATTGGGATGACATCGGGCAGGTCGAACAAAGTGGCGGAGGCCTTCGGGTGGGCATTGAGAAAGGCGATAGTCCACGTGCCGGAAGCGGCGCCGATGTCGAGCAGATGGCGGAAGGAGAGCGGTTGCAATTTTTCGACAATTTGCGCGACCACGGGCCGGGAGAAGTTTTCCATAGCACCGATGAAGGCGGCGTTGTCGGCGGCTTCGCCACAGATGCTTGGTGAGGGTTCGGCGGGTTTTCCCGACTTTGTTATTTGCGGGAGCTGGACCCATCGGCGGAGGCAGTTTGCCTGGTGTCGAACCATTGGGAGTACGGATTGGGGTTTTGTTTGGCAGAGCAAATCGGCGGCAGTTGGAGTCACGCTGTATTTAGCATTTTGTTTTGTCAGGAGTTCAAGCGCGACGAGGGCGTCCAAGAGAATGGAAGCGGCCCTGTAATCGGTATCGAGTTCGGCGCTTAGGGCCTCGGCGGTCATGGGTTTTTTGCTTAGCGCGGTAAAAATGTCCAAATCGGCAGCGGCGAAGAGCAGGACAGCCTTTTGATAGCCTTTGGCAATATCGAGAATCTCATCTTCGGTCCATTTTCGGGGCATATCATTTTCCTTTCAGCGGCCATTGTAACTGTTTGGGAGCTTTGCGGCAACTATGTCGGAGACGAAGGGGAAATTTTTGTTGACAGGTTGGCAGGTCAAATTATTTGTTTGAGGTTTTTGTGTGTATGTGTACAATGCATCGGTGGAGTTTTGGCTTCGGGAGGGATGTAAGTAGAGTGAATTTTAGGAGGTGACATAATGTCAGACAAGAAGGCAGACCTGGCGGGGCCGGGCATCGGTGATTATGCGGAATTAGAGAAAATCCTTCCGGGTGATTACAGCTCACTATTGACGCCGAAAGAGACGCAAATCGCAACCTATGCGGCGAAGGACTATATCGAGGAAAACCTTTGCAAAGAGCTGAACCTGATTCGGGTGACGGTGCCTTTGATAGTGGACGTGGAGAGCGGGGTGAACGATTATCTGGACCGTGATGGGTCGCGGACGCCGATACAGTTCCATATTTCAAACGATTATGAGAAAAACCCGATGGATGCGCAGGTTGTTCAGGCAGCGACGAAGTGGAAACGGGTGGCGTTGAAGCAGTTCGGGATGAAGGTCGGCGAGGGTCTGCTGACGGACATGCGGGCGGTGCGGAAGGACTATTTTCTCGACCACGACCACAGCGCGTACGTGGACCAGTGGGACTGGGAATTAGCTATAACCAAAGAGCAGCGTAATCTGGGCTTTCTTCGCGAAGTTGTGGAGAAGCTATGGAAGGTCATTAAGGGAGCGGAGCGATGCGTGCAGGAGATTTTTCCGCAGTTGAAGACGGAGCGTTATGCGGATTTGCCTGATGAGCTGACATTTGTTCATGCGGAAGAGATACTTGAGAGGTATCCTGATTTGCCGCGGAAGCAGCGTGAGACGGCGATAATTCAGGAATATCCTGCGATATTTATCTACGGTATCGGGTGGACTCTGGAGGACGGCTATCCTCACGAGATGCGTGCGGCGGATTACGATGACTGGGTGACAAAGACAGTGTCGGAGGATGGGCGACCGATGCACGGGCTTAACGGTGACATTCTTGTCTGGAACCCCGTGACGAAGCGGCGGCACGAGCTGACGAGTATGGGAGTCCGTGTTACGGCAGAGACGTTGAAGAAGCAGCTCGAGATAACGGGACAGCTTGATTTTCTGAAGATGCCGTATCATCAGGCGATTTTAAACGACGAGATACCGCTGAGTATAGGCGGCGGCATCGGGCAATCGCGGACGTTTATGAGTCTTTTGAAAAAGGCGCATATCGGCGAGGTGAGCGCGACGGTATGGCCGAAGATACTTAAGGACATGTGTAAGAAAAAGAACATCCATGTGATTGAGTAAGTTCGAGAATAAAAAAGTAAAGTCACAAATCGAAATGTAAAGAGAGGGACAGAAGACAATAGTAGGGAGGTCTAAGATGGTCAGGAAGATGGCGTTGATTTTTGCGGTGGTTACGTTTTTGTTTCTTTTGTGGGCGTTTTTCGGGCCGACGGGAGCGGTGTCAATTACGATAAACGGCCAGGAGATAACGAGTCCGCTGGATGCGATAGTAGGGATATGGGGAGTGATACTGGCGGCGATAGTTCTTTTTTGTGTGGCGATATTGCTGGCGTTTGTTTTCGCGGGAGTGGGACTTATAGTGCTGGGGGTTTTGGCGCTGGTCGGTCTGATACTGGCGGGGGTCGCGCTGCCGTTTCTTTTGCCACTGCTGTTGCCATTGTTTATCGTCTGGGTGTTCTGTTCGATAGTTTGCAGGCTGGCAGGCGGGAAGTCGGCAAAATGATTTGAGTGGTGTTGTGCAGGGTCACTTTGGGGGCGTGGATAATTTGTTTTGGGGGTTTTCTGTTAAAACTCAGAGCTTTTGTATTTTGGAGTATTATTTGAAGCAGGCACTGGACAAAGTCTAAAGTCGCTTTCAAAGTACTTATCAAAATAAAAAGCACTCTTAAGCGAAACGGTGAGATTTTCCCTCTGTTTTTGGTTTATCGATTGTCTGATTTTTTACTCTTGAGTTCCTTTATGGTTTCGAGCTGCAATATAGCCTGCTTATCGTGTTCCCTGCCCATTGCCTTTTTCGACTCTATTAAGGCTTCGATATTTAAAATGCGCAACTGTATATCCTCGGTTTGAATAACCTCGCTTGCTGTCTTTACTTTTTCATAATCGCCCACCCCATCAATGAAACTGAGACAGTCAAGTTGACCAATTTCCGTATCGAGATAGAGATTCTTATACAGAGTGCAATTTTCTTTGGTCAAGTTCAGTTTAGGCTGCTTAGGCGTCATGCGATGAACAGCGTGTAAATCGGAAAGTGCATTTTGCAGGCGAAGCAAATTGTCGGGTGAAAAATCACAGCAGATATCGATATCCTGCGTGACATACGTACATCCGTGGGCAACCCCTGCAAATCCACCGACGATTACAAAATCGACACCCGCCCCTACCAGCCGTTCCAGAAGGTCAAAAAAATCGCTCCTCACAGAAGTCTCCCGCTCCGCAGTTTTTCTGCAGTGTTAAGAGCGATTTGATGCCGTTTGATGCGCTCTGCGGGGCTCCTTTTGACATTGTCAATCAGCATTGAGACATCAATCCCATAGCGAACAGCTGCCTTGATTTGGTCTTTTCCCAAACGACCGCCCTTTTGTTTTCTCTGCTTTGTGTTGCCTGCCATTATTTCACTATACCGGCAAATATTTTGTATTTCAATTTAATTTTGAGCAAAAAGAAAAGCCCCGCGGTTTCCCACGGGGCTTTAATATCAAGTAACAGTTAAGCAAAGTTTGCGAAAGTGCCTGACGTATCACAACGAGAAAAAAATTCACGTTGTGTTCTAGATATCCCTAGAAAGGAGGTGATCCAGCCGCAGGTTCCCCTACGGCTACCTTGTTACGACTTAGTCCCAGTCATCGGGCTTACCGTAGGCAGGCGCACCCCCAAGGGGTTTGCAACC
>Ga0114923_10003108_pt1 | contig 11204 bp, 9 predicted proteins | sample SumtaG_FD_89578 | JGI IMG/M metagenome (GOLD analysis project Ga0114923, IMG submission 89578) | Deep subsurface microbial communities from Indian Ocean to uncover new lineages of life (NeLLi) - Sumatra_00157 metaG | ecosystem: Environmental > Aquatic > Marine > Oceanic > Sediment | place: near...
TAAGCACTCCTCTTCCGTCGGTTTTTGAAGCTATGAACTCCTTTGCTATAAGATTCATTCCGTCTCGCAAAGGCGTGACCAGCGCAACGTCAGCCGTGTTGTACAGGGCGGTCAGTCGTTTGAATGGTATGGACCGGTAAAAGTAAAGCACGGGGGTCCAGTCAATCGAACCGTATTCGCCGTTCACTCTTCCTATGAGCTGCTCGAGCTGCTTACGAAGCTGGATGTAGTCTTCGACGTGTGTGCGTGAGGGTACAGCCACCAGTATCAAGGTGACTTCGCCTCTGTACCTGGGGTTTTCCGAAAGAAACAAATCAAATGCCTCGAGCCGCTGAATGATTCCCTTGGTGTAGTCCAGCCGGTCGATGGAAATAATAATTTTTCGGTTGCCTACTCTACGCCGTATTCTTTCGATTTCATCCTGTACATCCGGGTCCGCTCCAGCTTGAGCATACTTTTCGTAGTCTATGCCCATCGGAAATGCGTCAACCTTGACTATGCGTTTACCAATAGCCAGTTCGCCCAGACTGTGTTCGTGGCCTGTTATTCGGCAGGCGCTGCTCAGAAAATGTCGGACGTAATCATATGTGTGAAAACCTATCACATCCGCGCCGAGCAGACCGGCCAGAATTTCTGTTCTCCACGGCAACAAACGAAACAGCTCGAAAGAGGGAAAAGGTATATGGAGGAAAAAACCTATTTTGCTTTCGGGCAGTCTCTCGCGCAACATTTGAGGCAGCAGCATCAACTGATAGTCATGTACCCATATGTGGTCGCCGTCTCTTGCGACACTGACCACTTCATCACAAAACTTTTGATTAACCTGCATGTAATATTGCCAAAAGCGATTTTCGTAGACGGTATGCAAAGGGAAATAATGAAACAGCGGCCAGATTGTCTTGTTCGAAAAGCCCTGATAGTGGTTCTTAAGCTGCTTCTTCGACAGAAAAACAGGCTTACAGTCTCGTTCGGACAGCTCTGTTGTGATGTGCTCCTTGTCCTCGGCGTTTATTTTCTCACTTGTCGTTCCGGGCCAGCCAATCCAAATAAACGGACGGGACCTGGACAGCGAGAAAAGACCCGTCGCCAGCCCGCCCGCACTTTGGACGAACCGGATAGCACCGCGTTGTTTGCTGACGCTTATCGGCAGCCTGTTCGATACTGCTATTAGCCGATGCATAGTATGGCCCCGGTGGTAGTCTGCGAATTCAGTTTTGCCTTAATGGTCTTGTTTACAAATCATCGATGACAGATTTTCTCCCTGCGCCCAAACAGGGATAAGTATGCGTCGTGTGCATCAATATACTACACCGCGGCTGTTACTGCAAGGCCCGATTATTCCGCTGTTACGGCCTGAGTGCACAACAACAGCCGCTTTTGCTTATCCATCCTGTCAAAAAGCGGGGCCTAAGGTGTTATTTTATTGACTTATCGTATTGGATTTGGTACAAGAATAGTGCAGGCTGTCCCCTGCGGTGTACGCTGAGGAAAACCGATTTGAAAAAACCGATACCCACAGCAGAGGGAAATCAGGTCTTTGGTGTCGAACATGCCCGGGCGACCGGGACTTTCGAACCTGAGTGATGATTACCCACTTGGAAATACTGGGTTTTATTCAAGCGATTTCTCACGGCACCTGTGGAGGATGAGCCATGCAAGAAAGGCCTGTTTTTTTACAGGCCTTTGTTTTTTTTGTTCTCTGCACGTCCTTGTTTGCAAAGGTAAGCTGCACCGCGTTGTTGAAATTTTATACTTTGTTTGTGGTGGTCTTGCTGGTTACAACGCAATTGCGCCCGGCTCGTTTTGCTTCGTACAATGCCTCATCAGCACGGCGCAATAAGCTTTCGGGCGTGTCATCGGCCAAGCCGGTCCATTCAGCGGCACCACAGCTTATCGTGATTGACCCCACCTTGGGAATAGAGATTGTTCGCGCCTGCCGTCGCAGTCTCTCAAGCAGTACCTTCGCTCCGGTCAGCGGGGTTTCCGGCATTATGAGCACGAACTCATCTCCCCCGAATCGGACGATGATTATGTCGGTGGTTCGGGTGCTGTCTCGCATGAGTTTGGCCAGTTTCTTAAGGGCCTGGTCACCGGCTGAATGACCGCCCGTATCGTTAATTTGTTTGAAGTTGTCGAGGTCAACAATGCCCAGCGAAAAGCAGCGGTTGTAGCGCAGGGCCCTGGCGTACTCGGTGTTTATCACCTGCTCAAGGATACGCCTCGACCCTACGCCGGTGAGCGGGTCGATTTCACTATCTTTGCGGGCCTTTTTGTAACTTTGATAGAGTGTGGCATTCGTAAGGTTCGCGCTTAGTGCTTCCTGCAGAAGCGCCGCTTTATATATTCGTGCTTCAGCCGATGTTGTCGATTCCGGGTTGAAACGGCACATGCAAAGAAATCCCTCTCTGCTGGTGGTTGTTTTTGACCCGTCATCGCTATGTTCCTGAATTGTCAGAGGTATAACAACTCTCGGAGTTCGGCCGCCGAGAATCTCGCATTCATCGCAGATTTTATCGCATATAATTTCGCTTGTTTCAGAAAGCTGTCTCATTTTCTCCAGGCACGGCAGGTGCTCGGCAGCAAGCGGACAACCATTTCGATAAATAAGGGGGGCGGTAGAACCTTTGGGCGCAAAGCAAAACAGTGCGCGTTCGGCTTCGAAGTCCTTCGGAACCTGCTTTATGGTCAATTCTATCACGTCGTCGAAATCAAGACTCTTTAGTCCCGTAGAAAGCATCGCAAGCTGTTCGGCTGCCGTCTTCATTTCCTGATTGCTGCGCAGCTGATACGCAATTACGTCGCGACTGCTGATTATGCCGACTGGTCTGCCGTCTTCCATTATTGGAACGTGTCTTATCTTGTGCTCAGCCATCAACTGCTCAACCTCGGCAATGGGTGTTTCCATCGTGCAGGATATGACTTTTTTGGTCATTACATTTTTGACCAGCACATTCTCGGCCGAAGGCAGGGTCCCAAGCACCTTTTCAATCATGTCGCGCTCGCTGACAACTCCGATGAGCTTATCTTGAGCGTCAAAAACAAGCAGACAACCGATGTGATTGCTGCCCATTATTTTTGCGGCTTGTACGATTGACACGTCGTCTTTGACGGTCAAAAGCTTATCGGGCCGTTTTACAATGTGCTCGATGTTCTTAACCTTGTGCATTCGAAGATTCCCTTTTTGCCAAGGTCAACCCTCTCGGGCGGCGTTGGTCTTATCGGACCGGCGGCCGGCGTGCTCGAAAAGGGCCTTGTTCTGGTCTTGGCGGGGCTGGCTAAAACCAATCTTGTAGCCGGCCGGTGCTATCATCGACGCCACTCGGCCTTTCGGACCATTAAGGGGGGCATCTGTTGGCAGTTGGACTCATGGTTTGCCGACTTTGCGCAGGTCCTGTTGCTCGGGTACCAGCGAATGCTGAGCACCACCTTCTGAAGCGGCAACAGTTTTTTGCGAAACCTTCCGAACATCGCCCACCCTTTCCAGCGAATTAACTACAACTCTACTGCTTGTTTTTAATCGGCTGATACAGGGGACGACTTTCGCCAATTTGACCGAAACTTCATGCCTGTCTGCTAAAGATGGTGCAAAACAGCACAGGTCATATTAAAGCCTTACGGGTATATTCCTTTGTGCCAGGTAGTCCTTCATTTCTTTGATCGAATAAGTGCCGAAGTGTGCTATCGAGGCAACCAGCACCGCGTCAGCACCCGCTTCGACAATTGCCTGGTAAAGGTGCTCCAGTGTTCCGGCGCCGCCTGATGCTATTACCGGCAGGGAGACGGCTTCGGCTATCGCCTTTGTCATCGGGATATCGTAGCCGGCCAGCGTCCCGTCAGCGTCCATACTGGTCGGCAAAATGGCTCCTGCACCGAGCTGTTCGACCTTCTTTGCCCACTCAACGGCATCAAGGCCCGTACCAGTCGTGCCGCCGGCGACCATTACTTCGAAGCCCGAACCCAGTTCGGCGTTAGCCCTTGTGTCAATCGCAATCGTTATCTTCTCGCCGCCGAAATTTCCCGCAGCCTCTTTGACCAGCTCGGGATTGCGGACCGCTGCGGTGTTTATGGACACCTTTGCCACACCCATCTTAAGCAGTTCCTCTATTTGTTGACAACTGCCGATGCCGCCGCCCACTGTCAGGGGAACAGTAGTCTTCTCGACGGTCCTTTTGACCGCATCAAGCATCGTCTTTCGGCCCTCAACCGTTGCGGTAATGTCGAGAAAAACCAACTCGTCAGCTCCCGCTTCGCTATAGGCTGCTGCGTTCTCGGCCGGGTCACCGACGTCTTTTAGCTGAACGAAGTTAACGCCTTTTACGAGCCGGCCGTCTTTTACGTCCAGACACGGAATTATCCTTCTGTAATCCATAACTCAAATCTCCGAATCAAATTTACACTCGTATTTATTCAACAAAAGCAGTATGAACATAGCAAATATCATCGCGCATGTCGAGTATTTACGCGACACGAACTGCCGGTTTGCGGGACGTTTCGATTGGGTCCGGACGACGTTGGTTGCGAGGCGCGTCTCGTCAGTAGCCTGATATGTCTTTCCACTTGGCAGGTTGAAGGTCAATAGCGACCAGTTCTGCTTGGCTGATGAGCCAGGTATCCTGTATGCGCTTCAAGTCGAGTTGTACTTTTATCAGCATTTGGGACTTCAATGTCTGATAGACGTAGCTTTGCGGGTCGAAGAGTATACGAATCGTAAATACCGCCGTTGCTCGTGGCCCGGAAACGTCCAGTGAAGCTATCCTTGTTATGTTTTTCCTGACCAGAGGTCGGGACAGTCTTGCTTGCATGGCGCGCATCATTTGTTTCTTGTTGTGATGAAATGAATCGCGGTAGTCCTCGGATACGACAGCCTCGATGGCAGCGGCGTCTTCATCTTCGACCGCCTGGGTCGCAGTCTTGATTACTGCCGTGATTTTTTCTCTGTCGGTAGTAACCAGCCGGTCAACGCCGAATGCCGCTACTGCGAGCAAAATCGGCACAAGCCAGAGCAATCGGAGTTTTTTAGCTGTCCGGAGGCACCCAACGACCCACACTGCAAATGCAGCGACAACTGATATTATCAACAGGCACCACGGATGCTCGAATATGTCAAACATTAGTCCGCTCTCGAACTGTGTTTGTCGGCGAAATCACTCTGCCGTAACGGCGCAGCTTTCAGGTGCCACTATATCCCAAGCTGTTGCTTGACCTCGCTGATTTTTTCTATGGCAAAATCCAGATCTTCCCTGCTGTGAGCAGCGGAGATTTGTGTACGAAGACGAGCCTGTCCTTTCGGCACGACCGGGTACGAAAAGCCTACGACGTAAACACCCTTTTTGAGAAGTTCATCAGCCATCCTTGTTGCCAAAGCGGCGTCGCCGAGCATAATCGGCACAATCGGGTGTTCACCGGGCAGAACGTTCAGCCCCAGCTCCGCTATCTGCTCTCTGAAGTAGCCCGTATTGTCCATCAGCTTGTCTCGCAGCTGGGTTGATTTTGAAAGTATCTCAAGTACTTTCAGCGACGTTGCGACTATTGCCGGGGCAAGGGTGTTGGAGAAAAGATAAGGTCGGCTGCGCTGCCGGAGCATCTCGATGATTTCTTTTCTGCCGCTTGTGTATCCGCCGCTGGCTCCGCCAAGCGCTTTGCCGAGCGTTCCGGTAATTATGTCGACCTTGCCCATTACGTTTCGGTATTCATGGGTGCCGCGGCCGTGCTTGCCGATAAAGCCGACTGCGTGTGAGTCATCGAACATTACCAGCGCATCGTACTTTTCTGCCAGGTCGCAAATCTCATCCAGCTTTGCGATGTATCCGTCCATCGAAAAGACACCATCGGTCGCGATGAGTCTGAAACGAGCCGACTGAGCTTCTTTCAACTTGGCCTCAAGGTCGTTCATGTCCGAATTCGCGTAGCGAAACCGCTGCGCTTTACAAAGCCGGATGCCGTCTATAATGCTTGCGTGATTGAGCTGGTCGCTGCAGATGGCATCTTCAGCGGTAAGCAGCGTCTCGAACAGGCCGGTATTGGCGTCGAAACAGCAGCTATAGAGAAGCGTATCCTCGGTGCCGAGAAATTCGGAAATCTTTTCTTCCAGCTCTTTGTGTATTTGCTGCGTGCCGCATATAAATCGCACCGAGGCCAGGCCGTATCCCCATTTGTCGTAGCTTTGCCTGGCGGCTTCTATGACCTCAGGATGGTCGGCCAGGCCCAGGTAATTATTGGCACACATATTGAGGACCTTCTGGCCTGAGCTTATTGTGATGCTTGCCTCCTGCGGGCTCGTGATAATGCGCTCGGATTTATACAGGCCGCCATTTCTTATGGTTTTAAGTTCTTCTTCGATATGTGCTTTGATTGTTCCGAACATCTGTCAGCCCTTGTCTATTCTCCCGTCCAGTCCAGAATCACCTTTCCTGATTTGCCCGAAGCCATGACCTCGAAGCCCTTAAGAAAATCGGTATAGCCGAACCGATGCGTGATTACCGGCGTGATATCCAGTCCCTTTTGAATAAGCGTTGTCATCTTATACCATGTTTCGAACATCTCTCTTCCGTAGATGCCTTTGAGGGTCAGGCCGTTAAATACGACATAGTTCCAGTCGATGGCGGTCTCGGGCAGAATCCCAAGCAGGGCGATTTTGGCTCCGTGGCACATATGGCGAAGCATGCTCCTGAAGGCCTCCGGGGCTCCCGACATCTCAAACCCTACATCGAAGCCTTCGGTCATGCCAAGTTCACTCATGGCATCTTCGATTTTCCTGCCGCTGACGTCGACGGTCAAAGTTGCACCCATTTTCTTTGCCAGCTGGAGACGATAGGGGTTTATATCGGTGACGACTATGTGCCTTGCTCCTGCCTGCCTGGCAACACCGACGGCCATAGAACCGATGGGCCCGGCACCTGTTATAAGAACGTCCTCACCCACCAGATCGAACGCCAGTGCCGTGTGCGTTGCATTTCCAAGCGGGTCAAAGCAGCTGATTACATCCGTGTCAATGCTGTTGTCACAGTGCCAGATGTTGGATACGGGAATCGATATGTACTCGGCGAACGCGCCGTCACGATTGACGCCGATGCAGGTCGGGTCCTTGCACAGGTGCCTGCGGCCGGCCCGACAGTTTCTGCACCTGCCGCAGACGACGTGTCCTTCGCCGCTTAAGAGTTCGCCGATTTGGACGTCGTGCACGTTACTGCCGATTTTCTCGACGGTGCCGACAAATTCATGGCCAATCACAAGCGGGGTTTTTATGGCCTTTTGGGCCCAGCCGTCCCAGTTAAATATGTGGACATCGGTGCCGCAAATACTGGTCTTTTCGATTTTTATAAGTACATCGTTGATGCCGACTTCGGGCATCGGAACTTCTTCGGCCCAGAGTCCCCGCTCGGCTTTTTTCTTTACCAGTGCTTTCATTGTGATTTCTCTTTAATTGGCTACTGTCTGGCGCGACAATCGTCCGTGACGGGTCGGTCGCAGGGCGTCAGTCTACCATTGTATTTGCTCAAGCTCACGCGTTTTTTCATGGTCTGTCATGTCCGTCGCAAGGGACGTTACGGTTATAAAGCCCTCCGCCAGCGATGTCGTGTCGGTGGGTGTGCACTCTGCCCGGTGGCGCCCGCCGTTGAGTTGAAAGACTGTCTGGCCCTGCTCGTTGGTTAGTGGGATATAACTTTCGTGAAACCCTCCGGTTGATTGCGGCACGACTCTTATTCCCTTCGGCTCACCTTTTGATAGCAGTGGAATATTGATGTTTATGACATGGCCCGGCTTGATGGGCAAAAGCTTCTCAAGGATTTGGATGCAATATTTCGCACCTTTTTCAAAATCTACATGCTCATCGAACGCAAGGCTCATCGCAACCGCCGGTATACGCAGAAATGCGCCTTCCATCGCAGCAGCTACCGTACCGGAATAATATACGTTGATACCGGCATTGGCGCCCTTATTCATGCCGGCCACGAGCAGGTCTATGGGGCCTTTGTGAAGCTGCATCGCAGCCAGTTTCACACAGTCGGCAGGCGAGCCCTGAATGCTGAAACCTGTAAATAGGCCGTCGATATCGACCTTATTATACGCCAGCGGCTCGTAAAACGTGACGCTATGGCTGGCTCCTGACTTGCTGTCGGCCGGGGCAACCACTACTACATCACCGATTTTGACAAGTTCGGCATAAATCGCTGCCAGACCGGGGGCGAAAATGCCGTCGTCGTTAGTCAAAAGTATCTGCATATCCTGTCTCCTTGACCGAATTCTAATGTTTATAACCTGTTGTGTCAATTGACACCGTAATCGGCGTTCATATAATGTGCAGTCATGACCGACAAAAACAAAACTCGTGTAATGACCAGAGACCAGGTCAGGGCGTTTGACCGCTGGGCCATAAATGAGCTCGGTGCCCCGGGCGTTGTTCTTATGGAAAACGCCGGCAGAAGCTGTGCCGAGCTGATAAAAGAAAAACTTGCAGCTGTAAAAAATCCCAGGGTCTGCGTATTTTGCGGAACGGGCAACAACGGCGGCGACGGCTATGTAATTGCTCGACACCTGCTCAATGCCGGCTATGAGGTCCGTGTGTTAATTTGCGGCGACCCGGCCAGGGTTAAACACGATGCAAAGACCAACCTGGACGTTCTGAAAGGACTCGGCCAGGTGATTGACAATCTCGACCCGCATGACGACGATACGGATGAAAAAGTAAATACCTTTGCGGCAGGGGCCAATATGCTCGTTGATGCTCTTTTCGGCACTGGCCTGCGGGGCCGACTTAGTGACGAATACGTGCGTTTGATTGAGTGCATAAACAACTGCGATTGCCCTGTCCTGGCCGTGGATATTCCCTCCGGGCTCGATTGCGACACGGCGGAGGTTCTTGGCGCTGCGATACGGGCAGATTACACGGTGACTTTTGTTGCGCTCAAGACGGGTTTCGTCAGCACAGAAGATGCCAAACGCTACACCGGCCAGGTCGTTGTCGCCTCGATAGGGGTAGAACCTGTCGGCTGAGATATGCTGTTAAAAAGCCCCCGGTTTTGCAGATTGGGTCTTATACCCTATCAGATACAGAAACCTGTCATAATTGAATATCGGAATTGAAAGGGCCTGTGCACGGCTTTGTACCTGTTTGTATCGAGTCAGCCTTTGCACCGAGGAATCGTATTTGTCCATTGCCATCGGGTCCATTTCAAGTTCCTCGAAGGTAGGTTTTCTCAGGATCTGCGGGGCTTTGCCGAGCACCAGAAAGTCGGTATCGACCGAGATATCTTCAGCAACGTTGCCTCCCCATTTTTCGACCAGGGTCTTAATTCTGTAATCCGCGTTTGAGTCGATGTGCCCGTCGGCGTCGAGGTCGAAGTCTCCCGCGATTACAAAGAGGTTTATCTTGGCCCGGTCCCAGACAAGGTTTGCAACGGTGTCTTCGACGATGATTGGTCTGTTGATTTCCGACCGGATGATTCTGGCGGTGGAAATATTTTTGCCTACCTGTATGACCTCAATCTCGGCCTTTCCCTTACCGTCCTTTGGTATGGGCATGTTTCTTTCGTATACGGAAAATGTCAGGCCCTCATAAACGCGGTCATCTCTTCCGATGTCAAGGTGTACTATTCTGTTCTTATCGTCAATCAGCAGTATCCTGCCGTCAGCTTTGCGAGCGGCAACCTCAATGTCGGGCGAGATGAATTTTGCCATCTCTTTCTGGACTTGCTGCATTTTTTCTTCGGCCATCTTCAGTTCTGCCTGTGTTTTGAGAAGGCTTTGGTTAAGCTTTCTGTTTTCTTCCTGTGTCTGGTCCAGGTCGGTCGCCAGCATCTGCACCTGTTGAGCGGTGGTCTTCTCCATAAGGGCCTTGATTTCATTGTAGTTTTGCTCGATAGTATCGACCTGTTCCTGCAGTTTTCCCTTTTCGGTCTGCATCATTTGCTCTTTTTCAAGACCTGCCGCCATCGCGTCATCAAATTTTTTCTGAAGGTTTTCGAGCTGGTTTTCGAGGGCCTGCTGTGATTCTGTGGTCTCGTCCAGTTTTATTCTGAGTTTTTCTATGAGCGGTACCAGCCCGGCCGTATTGGCATCGGCTATTTCGACGCCGGAGGCCGCCAGTTTCGCCAACGTGGTTATGACTTCTCTCTCGACGCTTTCAACTTTAACTTCCGCCGATGTCTCTTCGGGCACTCCTCCGAGAATCAGCGACGTGGTCGTATCAACATAGCCCAGCAGTGTGCTGATTCTGCTTTCTCGGCCCTGTCTTGAGCCGACAAGCGCCGGTATGTTTCGCAGCTCCGAGGCTGTGGCCAATTCATCCGTCTGGCTCTGCAGTTTCTCTGCTGTCTTTCTGTGTCCCTCGGATTTGAGGTAAAAGCTTACGGCAATAACGGTTGCAATCACAAAAAGGGTGACGAAGGTTATCAACGGGTAAAGCGTCGTCTTGGAACGCTGTATTCTGCCTATTGCCATAATAAAAGCTCCTTTGAACTACGCCAAAATCAACATATAAAGCTGCACAGACCTATATTATCGCCGGTTTTGACCCAAAAGTCAACAAAAAAACCACAAACCGCGGCCTATAAGGGCCTTTGAGCGACAATTGTGAATAGGCATTTGCCGATTATATGAATGATAACCACTTTTAATCGAGCTTATTCGCTGAGTTTGACTGCGGTGCCGTAGGCAAAAAGTTCAGCGGCACTGCCCACAACGCTGGTGGTCATATAGCGAACATTGATAATTGCATCGGCTCCCATCCGCCCGGCCTCGCCGAGCATCCTGTTAGTCGCCACCGCACGGGCCTTGCCCATCATCTGGGTGTATTCGGTCAGTTCGCCGCCGAGGATAAGCCTGATTATCGCAGACAGGTCTTTGCCGAGCCAGATGGCAAATACCGTATGGCCCTGGACCAGACCGAGAATCTCATCTACCTGCCGGCCGGGCACTTCGGTGGAATTCAACACTAAAACGTCGGCCTCAGGCTCAGCAGGGGTGGGCGCCTCTACCACTTTCCCGGCAAGCCGTTGTTCCACAGCCACCGTCACAAGGACCACAAGGATACCGCCCAGAAGACCGAAAATCGCAAGCCGCAGCCACCAGGGCACGACCGGGTCATCGGCAACGACGACTCGCCACGGTACGCCCGCAAATATGGAAACGAACAGCCCCAACACGAACGCTAACGAGCCGATTTGTCGCACTGTTTTCATGGCTTCTCCTTTGACCGGTAAAAA
>Ga0114923_10003109_pt1 | contig 11204 bp, 9 predicted proteins | sample SumtaG_FD_89578 | JGI IMG/M metagenome (GOLD analysis project Ga0114923, IMG submission 89578) | Deep subsurface microbial communities from Indian Ocean to uncover new lineages of life (NeLLi) - Sumatra_00157 metaG | ecosystem: Environmental > Aquatic > Marine > Oceanic > Sediment | place: near...
AAGTTATGGCACAAATAAAATTACGTAAGAGTAAATTTCATGGAGAATGGAACTATAAAATAAGTCCTAATAATTAGGGAATTTATTTTTACTTAGATACTTAAGGGTCTTTTGCATCCCATCCCGTCTTATCCTACTGTTTCAAAGAACTGTTTGGCATCATAAGGCGTCCTTCTCTTGAGCATGGTATAGACAGTACGCCCGAGCAACTGATGAGATGATCGACAGAGCCTTGGCTTTGCCATACTTGCTGACCAGTCGTTGGTGGTAGCGCTGAGCAGGCTTATTGCCACGAAGGAACAGGCAGGCTGCCTCGCTGAAGGCCCGCTTCAGGTGGACGTTGCCGATCTTGGAGTTCTTTCCCTTCACCCGTTTGCCCTGGCGAGCGTGACGGCATCACTGGACACAGCCAACAACCTGTGGTATTCTGTTTCGAATCCAGCTGATGAAGCGGCTGAAGGGTTCTTCGATTAAGTTCCGTGCATGTTGGCGACGGTTGGCAGTGACGCAAAACGATCTCTTCTGCTAACCTCTACGACCGAATGAGGAGTTTCGCCATAGCTCGGCGCAAGTCATTTTCAAGCAAGGAGAAACAGATATGGGTGATAAGGGAAAAAAAGATAAAGGTAAAAGGGAACAACAGAAAAAGGGCCAGCTTAATCCAAAGGAAAAACGAAAATTAAAAAGAGAAAAGAAGAAATAAATGCCCAGTGCTGTCCGGTGACCTTAAATCAAGCATGGAAGTTGTGTACCAGTTACTAGAAGAGACAATTCAAACCGTTGCAAATGGCGGCTTAACCTTAAGAATTGAGACGACCTGAAAGGTCAATTCAATCCAATGTTCAAGAAGCCCTGATGGAAACGTATCTTCTATATTAATGGGAAATGCTCCCGGTTCTCCACTGGGAAAAGAAAAGAACAAACAGTATAACCGGAAAATCAGGAATTAATTCCTACCATTATTTCTGGTAATCTGCTGTTGGTCTCTAAAATAATCTATCAAGCATATTCACTTTTTTTAATCAATTAAAAATATTGCGGAAAAACTATGCCAAATGAATTACGATTTTTCTAACAGGAAATTCGGGCCGCGAAGCGACTTACTTGGACAACAAACCGGAGCAGACTTCGTTGCGGATCCCGGTAACAGCGGCTCTAAACTGATAAACTCTCACTGCCCTTTGACTCGGTGACGTTACACTCTTTGGGCTTTCAGTTGGAGGTTGGCTTTGCCTTAGAGCTACGGCATTTGAATCCAGAATTAAAAGAATTCACTGCCCCAGGGCATGCAATCCATTATATGGAAATTCCTCCAGCAGCTATTGCATGGACGAAAGGGCGTGTTTGATTTTTAAGTTTAGTCCGCGCATTGTTATTTTTTTGTTGTAAAATTTAAATTCGGTGCGCTGTAGCCCCTTCGCCACTGAGCCGAAATGTTATACGTTACAATAATTAGATGCTTTTTCAAATTTTTCAAATAAAACTGGAGAATGAGGAATGAAAATTAAACATTATCTATACAATGCTTTTATAATAGAAGAAAGCGACAAAAAGATTGCCATTGATCCGGGACAGAATTTGTGGTTGTTTAAACTTTGTAGTCTCATTCCGAAGGAAGAATGGAAAGACATCACCCACGTTTTGATCACCCACGGCGACCCTGACCACTACTGGCAGGCAGACCGGGTTGCAAACGCGGCTGACGCTCCATTGATATTAAACAAAACGATGGTTAAACTTAAACAAGCAAGATCAGAATCTCACATCCTGGCGCCACGCGGTCGTGGACTACAATTCGTACCCTATACCGGAAAAGTATTTCCACTGGATGTAGGTGAATCGATAAATTTTAATGGTATACAAGTCCAAGGACTCCAGACGATTCACGGTCCCATTGAGTTTAGGATTTTCGGCCTAAAACAACGGAAGACACCCGGACCAGAAGAACGTGTTGGATTTGGCTCCATAGGTTTCAAAATTCAAATCAAAAACAAAACTGTTGTCAATTTGGGAGATAGCCTATTTCAGAAAGAATGGACGGGTTTGAAACCGGATGTCCTGATGATTCCCATAGGCGGCTTAGGAAATAACACCTGGACCATGAATGCTACTGAAGCTTTGGAAGCAGTGAAACTCATTTCCCCAAAGTTGGTTATCCCCTGTCATTACAGTGTACCGTTTTTTTGGAAAAAAAGAATGGCCTCAGCTGATGATCAACAGTTCAGACGCGAAGTGGAAAAATTGGGAATCGAATGTAGTATCATGCAGTATGGTGATAAGATTGAAATCAAAGAACTCGATTGATCAGAAGCTTCGAACTGGCCTGCAAGTATCTGGAATGGACATTTCTGATGAGATGCTTAAAGTGTAATCTAAGTACGCCTTGAAGTGTAATTTTCCACTTCTGATGGATTTACTATTTGCACCTATTTTATCATTGTGGCCTCGTGTCTTGATAGTAATATGAAATCCATATTTCTCTGAGGTTCACGCTTTATATCCTGTCAGAAACAGTGATGATTTAGGACGATTCCAATTCCATTATCGGAGGTAATTTCCCCCACACGTGGTTCCCCTGGGGTAAGGCCCCTGAAGAATTTCGAGGAGGAAAGAAAAGACTTGATCTCCTGTGTTGAGATATCTTCTATTTAGTAGTAGAAAAAGGCACAGAGAAAGGATAGAGGTGTGGATAAATTCACATCTCTGCGAAAGCCTATTTTGTTCCTGCTGGTTTTCCTTTATACCCTTGCTGGTAAAATCAGCCGATTGTGGCAGGGAGGTGCTCGGCGCTCCATTCAATACCCAGTTTTCGGAGTGTTTCTTTGGTCGGCCAGCCATTGGCTTGATCCCATCCACGCATGCTGTAGTAATCGTTTTTCATACGTTCCAGCTCTTCTGATGTAACACAGTCCCCTTTGGATGGGCCGCTGGGTAAACCCTCATGAAGCCGAAGCGGAAGCTTGTCCTGCTCCCGAGTTATACCTTCGCGAGCCAGGTATATCCTGGTAAGCTCGATTCCCCTCCTGGCAGCTGAAATTAGCTCTTCTGCTGATGCGTTCCATCCTGTAACTGTGTGAAAGATCTCTTTCAATGTTTTGAAAGAAAAGCCTAAAGGGTAGACTGCGTATTTACACACGACGAGACAATCGTAGAGGGCATAGAGATTCTGTGCTGCCACGCAAGTCTGGACTTTCCCTCTATTGGAGGTATGGGGGTCCCTGTCTTCCAGTGATGTATCAAGCCCTATCTCGGGTATAATCGCGGATTCATCCAAGAGCCAATCGTCTGCAGGCGCATCCATATGGGTTCCGCCTCGAGAGGCAACTGCATATAAAAGGGAAAGTCCTTTTTTCCAACGGGGTTCATGCATAGCTACCTCCAGGCCTTTTACATGGAGAGCGAATTCCTCAGCATGCCAATGTTTGGCTGCTGATCGCGTGCCAAGCGAGAGGATTTCCCCTATACCCTCACGGCGGGCAATCATTCCCACCAACCGGATGAGGGCGTCACCATTGCCCCAAGTCAAATCCAAACCGCCTGTATCGCTTCTGGTAATCAGGCCCTTTTCATAGCATTCCATGGCAAAGGCGATAGTTGATCCAGTTGAAATGGTGTCAATTCCGTAGCGGTTACAGAGCTCATTGGCCTTGGCGATGACTTCCAGGTCGTCTATGCTGCACAGGGGACCCATGGAGATAATGGTTTCATATTCCGGCCCGCCAAAAGCCGGATCAACCGTATAACGCCTATCTACCTCAACAACACGTTTACATAGCAAGTAATTCAGGTCCGACAGCAACCCCCTGAAACTCCAAAAAAAAGAAATGGCGCCGTCCAGTCCCGTATAAATGATCTGATATAAGTACGTAGTTGTACAAAAAGCGTCCCAATCATTGCCTATCATAATAACGTATGGTATAAAGCAAGTATGCTCATCACCTTGTGGGAGGGAATCAATGAAACAAGACCACGACGGGCAACAAGATTCGAATCAAGCCGAGCTGATAGAAATTGCTGGAGCCTTAAGGACCTCACAGGAAGGGGCAGTGAGTTAAGACAAGCACTGGCAGCAGATGATGGATGAGGATGGAGAATCCACGAAGCACAACTTAAGGGACTACGACCAATGCCGCAGGTGAGCTGCTATTGATCCGAATAACAACGAATTTTGGTAAAATTTTGAGGTACAGAAGAATAGAAACCCTTGCGATGGCCCCAAGTTATGCTATGCTGATATCAAAGCAACGGGTGATATGAAAAGTGACATAGAAGCGATGATGAAGGGAAAATAGATAATAAAGATTATCGTGTATTAGCAATAAAGGTTTAGTGAAATCTGGAAACTATCCCTTGGATTGTTTGGCTACTGAAAGGAGTATGTGGTGAAGATACGTGATCTGGTGCCTGTGGCTCTTGGAACTCAGCCGGCCGATACAATTTTACGAAACGCCCGAATTGTCAATGTATACACCGGAAGAATAGAGACGGGAAACATTGCTCTTTTCCGTAAAAGGATCGCTGGCATTGGGAATTATGAAGATGCGAGGGAAACTATAGATCTCAAGGGGCATTATGTTGTTCCTGGTTTCATCGATGCCCATCTGCACATCGAAAGCTCCATGGTTTCTCCGAGAGAATTCGCCCGGGCGGTTTTATCCAGGGGAACAACTACCATAATTGCAGATCCCCACGAGATTACGAATGTACTCGGCATTGATGGTCTGGACTATATGATAAAGTCCACGGAGGGAATCCCCCTCAATGTTTACATTGCCCTTCCTTCAGCTGTGCCGGCTACCAGCCTGGAGACCGCCGGCGCCCGGCTGGGACCTGAAGATATGGTAAGCTTTGTGGACAAGTATCCTCGAAGAATTATCGCGCTGGGAGAGGTAATGAATTTTCCTGGCGTACTGAATACCGATAAGGAGTTGATCACGAAAATTGAAATTCTAAGGCACAAATACAAAAAAATCGATGGACATGCTCCCGGTCTTCGTGGAAAGAAATTGAATGGCTACATTGCTGCTTTCATCCGTTCAGATCACGAGAGCACGAGTGCCGAAGAGGCTCTTGAAAAAGTCTCCCGGGGAATGCAGATTCTAATCAGAGAGGGAACGGCGGCTAAGAATCTGGAAGCCCTGATCAAAGCGGTAGACATTAGTAATCATATATTCTTTTCCTTCTGCACGGATGACCGGGATCTTTCCGACATCATTCGTGAAGGACATATCGATTTTTTGTTTAAGAAAGCTGTCAAATTGGGGCTGGACCCGATTATTGCCTTAAGAATGGCCACTATTAATACGGCCCGGCATTACAACTTAAGAAGTATGGGTGCTGTTGCCCCCGGCTACAAGGCAGATATGGTGGTTATTGATAATCTTAAGGACTTCAATATCGAAATGGTCATCAAGGATTCTCGAGTTGTGGCAGAGAATGGAAGGCTTGTCGCTCCTTTAGGCGGCATCTATGAGAATATGCCTGCACGGATTGGCAGGATATTATTGCCTGATTATTCCCTGGATACCTTCAAGATCCCTGCTCTTTCCAGCCAAATTCGGGTGATTGGCATGAGGATAGGAGATCTGTATACAGATTCTCTTACCCTGGAGGCCAGGATCGAAAATGGTCTTGCCCTGGCCGATCCTGATAGAGATATTTCCAAGGTAGTAGTCTTTGGGCGCCATGATGGCAAAAATGTTTCCAGGGCGTTCGTGAGGGGATTTGGTATAAAAAGGGGGGCCATCGCCACAACTGTCGGGCACGATGCGCACAATCTCTGTGCCATTGGTGTGGATGACAGGGACATGTTTGCTGCAGTGAGGCGGGTTAATGAGCTCAATGGAGGGATCGTATCTGTCATTAACGGCCAAGTAAAAGCTGAAATACCCCTGCCCATTGCCGGGCTGATGTCGGATAAGGAACTGACTGAAGTAGTAGGGGAACTGGAAGAGATGAAAAATGCCATCCGGGTTATGGGCAGCAGGAAAGATATCCTGATGATTCTGCATTTCATCCAGCTGGCCGTAATTCCGGAGTTAAAGATTACCGATCAAGGACTGGTTAACGTACTTGAACAGAGGATTGTAGAGCTTTTTGTTTGAGTAGACTTTAAAATACTTGATGATTTTTCGGTTGCTGCAAAAGATCGGTTGGTTTATTTTATGATATAATGTTTGCACATGAGAGGATAAACATGGCTTTGGCATTACCGGATAAACATATAATGTATCAAGCTGTTTTAAATAGAGACAGCTCCTATGATGGTATATTCTTTATTGCTATAAAAACTACAGGTATCTTCTGCAAGCCGACCTGCCGGGCACGAAAACCAAAAAAGGAGAATGTAGAGTTCTTTCATTCAGTAAAAGAAGCATTAGCTTCTGGCTATAGACCCTGTAAGTTATGCAAGCCTATGGAGTTATCCGGGGAGACTCCGGAATGGATAAGAGATTTGCTTTTAGACGTGCAAAAAAATCCAGTACTAAGGATTAGCGACTATAATCTTCGAGAAAGAGGGATAGAACCCAACAGGTTAAGACGATGGTTTAAAAAAAATCATGAAATGACTTTTCAGGCCTATTTAAGAAGCCTGCGAATAAGTCAGGCTTTTAGTCAGATTAAACATGGAGACAAAGTAATCGATTCTGCGTTTAGTACAGGATATGAATCTCTAAGCGGTTTTACAGATACTTTTAAAAAGATATGCGGGTTTTCCCCCAGCGAAAGCTCAAATAAGACTATTGTAAAAATCACCAGAATCCTCACTCCGTTAGGGCCGATGATGGCGGGAGCTGTTGATCAAGGGATCTGTCTGCTGGAATTTGCTGACCGTAGGATGCTGGAAACACAAATTAGAAGGCTGACTAAATTATTAGCTGCACAATTCATTCCCGGAGAGCATCTGCTTTTTAATGAATTAGAGAAGCAGCTGAGAGAGTATTTCAGTGGTGAGAGAAGAGAATTTAAACTGCCACTCGTTATGCCCGGTACAATATTTCAAAAGAGAGTTTGGAATGTTCTTAAGAACATTCCTTATGGGGAGACCAGAAGTTATAAGGAGCAGAGTTTGGCTTTGGATAATCCTGATGCTGTGCGTGCTGTAGCCCGGGCAAATGGGCAGAACCGCCTTGCCATAATTATTCCCTGTCATAGAGTTATCGGCAGTAATGGCGGGCTGACAGGTTATGGCGGCGGACTGTGGCGGAAGAAATACCTGCTGGATCTGGAATCAGGACATATACTATAATTTAAATTGATGGGTATTCTTATGAACAGATATATAGACCGACTTAATCAAAAATATGGCATTAATGGTCATATTCTATTTAAAACAATGACAAATGATTATCCACCTTGCGCGATATTAAAATCTGACTTCAGTACCTGCAAAATCTCTTTATACGGGGCACATGTTCTTTCATTTATTCCAACTGACGCCGTTGATTTGCTCATGCTAAGTTCAAAAGCTGTTTATAAGCGGGGCAAAGCTATAAGGGGCGGCATTCCAATTTGCTGGCCATGGTTCGGCCCTAACGCAGCAGACAGAACGCTGCCGGTTCATGGATTTGCCAGAATTTCAGAGTGGCAGGTAAGTGACAGCGGTATTAATCAAAATGATGTGCCATTTATTAAATTCTATCTGCAATCGGATGAAGAGAGTAAAAAATACTGGCCCTGCAAATTTCGTCTCGAACTGACAGTTATGGCTTCCAGCAGTCTTTCAGTTTCTTTGACCACTTTTAACAAAGATTTTCAAGACATGACAATTTCTAACGCTCTTCATTCATATTTCAACATCAGCAATATAAATGATATTGAAATCACAGGAATTGAAGATACTGAATATATTGACAGTATTGATAATGATAAGAAGAAATTACAAAAAGGCCCGCTTCGTATTTCAGGGGAAGTAGATAGAGATTATATCAACACAGAAAATGATTGTTTCATATCAGATCCTGGTCTGAATAGAATCATATGTGTTAGTAAACAGAATAGCAAGACAACTGTTATATGGAATCCCTGGATTAAAAAAGGCAATGCATTAGCGGATTTTGATCATGATGGTTTCGAAAAAATGGTCTGTATAGAAACGGCCAATGCAGTTAATAACACCATTACTCTTAAACCCGGCGGCCGGCATACAGTCAGCACAAATATTCAACAAACTGTCTGGAAATAACCCGGCAGCTGCTTAATAGGGCCGGCATGCCGGATTTTCTCTTTTGAAGATAGTCCGTAATGAGACATTAAGATTAAAATACCTGCTGGATAAAAACATTCTGCATGAAGTAGAGAGAGACGAAGGAAACCACTGCAGCAATCACGGGAGTGGCGATCCAGCCTAAAGCGATTCTTCCTAAAATAGCGTAATTAACATTTCTACCCTTTTTAGCCAGGCTTATGCCGATAACACCGCCCACAATTGATTGCGAACTCGACACCGGAACCAGGGGAAAAGATGGGAGGCCGTGAGAGATTAAGAATAGTTGCAGCCCTTCAGAGGCAAAGAGAAAAAGAACAACTGAGCTGGAGAGGACTACAATGAAAGCGGTTATTGGCGAGAGCTTATAGATGCTCGCCCCTACAGTCATCATTACTTTTTTGGAATAGGTGAAAACCCCAACAGCTATGGCCAGGCCGCCGAGCAGGAATAACTGCTGCACACTTGAAAGGGTAAATAAGTTGGCTATCTTCAAATCGTTGAAAGGAGAGGTGGGGGTAAATACACCCATTACATTGGCTATATTATTGGCGCCCAGGCTGTATGAACCAAAAGCCCCGGCAACAATAAGCCCGGTTCTGGTAAAACCATCCAGACGGATCAGGTGTATATTAGTCTTTTTAAGGAAAAGGGTTATCAGGAAGTATAGCAGGAAGGCTATTGCTGCTGTAAGAACCGGAGAGAAGACCCAGGTTCCCATTATTTTGTACAGCGAACTTAAATTAATGCCGGTTCCGGCATATATATTCCAGCCGACTATGGCGCCCACTATGGCCTGTGATGTAGATACGGGCAGGGCCAGCTTGGTCATCCAATATACAGAGAGGGCGGCGGCTAATGCTACGGTAAAGGCGCCTGCAATTGTTGTTATGGAGCCGAGTTTTCCCAGTGTATGGGAGGCGCCGCTGCCGCTGATTACCGCACCGAGGATAATAAAGATACTGCAGGTCAGGGCCGCTCTCTTGAATTGAACCATTCTGGTTCCTACAGCAGTGCCCCAGACATTAGCGGCATCATTAGCCCCTAAGGACCAGCCTAAGAAGAGGCCGCTGGAAAGAAAGAATATTATAGTAAACATCAGATCTTCCTCATTATATGGCGCGTTTTATAGCATAAACAGAGAGCCTTTCACCTACGGATTCCGCTTCATCAGCCAGGCCTGAAATCCTTTCGCAAAAGTATCTAATATGGACCTTTCTGCTGAAGGTCTCGATCTGATCAGATTGAAAGGCCTTCCTCTTTATCTGTTCCTCGATCTTGTCAGCCTCGTGCTCCCAGAAGAATACCTTGATAAGGTAATCGTTGACCTTGCTGAACTCGCAGAAAAACGCCCTTGAGGCGCCGATCAACTCACAAACCGCTTTTACCGAGGTCTCGGCAAGCTCAATGAAATCATCTTTTAAGAAAGGATATATTATCGGAGTTTCTATTGAGAAATGGCTTACTACCTTTTTTGTAAGATCAATTACATTATCAAGATTTTCAATCAGCCCCAACACATCTCCCCTGGAATCGGGAAGCAGCATATAGGAGTATAGTTTACGTTTTATATCTCGTCGCACTTCATCGGAGTCATGCTCCAGTTGATCGATTTCCCTACATTTATCCTCGAATCTTTCCATCCGTTCGTTGAAGTAATCTTTTAAAGCCTGTTCAAAGAGCAGTCCCGCTCTCTGGATATTTTCTAAAAACTTCTCAATCTCCCCTTCAACTTCTTTTGTTTTAGATAGAAACAGCTTCATTGTATTTTCTCCTCACTCATTTAGCGCTCAAAAATTTAAGAGATATCATAGACTAAAAGGAGATTTATGTCCAATTGTAAATTAACTTTGCAGCAACTGATCAGTAATTGATCAAGATAGAACCAATAGTTAACTAACTATTTTCAGATGGCTAATAATACCTTATCTCAGAAAAAATTACACGAAAGTCATAAAATTGGTCTTATCTGCCGGCTTTGGCACATAAATTGCAATTAATTATTGAACTTATCTTAAACGAGGAGTGATTATCCATGCAGTTGCTTAAAAAGATATTGGAGAAGAGACGTTTCAAAGCAGATGACCTGATAATGGGAGAACTTGATCTTATGATAAAGCTTATCAACCTTATCAGTAAATCTGACTTTCAAGAAGGTAAAACTCAATCTATCGATAGCATCCTGGAAATTGAATTGGAATATAAAAAGCATTCTGATCTTTTCATACAGGAGTTCGAGAAATCTAGTTTACCCTTTTTCTGGCAGGATATTTTTTATGTTGGTATGGCTCTTAGAAGGATAGTAGATCTTTTTAAAAGTTTTTACAGTAAACAGGTGATCTTTCGATCAAAATATGGTTTTACTCTATTATTTGATAATGAATTGACAATCCTGAACAATATAAGATCATTTTTTGAGGAATATCTCCACAATAAAAAATATGTCTCAAATTTACTGACCACTAACGCTTATGAGATAGATAAGTATACAAAGAATTGTTTGGATGTAATAAGTTCGAGTGCCTTTAACTCATTCGAATATCTGAAGGTATATAAACTGGCTGAGGTGTTTGAAAGAATAAACAATGAAAACAAGATTATCAACGATTTATTGAGAAAGATAATAATCGGAACAAATATATAATATCATTTTTTTAACGCATTCAAAATATCTTGTTCTATTTTTAATTGTAAAGCAGGAGTAATTTTAAAATGACTATATGGAATTATTTTGGGCTTATAGGCGGTCTTGCTGTTTTTCTGTATGGAATGTTACTGATGAATAAAAATCTAACCGCTATAGCCGGTAACAAGCTCAGTAAGATCATGCTTACCCTGACCAGGGGTAAGGTCAGGGGCTATTTGACCGGTCTCGGAGTTACTATTACCTAAATTGAGCGATTTTCAAATGGATTTTACATTTGCCGGCTGATAGTTAAGATTTACCGTATTTTCGTCTCTCAGTTCTATGCATTTCTGTAAAAATCTATTGATGCTC
>Ga0114923_10003110_pt1 | contig 11203 bp, 9 predicted proteins | sample SumtaG_FD_89578 | JGI IMG/M metagenome (GOLD analysis project Ga0114923, IMG submission 89578) | Deep subsurface microbial communities from Indian Ocean to uncover new lineages of life (NeLLi) - Sumatra_00157 metaG | ecosystem: Environmental > Aquatic > Marine > Oceanic > Sediment | place: near...
AGAGCATTTCTTCAACTTGAACCTAAACGAGCAAGAACAGTTCTAGGAAAAACAGGTCCAACAAAAGGGATTACTCGAGAGCCAAATTTTGAGCATTTAGCTGGAGATAAGAACACTGAAACAGTTCACAAGGAATTAGGTTGTTTATTTAAAATAGACGCTGCAAAGCTAACTTTTTCCCCTGGGAATCATTTTGAAAGAAAAAGAATGATTGATACTGTGAAAAAAGGTGAATTCATTGTAGACATGTTTAGTTGTGTTGGAAATTTATCATTGCCTATAGCAGTACATAAATCTCCAAAGAAAATCATTGCAGCTGAAATCAATCCATACGCATTCAAATATCTCGAAGAAAACATACAACTCAACAAGGTATCTACCGTGATGAAAGCAATTGAAGGAGATAATCGAGTAGTTTTAAAAAATTATGAAGGGAAAGCTGATCGAATTATATCAGGTTATTTACATAGTGATGAAGATCAAATCAGGCAAGCTGTAAGATTATGCAAAGAAAATAGTATGTTCCATTATCATATAGCAATTACTACAAAGAAAGAAAAACAAGCAGAAGTGATGATGGATATTAAAAGATTGATTGAATTAGAAAGAAGAGTTTGTTCGAGAATGATTCGAAAACGAGTGAAAAAATACTCTCCGGGAGTAGAGCACATCGTTTTAGATATTGTAATTAACTAATGAACAAAATTATATAATACTCGAATTCTTACGATTAATACTGGAGATATTATCGTTGAATAAGAACGTAGATGCGAAAAAGCCCGACTCATGGACTTTGCGACAGCTCAAGGTTGTTGCAGAGTATCAATTCGGCAAGAAATTTGACAAGATTTTAGCTCCAAATAACATATTAGTGACTTTTTCGAAAAACACTTTGCGAGTGAGAGAGATAATTTTAGAGGGAGAGCGTCTTGCAACAGTTAGACCAACAGATGGATTATTTTCCATAGGTCTTGCAGGGGCACAAAGAATTATTGATAATACTAAAATGCCAAAAAGACGTGTTGTTGTTCAATCTGATGTCAGCGAGTTTATTGCAGATGGAAGAAATGTCTTCGCAAAACATGTAGTAAAAGTTGATCCAGAAATATTGCCAGAAGATGAAGTAGTAATTGTTTCTGAAGAAGACAAATTATTAGCAGTTGGTCGAGCAAAACTTTCAGCGGAATATATGCTAGCCTTTCAAAAAGGAATAGCAGTAAAAGTACGTCATGGAATTAAAAAACTAAAGAAATCATGATTGAAAATATTCTGTAATGGTTTTTTGTAAAGGATCTTGTTTTGTAAAATTTGAAACTCTAACTGCAACTTTTCTTATTGGGGCATTATTATGCTCATGTTTTACTTCATCTAAAATTTCGTAAATGGTGGTTTTAATGCGCTCTTTATCATCATTCGCTGCTAAAAATGAGCGACTACGATTAATGTTTTGGAAATTATCTTGTAAACGTACTGCCAGTGTTATTGTTTTGTATTTGAAATTCTTTTTCACTAATCGATCATGAACACTATCTATTAATTTAGGCAGGATTTTTTCTGGTGTTACTTGTTCCCCATCATCCATCTGTCCCCAGAAAGTTCTACCATTACTAATGGATTTTGCTCCATAGGTATTAATTGGATTAATGATGGTTCGTCCTTTTCCTGAAATAATTCGATAAAAGAACTTCCCTAAATCCCCAAACTTTCTTAGCATTTCCACTTCATCACCTATTGCTATTATTTGCCCAATGGTTTCGATTCCGTGTCTTCTTTTCAAACTCTCTGTGGTTTTAGGTCCAATACCACTCATCTTTCTTACAGATAAAGGAGACAAAAATTCTATAATTTTATCAGGTTCAACGTGTTTAATACCATCTGGTTTTGCTGCAGTAGTAGCAATTTTTGCTATAGTGGTATTAGGTCCAATACCAATTGAACAATTGATTTGTTCGGCTTCAAAAATTTCTTTTTTCATTTTCTTGGCAAGTGGAAATGGATCGCCACCATATTCATTTTCTACCTCAGATGTTAAATTGAGATATGCTTCATCTATTGAAGCCACTCTAAATTGTTCGGTGTAAGATGACAGAATAGACATAATATTATCAGAAACATCTCTATAGAGAGAATGATGCCTGCCAGTACAAATTAAATCCGGACAAAGGTCAAGTGCCTCGTTAATTGGCATGCCTGCATGCAAACCGAATTTCCTGGCGATGTAATTACAAGAAGTAACTACCCCTCTTCTGGTCTCCCTGTTTCCACCAACTGCAACTGGTTTCCCTTCTAATTCAGAATCTTCTCTTATTTCCACTGCCGCAAAAAAGCAATCTAAATCAACATGATAGAGAAATTGACCTTCTCTTTGTTGTGTTTTCTTGGTTATTTTAAGGAGCTGGAGGAAAACCATGAACTAGTTTCTAACTCATTGAAAAAATAAGTTATATGCAGAGAGATAAACGAAAGTAATAAATTAAGAAAAATTTTATTTCGATATTTTTGTTCTATAAACAACTTAATAAAAGAAGGTATGTTAGGAAAACCTAACAAATTACTGAAATGAGTTACGACACTGATGACAAAAATATGTCCGTATTGTAGAACGGAATTAACAATTGAAGACCTTTGCTGGGAGATTACCGAGAAAAAACAAGATGCAGAATATTATTGCTCACAATGCAAAAAGAAAATAAGCTAAGAAAATAGAAAAGGGAATTCTTTTTCTTAATTTCTCATTTAAGACTTAGTTAACTCGTTTGAAAAGTCTCACTCGTATTCTATATATTATCTAATGAGAAATAACAAGACTGCAAGAGAATAAGAAGAAATCAAAAACAGAAAAATAAAACACGTAACTAAGAAAAGGAAAAACATGGTTTTATTCAGGAAAAACTGGTTTACCATAAAACATCTCGGTTTCATAGGAGAATTGTACTTGATCATTCTCTTGATGATTTTCAAATAATGCTTCTAAACCATCCAGTAATAATTGATAGCCAACTTGATCTTCTTTTGGAGTATAAGAGGAGGATAAAAGTCTGCCTTTTAAACCATCAGAATTAAAAATTTGAAAATTATTACACACAAAATGAGTTACTTCTTCTGTACCAAAAAAATCCTTGGCTTGTTGAAGATTTATATATTGTTGAGCAATGCCTTCATATTCCGGACAGTATTTTTTTAACAGTTGATCATATCCTTTCATAAAAGGTGTGCGCTCAATTTGTCTTGAATTATAAACAAGAACAAGACTACCTGTTGGTTTTAATATCCGTTTAAATTCCCCTTTTGTTTCTTCCGCATCGAACCAATGAAAAGCTTGGGCAGCTGCTATCATATCTACGCTTCTTCTCCCAAGCATTGTTGCTTCAGCTTGCCCATTAACACTAACGAAATTTGGATACCACCCAAGGATTTTCTCTGCAGCTTCTCTCATCTCATCATTTGGTTCTACAGCATAGACTGTACACCCGGCCTTCAAAAGTAGTTTAGTAAAAATGCCTGTTCCTGAACCAATGTCTGCTATAACAGTATCTTCTGAAAGCAATTGCGCTTTCTTTAACTCAGCAATTAAGTCCTTAGGATAAGTAGGACGATATCTAATATAATTCTCAACTCGATCCGAAAATCTACCTGTTGGATCCATAGACAAAATCATATCCTCAAAGATTGTTTGGTGACTAAGTTATTGTTTAAGTTGTAAAAAACCTTTTTCTCAAAAAAAGTAAACGAAAACCGGAGTGTTAGAAGATCATTTCTCTCATAAAATAAAATTAGAGCTTGTTTACTCACCGTGAGAGCTTTTAAAAAATGGGAAACAAAAGCACTGAAATTGTAAAGATATTAATAGCTATTTCACATCTTATTATCATGAGAATAATGGATTACTCACGTATAGTTAGCAAAATCGCTGTTGATAAAGACAGCATCACATTAGGGAAAATAATTAGAATTGATGAATTGTTGGGAAAAACAATCAAGAAGTATAAACCATATGCAATGATTTTAGTGAAAAAACGTTTCAAAAAGGGTGTTGTCGTACCGATTGATGTTGAGAAGATAGTTAAAGTGGGAGGACAGTATACTCGGTTTGATATTTCAAAAGAAGAATTCGATGAACAAGTGAAAACAGCTAAGAAGATACAAACCGTTCGAGAAACCTATACTGGTGATACTGGTTTTCATAGAGTAAAAGGCAATCTGGGTTTTGCGTATGAACCATATCGTTTATCTCGAAAGGGTAAGGAAAGGAAAAAGTAAAAAATTCTACTGCTCCATCAATCCTAAATGCTCTGTAAAATCCCAAGAAAAAAGTGAAGGATAAAGAGTTCTTAGTTATTTATTCTCTTTTTCAAAAAAAACTATATCTATAGAATATATAACGATATTATGAAAGCAAAAGATCTAATTGAGAAATTATCAGAAATTCCTTTCATTCGTTTACGACTGCAAAGCAAATTTCACGATACAATTGATTTCTTCTGGAATGCAACCGGAAAATCTGAACTTTACACTCTTTCCCCCCAGACAAAAGAGATTCATCAAGTAACTTCTGGAGAGCTTGCTTATTATTGGTGTGTTCGTTCTCCAGATAAAAAATTTATTTATTATGGTAAAGATGTTGAAGGGAATGAGCAATTTGCTACCTATCGATTGAATCTCTTAACAAAAGAAGTTCAACTGTTAAGCTCTTCACATGAATTCAATGAAGGTCCTTCAGATATTTCTCATGATGGTAAGTTTCTCCTCCTTCTTTCAAAACGTACTGGTCAATATAATCTGTTCAAAATGGATTTAACAACAAAACAAGTCACTCAATTAACTGATCAAAAGAATCCATTTAGGGGGTACGCTTTATGGTCAGTCAAAGATTGGATATATTATAGTTCTAATGAAACAGATGATCGAAGGAACTTGGATATCTGGGCTGTTCGAGCAGATGGTAAAGAAAATCATCTTTTATATCAATTCTCACCAGAATCCCGTGAATGGGTTCTTGACCTTTCAAGAGATGGGAATTATTTGGTGGTTGATACTAATGGAAAAAAGACAAGGCAAGCTGGTGTTCTTAATCTCGCAACGAAAGAGATTACTTGGTTTGGGAATGAGCAATACGATGAAAATCCCAAAGCTATTAGCCGAGACAATTCGAAATTACTCACTATTCGTTTCAAAGGTCTTGAGCGAATCCCAGTAGTGTATGATGTTCAAACTGGTGAAGAGCACGTGCTAAACGTTAAGGGAGTGGTGATTGAAGGAGCGTTTTGCTTAAGTGATAATTATATCGCCTATGCTCGAAGTGATCCGAAAACGCCAATGAGTTTAGCATTATATAATCTTTTGACTGATGAAGAAGAGATTATTCTAAAACCTGAACTTGGCATTCCAGAAGAGCAAATGATAAATGGAACACATATTACATATCCATCCTTCGATGGATTAAAGATACCTGCAGTTCTCTACAAACCAAGAATAGGGAGAGAAGAAAAAGCTCCAGCTTTAATGTTTCATCCTGGAGGTCCGGGGGGACAATTAAGTCTATTATTCTTACCAATACTACAAATCTTCTCTCAGTTAGGTTTTGTAATCTTAGGCCCCAGTCCTCGTGGTTCTGTGGGTTTTGGTATAGAGTATTTGAAAGCAAATGTAAAAGATCTAGGTGGAGGAGATGCCATGGATTATGTATATGGTAAGAAATATCTTGAATCATTACCATATGTGGATTCCTCCCGAATTGGCGTTTTTGGTGGGTCCTATGGAGGATATATGACTTATATCCTCATGACGAAATATGCAGAATATAATTGGGCTGCTGGAGCAGCTATGTATGGTATTACTCATTGGAAAACAGTCTACGACGAATTTCCTTTAGATTACAAGCTATTCTTTGAAGGATTGCTAGGGAAGTATGAAGAAAATAAAGAACTTTGGGAGGATCGAAGTCCATTAAATCATGTGGATAAAGTAAACGCTCCAATCCTCATGATTCAAGGTGTAAATGACCCACGGTGTACTATCAGTCAATCCCGGTTATTCAAACAGAAATTGCTTGACTTAGGAAAACAAGAAGGAACAGATTTCGAGTATCACGAATTTGGTGATGTTGGACATGGAGGAAGAGAGGTAAGTAAGGCAATAGAAGAGAATAAACTGATCGTAGATTTCTTTATACGTAAACTAAAATAACAACTTAATGATCCAACAGCAAAACTAAGTCTCCGCCAATCCTAAATACTCCAAGAATAACAAAGAAAAAAAGAAATGAATTATTTTTTAGTTAAAATAATAAGTAAGCCATTGATTACCATAGCGATAATCGATGAGAATAGACAGGCCATAATTCATCTCTGCGAGTATATCTTTTTGGAGCATGAATGTTCTTATGATATGAGCACCCCAAGCATACTCCTGCTTAACCATCATAGATTGATAGCGTACTTCTCTATCAAGAGAGTGCAAATGTATTTTCTCAATATTAACAATTCCATCTACTGTTTCCATAATCAAGGTAAGCTGTTCTTCCTCTAGATTATCAGTGTAAGTCGTAATGGTAAGTAATTCGATTGTTCCAGGGTACTGTGCTCTACGAGCAAGTGGAATATAAACAGAGGGAACAGTAATACTAACTAAAATAAATACAGCGAGAATACTAATGGTTAGTTTCTTTCGAAAACCTTTCCCTTTAGGTTTCAGCTTTTCTGATCGATCTATTGCTTTTCGCTTTCTATCACTTAATACTTCAGAACCACAAACTTGACAATACTGGTTTCTCGTCAAAATACCCACCCTTGTACCAATATACTAGCTCTTTTCTACTATAAAACTAGCTAAATTAAAAGAAGGATTCCATAAAAAAGTGGATAAAACAAAGAATTCACTATTTATTTCTTCTTCTTACGAGGTTTTGGTCTCATGTCAGGAGACCATGTGTATACATAGAGCTACCAAGTGGCACAAAACCATCATATGTTTCACGTTCTTTTCTTAAAACCTCTATTCGTTTTATCTCTACCTCAAAATCTTCCTTAGAAATATCAAACAACACCTGACTTTCTTGCTCCTTAATCACTTTTTCAAGATCAATTGGAACAAAGATTTTTCTTCGTAAAAACCGATTCACTTGAACAATAGCATATGGTTTATATTTTTTTATTGTTTTTCCTATCAGGTCTTCTATTCGAATTATTTTACCAAGTTTTTCTCCATTCTTACCCATTGCATTTTTTGAAATGAAATTTATATAATTCAAATTATACACCCCTTCTTTTTTAGTGACAAATATCCTGAAATAATATTCAATAAGGACAATTAATAATAATCATCTCTATCCACTTTTCTTCTTCCACAGAATTAGAAGAGAACATCCAATTATAATCGGCAAACCAATACCAAGTCCTAAACCCAGATTCCGTCCTACAGAATTCTCAACGTATGAGTAGGTTCTGATAGTCTCACTAATGGATAAAAACAAGTGGGTTTCTGTTACTGTTAGTCGATCAAATATTTGGCCTCCGGTGTCTATCCGAGCAATCCTTTTCACTTTGTAAGGGTCGCTTATGTCGAAAATACTGAGGTTTCTTCCACCAGCGAATAATCGATCGCCCACAATATCCATGTCATGAATAATCCCTTCAACAGCTAATTTCTTTTCAGGAAAGTCGTAATCCCAACAAATTGTTGGATTAAAAGGATCTGCGCAGTCATAGACTTGAATCCCAGATTCCAAAAAGGTATTTATGACATAGTTCCCGTACACCCCACTACTAACTGAGTTGTTTTTTGTACTTTTAATTTCTCCATATAATAAAAGATGATCTGGATCCGTTATATTATAGATTTTTACGCCATTCCCCACCAAATACAATAAATCATTAATGACATGCATTCCCCCACCAGACGACGGATAACTCGCCACTTTCACAGGTGACGTCTGATTACTGCAATCGAAAATTAACAACTCGTCTGAGCTAACATAGGTATAATTTTTGTATCCAATGATCTGTCTTGGACTCTCAACTATATTTGGTATACTCAACTTAGAAGAATTCCCTAATAGAACGGGATTTGTTAAATCAGTAATATTAACAAGTGCTACTAAAAATCTTTCCACACATAGAACCGACCGCTCTATGAGCAAGTACGCAATGTTCTCACTAATATTGAAATCTCTAATCCACCAAGTAGAATTTAAGACATACCTTCCAACAACAACAGGACTCTCAGGTTGGTGAACATCTATAATTTGTACTATGTTCCTATATCCCGGATCTTGAGAGTTATTTGCTACCCAGAGATAAAGATACCCGTCCTGTTCACAAAGAACATAACCACTCTCCCATGCTTCTTGTAGGAAAGGAGTATCTACTTCGTCTATGAGGTAAAATCCCTCGCCCATAATAGTGGCATTATTTAGTGAAACTAATAAAAAAATAGAACAAATAAATAGCAACTTCAGCAAAGTAGAGAATAACTGCCTTCTTCCTATGCTTTTGTTTTCATTTCTTTTCAATACTCCCAGCACCACAAACAAGCTAAGTAATATTATTAACACTATATAGGGTGTTTACCTTATTCTATTTTTCTAGTACTTTACAACCAAGACAAAGAAATTTTATGCATAAGAAAGAAATAAAATGAAAAAAAATGTGATGTTACTTCTGTTTCTTATATACAATGAGTGCGATGACAGGTACGGATGCGAAGAGCATGACGGCTATGAAGACTAAAAATCCAGTAACAGTAAGAGGTCGGGTAGTTGGTATAGGTGTGTCAACAAATTTCGTAATAAAAGCATCATTCGAACCACCTAAGTTATAACCATAAGCATTCTCAGTGGGAAAATCATTTGAACTGGTATCACCGGTGACATAACAGCTCCCATCACTAGCAACAGCAATCCCTTTTCCATTATCAGAATCACTACCTCCTAGGAACGTGCTCCACAAAAGGGATCCGCCGGAATTGAATTTAACAACAAAAGCATCTGACGAACCATCATATGTGCTATTATATGCGTTCAACATTGGGAAATCATCAGAAGTAGTCTGACCTACCACCAAGCAACTATCATCACCACGAACAGCAATATCATGACCACAATCCGAATCACTTCCACCAAGAAAAGTGCTCCAGAGTAAATAACCTCTCGAAGAAAATTTTGTAATGAAAACATCATCATCACCATTAATCGACTCATCAAAGGCATTTTTAGTGGGGAAATCACTTGAATAAGTAAAACCAGTAATATAGCAATTACCATTAGAAGCAGTAGCAATGCCTATTCCTTTATCTAAATTACTACCTCCGAGAAAAGTACTCCATTGAATAACTCCGCTTGCAGAAAATTTAGTAACAAAAGCATCAATGCCTTCAAAGGTAGAATCATAAGCATTTAATGTAGGGAAATCATTCGAATAGGTGAATCCTGAAAGATAACAGCTGTTATCACTTGCAACAGCTATACAACACCCAGAATCCCAATCATTTCCCCCAAGGAATGTACTCCAGAGTAGCGAACCACTTGCTGAGAACTTGGCTACAAAAGCATCACCATATAAACCACCATTATAAGAGCTATCATATGCACTTTTAGTGGGGAAATCACTCGATTGTGTTGAACCTGTTATATAACAGCTACCATCACTAGCTACAGCAACACCTCTGCAACGATCGTAATCATTCCCTCCAAAATAAGTACTCCAGAGTAAAGAACCACTCGAAGAAAATTTTGTGATAAAAACATCTAGAAAACCACCATAAGTGCTATTATAAGCATTCAAGGTTGGAAAATCATTTGAGTAAGTTTCTCCTATCACATAACAACTGCCATCACTACCAACAGCAATAGCATAACAAGTATCCCAATAACTTCCTCCTAGGAATGTACTCCATAAAAGCTCTCCATTTGGAGAGAATTTTGCTACAAAAGCTTCGGTTTTATTATTATAAATATTGAAATAAGCATTCAAAATGGGAAAATCAGCTGATCGAGTAGCACCAGCTATATAACAAGAACCATCTGCAGAAACAGCAATATCATACCCACGATCCGTCTCATTTCCGCCAAAGTAGGTGCTAAAATTCAATCTAGGGTAAATTGCAGGTAAAGCTTCAGGATAAGATAGTGGATTAGTTCCTTCAGTAGAAGGAAGCATTTGCTGAGTTGCAGAAAGAAAAACCACACTTATGAGGAGGACAACAACCAAACGATTGAAGACTAAACGCAAAAAATTTCCCAAAAAACTAACCCTCAGTAATATACTCTTAACTTGTAATAATTAAAGACTTCTGCAAAAAATAATCAAAAATTGGTATGCATAACCTATAAAGAATTACTTGAGTGATTTTTTCTTTCTACTTTACAACCAAGACAAAGAAAAAAAGGGTTTCTTCGGATAAGAGGAAATGACAAAGTATTAGGAGAAAATCCATCAAAAACCCATAAATTTAATCTTATAGTAATAATAAATTATACTTGTGAAGTGATTTAGTTTTGAGAAAACAACTACTCGGACTTATACTTCTAACATCAATTCTTTGTTCTCCATTACATTTCTCAAGTACTATTACAGCAGCTGATCCTTTTTTCACAATTGTATTGAAAGCAAGGGACCATCAACTGCATCAGAGTTTCGCCCTTCATCTTGGTTGGCAGTTACAACAAATCGGTATTGCAGTAGATATTTTCTTCTTAGATTTTGCAGCCTATGTGCAAGAAATACTATCTTTCAGAAATTATGACATCGTTCATTTCAGTGCTCCTCTTGCTGATAGAGGCCCAGATATGACTAACTTATTTGGTGAAAACAGTTCAATGAATTTCTTCAACTATGATACTTCACTGGATTATAACTCCAGTTTAGGCACTGGAACAAATCAATGGTTTTTGGATGTAGGAAAAACCATCACTCCCCCGAATTCCCCGGAAAGAATTCAGCATTATTGGGATTGGGAGCAATACCTGATGGATAAAATCACTCCTGCTGTTCTTGGTTTTGGAGCCTACGATTATCTTGCCCACTGGGCAGGTTTACAGGGATATGATTATACAAAGGAACTCCTTCAGTCATGGGGGAGTTTGGAATGGCAAACTCAGCACGCAAACAAAACATCGACAGCCGAACTTGTTGTTTACGGATTACCTTGGACAACCATGAATCCACTCCTTCAAGAAGGCAGCTGGGAGGAATTCTATAGCTCGCTC
>Ga0114923_10003111_pt1 | contig 11203 bp, 9 predicted proteins | sample SumtaG_FD_89578 | JGI IMG/M metagenome (GOLD analysis project Ga0114923, IMG submission 89578) | Deep subsurface microbial communities from Indian Ocean to uncover new lineages of life (NeLLi) - Sumatra_00157 metaG | ecosystem: Environmental > Aquatic > Marine > Oceanic > Sediment | place: near...
GGTTATCTCATTAATTTTGATGTATTGTATGAGTATGTAATAAAACTTAATCATAGAAATCTTTATTATTAGAAAAAGTTGGGATAAAGCTAGAAGCAATTTGAAGTGAAAAATTTATATGCTGCTGAAAATTTGCAGTATATAGAAAATTTTACTACAAATATGTAAAATTAAAATCCAATAGAAATTTAATCTTTTATAAAAGGAGAGTGATGAAAATTATGAATAAATTTTTTTTAGTTGTTTCTGATGTTCACTTGGGTGCTTTATTTAGCAAACCTAAACTTTTCAAGCGCTTTTTAAAGAAAATAACAAAAAGGAAAAATAGAGTTAATTTAGAAGGTATGTTCCTTCTTGGGGATTTTTTGGATCTTTGTATGGAGACTCCCAAACATCTTCTAAAAAGTTGTAAGTATATTTTTAAAATCATGAATTATCTTAACAGAAAAAATATTCCTATTTATCTTACACTCGGTAACCACGAAATTACTATTGAAGAAGAATATGAAACTAAGTTTTCATCTTCGAGGGATGAATTCTTGAGTAAAACATCAAACAAATTCGAAAATAAATATAATTTTCTTAATGCTGATAAAATTTTTCAGTATTTTGTCTTAAGTAAAAAAGAGAATTGTGATCCAACAGTTTTAGGTTTCGAGTCATGGCAAGAAATTGAGAAAAAAAAAGAAGACCTAGGAAATGACTTTAATATCTTACTAACTCATGGACACCAATTTGAACCCATCGAAGACTTGTTGCTTGGAGCGACGTTTTGGAATACTGGCATTAATGGGGATCCTGTTATTAAGGCAATATTTAATGCGGGATGGAACGGTGTCATAAGGAAATTTTTAAATCTTATTGAGCAAATGATTGCCACTGTTGATGTAGTTGTAAATAACAAAGAGAAGATAGAAGAACTAAAAGAAAGAATTCTTAAAGGTATCATAGAGGCCACTATTAATCTAATTGTAAAAAAAAAAACACTAAGTAAAAATAATCAAACTGGTGAAAAATTTCAAGAATTTTGTAAATTAGTCGAACAAATTGAAAATAGGAGATGTGAACTTGATAATGATAATTTTAACAATTTTATTATAAACAAAATCTTGGACTCAAAGCTTACTAAAATATCGAGTATTATTTACGGACATACTCATAGCTTTCAAACATTTTTAAAAAATAATACAATGATCATAAACACGGGAGCATGGCAACATGAGGTAATACCCACATTTGCTAAGATCTATTTAAATGGGACTGTTGAATTATTCAAATATCAAAAAAGAAACTTCAGGAGAATTGTAGATATTTTATTCGTAGATATTTTAAAACAAGATTCTTCAATTAAACCAAAGGAAATTGAAAGTTTTGTAATCTAGATAAAAATTTGTCTCAAGCGTAGATTTCCAATTAATTGGGAAAAAACAGAAAAGCCCTAGATTTTAAGAGGTAAATGTCCTAATTGTGAGATGGGTTTCACTAAGATGGGAGGATCTCTTATTAGTGATCCAAAATTCTCTAAGTAATTGAGTACTATGTGAGATATTTATTGGAAAAACCGAATATCAGAGCAAATATTACTTTGAAAAGGTATCAAGGGAAGACGGTATCTTGTGGTATGGCTGTCCTGAATTTAGCTACGTAATGAATGAGAATGGAAATATAACTCTACTTGGATTAGGTATGGGACAAGGTATTGAATATATTAATCATCAGTTTTTTTGTTGCCCCGAAGAAGTTTGCGACCTATCAAGCTTAGAAGGGCTTTATTTGCATGGGAGTTGGTATGAACCTAACATAGCCTCTATAAGAAGATTTAATTTTAATCAATCTAAGAGATTTCATTCATATGAATATTCTTCTTTTTAATTGTTGACGCCCACTTTTATTCAACAAACTTAATGATGGCAAAACTTAGTAAGTTTGTATAGTACTTCCCTACATTTCTTTTTAGCATTTCTCCTTTGAGATCCTCATATTCAAATGAGAGTTCATCTATATTTTTCTCATTATGCTTGATATCTCTTTCGATATGTCTTATCTCCTCTTCGAGTAACTTAATTTTTGCCAGTTGTTCTGTTTTTCTCTTATCGTCTTCTAGATTTTGAATATTTAATAGAGTTTTTTCTGTTGGCTTTTGACTATTTTTTCGTCGCAACTTTTCCTTGAGAGCTTCTATTCTAAAATTTAATACCCTCATCTTGTGGTCATATACTTTTTCCTTCTTTTTCATTTCTAAGTTAAAGATTTTGTTATTTAATTCTCTAATGTCTTTTTTCCAATAAGATGTTTTTAACTTAACATGTTTTTTTGCTTTCTCTTTAAGTTTCTCAAGAAATTTTAAACTTAAACTTATATGAGGTTTTTTCACGTCATTTGAATCAAAATTAAAGAGAGTTTTAAAATATTCAATATTGGTAATATAATTTTCTAGGATTTCGATTTCTTTACCATTATCATCAACAATAATAGCGATTAACTGATTTTCTACAATAAAACCTTGAAATTTTATAGTAAATATGAACATATATAGCTCGGATTTATCAACAGATAAAGAGCTTAATTCTTTTAGTACAGATTTCTTAACATTTAGTATACTATAAGATCCTTGGAATTGAGAGGATCGGCAATAATTTAGAATTTCATTAATCAAAGGATGACCTAAAGCAAAGAAATCTATTTCTTCCCTCTCTTGTGCTATTTCTATGTTAAATGTGCCTTTATATTCATCGGCTAAAAGACTTTCGAGGTATTTAAGAAATTGGATATTTAAATTAATTTGATCACCATCATGTGGAATAGTCTGCAGAGAACCATACTTACCTTCCTCAAGGTTAAAAAAAGATTGCATTAACAAATATAATTCATTATGACCTAATTTGACATCATGACATGATGCTAAAGACGTGATTAAACCCTCCATCTGAAACGATCTTTTATCTATCATTAAGTCATCTAGTTGCATTTCAATTTCTTTAGCCTTTTTAATTTCTAGGTCAAGGTTATAATTAAATTCTCTAAGTTTTCGTTGTTTTACTTCCGGTTCTGAGAAGATTAAATTTTTAAAATCTCGTTCTATTTTCCCAATTATTGGTTCCAAAACTCCTACTGACTGTTCAAATAAATCAATTCTTTTATTCAGAGCGAAAATTATATCAGTTTCGACTGTATCTTCCAAGAAAAAATTATAAATATAAATTTCTTTGGATTCTTGACCAATTCTATCAAGTCTCCCAATTCTTTGTTCTAGTTTCATGGGATTCCAGGGTAGGTCGTAATTAACCATAATTCTACAGAATTGAAAATTACGTCCTTCACCTCCAATTTCGGTAGATAATAAAATTGAAAAATCTTCACTGTTCCTGAATCTTTCTACAGCCTCATCTTTTTCGTCTTTATTAATCTTTCCGTAAAACGCCTCTACGTGAATTTTTTGAAATTCTTTTTCCAATAGGGATTTAATAAAGAATAGTGTATCGACAAATTGAGTAAAAATCAGAATTTTTTCTTTTGGATTCTGGGAATAAATTTTTTTGATTAAATCTAAAAGCTTGTCGCTTTTGGAGTCATATGGGAGTGTTTTTAACTCATTATAAAAATCTTTTATCATTTGTTCTTGATTGAGCAAATTAGATTCCATTTTTGATGAAGTATTTTTTATCCTTTTTCCATTAGTACCAGATTGTTCGGTTTCTAATTCATCTTCCTCTAATTCAAGTTCAAAAAAATCAGGATCATATTCTTTAATGAATGATACATCCGAGGCTAAATTTTTCGATCTTTCAATTTGTTCAAGTCTCCTTTCTAGACTTTTAAGAATAGCATATTTGGAACTGGTTAATAACTTCTGTAAGGTTGTTATAATGAAGCCAAGTCCAATGTTCTCTTTATGTATTGATGAATTATATATTTTAGCTAAATAGAGTCTAATTTTATTATATATCTCTAATTCTTGCTTCTTCGGTTTAACCATAATCGTATTTACAATTCGCTTATTCATTAAATCTTCTGAAAAAACATTCTTTTTCCTATTTCTTATTAAAAATCTGGATAAAGTGTGATCCCTCTCCACTTTCGTTAAAAGGTCCATCTTAAAAGAATCTCCCTTCAATTTCTTTAGGACATCATTTTTAGAATCTTTAGGGTTTACATAACGAAGGTTTCTTAGCAGTTTTATGGTATTCTCTAATTCAAACCGGTTTAGGTTATCAATTTGGTTAACGTTTACTACTAATAAGTTAATAAAAGGCATATCTTTTCTGAAATGCTCAAATTCAGAAAAATTATCAAATGCTTCGGGATGTATTAGTTCTATTAAAGAATAGAGCTCAAAGGAGTGGAGCTGTAGAGGTGTAGCCGATAATAATAACAAACTCTCACAATTTTGACTAATCTTTCGAGCAAGCTCAAAATTAAGAGTTTCTCTATAATTACCAGTAGTAGCATTTGTCAGATATCTTCTAAGATGGTGAGCTTCATCAAATATCGCAATATCCCATGATATTTGGGATAATAACTCTATATATTTGCGATTTCGTGCAAATTGTAATGAGCAAATTATTAAATTATCATAATAAAAGGGATTTTGAAGATCTACATATTTGCTTCTTTTAATTTCCTTAATTTTCTTACTATCATAGATAGTAAACTGAATATTGAATTTATTGGACATTTCAAATTGCCATTGTTTCACGAGTGTGGCCGGAACGATTATGAGAATTCGTTCAACTAGATTTCTTGCCATCATCTCTTTTATATATATACCAGCTTCAATAGTTTTTCCTAGACCAACTTCATCAGCTAATATCACTCGTGGTAAATATTCCTCGGATAATCTATGCGCGACATTAATCTGGTGAGGCATCAAAGTTAAACGAGAATTGGTAATACATTTAATTTGATACGACGTATAATAGGAATAGAAAAGATTGGACCAATATTTAATTAAAAAGTTTTGAGGAGGATCTGGGACTTGTCTATTAAACAAAGCTTCAACTGGCGAAGCATAGCTTGAATAAATTTCATATTCATTAATTTGCTCTTTTTTTCCATTCTCAAAGAGCACTTCATATGAGATTCTTCCTTTTTGCATAAGGAATGATTCTGAATTGACAACTCCAATGCCTTTTTTAGTATTAATTCTCTCATTTACTTCAAAAGTCTTATGAATTAAATCAACAGGATGAATAATTTTTACAATTTTGTTGGGAAATATTACCTTAAATTTTGTAATAAAAGCGGTCTCTTCTTCATCCAAAGTCTTAGAAATAGGAATCTCTAATTGTTTTATAATTCGACCGATACCTAAATTAGGATTTAGACGATTAACTACTAAGTTACCTAAGTTGAACTTTCTGCCTTGACAGTATGAATTAAAACATTTGCTGTTGCTAGAGCTTAATTCTTTTCGACAAAAGGGACAACGATAATTAGCTAAACTAATTTTGAAAACCACTATCTATGAAAATTCTAAATGAAATGAATGAAAACAAATGTAAAAATTTTTGGCATAGTTTTTCAATTTAAATTAAATTAATGAATTTTCTAATCGTTTAATTAAAATAATTGTTAATATTATCAAAATTAGATTTAATAAAAAAATAAAAAGATATATACAAATATTAAAAAAACTTGTTGAAAAAACATGAGTAAGGCTAAAGATATTCCAATACCAGAAAAAATTGAAGGATACTCACAAGTTAGACTTGATATCAATTTAACAGATGGTACGATTGAAAAATCTGAATTATCAAAAGAATTCTGCAGAGATTGGGTAGGCGGTTATGGATTTGGGGCTAAAGTCTTATGGGATGAATTAGAACCTGGTGTCGACCCATTAGGGCCAGATAACATTTTTGTTTACGCCCATGGACCCTTTCCTACAACAATTTTACCAACAAGCTCTAAATATGGAGTATTTGCGAAAAGTCCTTTAACAGGAATGTTTGGGATGGCGATCTCTTCCGGTTCTGTCGCAGCTCAAGCTCGACGAGCGGGAATTAACATGCTTGTTATTAAAGGAAAAGTTCCAGAATTATCTTATTTAGTCATCGATGATGATGACTATTATATTGAACCGTGTAAAGATTTGCTTGCAGGAAAAGGATGCTTTGATACTGAAGAAATATTAAGAGACGAATTCCAAGACCAAAGACTTGCTGTTATGGCTATTGGCCCCGCAGGAGAAAGGATGTCAAAAATGGCTTGCATTACAAATGATAGAAATCGTCAAGCCGGGAGAACTGGAATGGGCGCTGTAATGGGATCAAAAAACCTTAAAGCTATAGCATTTAGAGGAACTAAAGGTATTAAAGTTGCTGATCCCGTAGGATTTTACAAAATGGCAAAAAAATTAATTAAAGTGGCAAATGGCCCTGCTACTGCTAAGTACCGTGATTTAGGGACTCCAGCAGGATTAACAAGCTATAATAAACTAGGCATGATGCCTACCAGAAATTATCGTGAAGGTACATGGGAAAAAATAGATGACGGCACTTTCTCAGGAGATACACTTAATCAAGATTGGGTTGTTAAAAAAGTAGCTTGCAGTCAATGTAGTATTGCCTGTGATCATATAACCCAAATACCTAAAAAACATCCACACTGGCCAAATCTATTTTCTTCCATTGATGTTGAAATGTGCTATAGTTTTGGAACTAATACAGGATGTGAAGATTGGCCTACAGTTTTTAAATGTATTTCACTCTGCGATGATTTAGGAATCGATGCTATTTCTGGAGGGGTAACCGCATCTATGGCTTGCGAATTATTTGATCTAGGATTAATTACAAAGAAAGATTTAGGATACGAATTACCATTTGGATCCACAGTAAATCTAGCGAGATTTACCGAAGAAATGATCATGGGTCAAGGATTTGCTGGTGAGATTTTTGGCGATGGCTGCAAGCAAGCGGGTATAAGATTAGAGGAAATGGGAAGAAAAAACGCAGGTTTCTATGGAATGCACATAAAAGGCTTAGAAATGCCCGCCTTCGATCTTCATGGTATGACATCATTTGCTGTCGGTGAAAGTGTTTCTATTCGAGGTGCGTGTCATTTAAGAAATGGTTCATATGGGTTAGATGCAAAAGGGACTTTTGATCGATTTGGGTATGATAAACCAGTTGAGAGAGGAAAAGCAATAATAAAATTAGAAGATATTTATGCAATAATTGATAGCTACATTATCTGTAAGTTTACGCGTGGAATTTACGAAGATGATGCAGAAATGGTGAAGGTCTATGAACTGGTTACAGGTATCCCCGCAACTGATGAATCTATGACAAAAAGAGGAGAGGCAATATTAAATCTTTCAAAATGTTTCAATATCCGAGAGGGTTGGACAAGAGCAGATGATCATCCTCCAGAAAAGTTTTTCAAGGAGGCGCATACAAAAGGTCCAGCAAAAGGTGTTACATTAAAAGAAGACGGTTATCAGAAACTCTTGAGCGGTTATTACGAAGCTCGAGGCTGGGACAAGGAAACAGGAATACCAACCGATGAAATTTTGAAAGATCTTGGTTTAGATTACGTAATTGGTAAACTTAAAGCTGCTCCAACAGGAGGTAAGAAATAAATGTCAGCTTCAAAAAAGAAATTCTATCAGTTTGTCGTCGTTGATGCCAATCTTTGTACGGGATGTGAAACATGTGAAAGTGTGTGCTCCTTCACGCATGACGGAGTGTTTAATCCGATAAATACAAGAATCCATAGAATACGAATAGAACCTATATTGAATGTTGCATTAGCTTGTCAAAAGTGTGACGAGGCTCCTTGCATTAAATCTTGTCCGGAACACGCACTTGATAAGGATCCAGATGATGGATCTATCGTTGTAGATGAAGATAAATGTAATGGTTGCGGCTTTTGCGTACGTGCCTGTGACTTTGGAGTTATGTCTCTACATTTAGACACAATGAAAGCATTAACGTGTGATCTCTGTGAAGGTATGAAAGAAGATTTCATAGATCCTGAAGTTGGAAAGAAGGAACCTCAATGTATAGCAGTTTGTCCGAAAGAAGCCATTGCGCTAAAAAACGTAGTTCAAATCGGGGAAGGAACACGAATTGAAGCAGCAAAAAAGCTTTTTGCTGATTTACTCGTAGATACCCAATAGATACCCAATAAAGATTTTTTATTTTTCTTTTTTTTAATTCGTTTTAAAGCTTTATTGTAATTATCATATTAAATTTAATTTTATACAATTAAGTCTAAAGATTTAGATGAAAGAAACTGAATTTTCTAAGGATTGAAGTTTAATAAGGAAGAACTATTTTCACTATTATAATCAAATTATGAATTAAATTTTCAATTCATAAGAATAAATTACTCTTAAAATTAGGATAATAGATAAGAAAAAAGTGAAAAATATTGTCTGGAAGCCAGACCAAGGAAAAAATAGAAACAAATAGTGAAAATGAAATGCCAATTGTTGGCGTTTTTGTGTGTCGTTGAGGAATCAATATTGCTGGTATTTTAGATGTTCCGAATATTGTCGAAGAAATCAACAAACTTGAAGGTGTAAAAGCTTTTGAATATATTAGCATGTGTACAGAAGGAGGCTCTTCTTATATAAAAGAGCAAATTGAAGAAAGCAAGCTATCCAGAATCGTAGTGGCAGCATGCACCCCTAAAACTCATCAACCTGTTTTTCATGCTATCTTAAAAGAAGCAGGATTACCCCCAAGATATTTGGAGTTTGTTAATATACGAGAACACTGCAGCTTTGTACACCAAGGAGAACGTGATAAAGCACTTCTAAAGTCTATAGAATTAATAAGAGCAGGAATCGCAAGGGCAAGACTTCTAGAAGACGTGCCAACCAAAACTGTCCCCGTAAAAGCTACTGCATTAGTAATTGGTGGAGGAATTGCAGGATTGTCTGCAGCCTTCGATTTAGGTGACGCAGGCTATAAAGTCCATTTGGTGGAAAAAAACACTACTATCGGAGGTCGAATGTCACAACTTGACAGAACTTTTCCTACTGATGATTGCTCAATATGAATTTTGGGACCAAGAATGCTTGAAGCTAATCGCCATCCTAACATCGAGATTTTAACATACAGTGAAGTTGTTAATGTAAATGGATATATTGGTAATTTTGAAGTAGAAGTTAACAGAAAATCACGTTATGTAAATGAATCTAAGTGTATTGGTTGCGGAAGCTGTACAGATGTGTGTCCGATATATATTCCAAATTATTTCGATGAAAATCTTTCAGCTCGAAAGTGTATTGATATAGCATTTGCTCAAGCAGTTCCTGCAATCCAAGATATTGCTAGAGAATCTTGTGTTGAATGTTTTGGATGCGTTGACGCTTGTGAACAACAAGCAATTGACTTTAGTCAACAAGATGAAATTATTGAGTTGCAAATTGGAACGATAATCGTTGCCACGGGATGGGATCTTTATAAAGGACCAGACTATGGATATGGAACATATGAGAATGTAATTAATCAAATTGAATTAGAGCGAATAATTGCACCTAATGGTCCCACATATGGTCATTTAAAACGACCATCTGATAGAAAACGTCCCAAAAAGATATTGTTTATCAATTGCGTTGGGTCCAGAGATGTTAACAAAAATCCGTGGTGTAGTGTCGTTTGCTGTAATCTATCTCTAAAAAACTCTAAACTCATCCAATCAGAGTATCCCGATTCGGAAATCGTGTGTGTTTATATTGATATGAGATGTGCTGGAAAAGATTATGAGGAGTATTATAGACGATCTCGAGATGCAGGAATTATCTTTGTTAAAGGTTTAGTTGGAAAAATTGAAGAAGATCCTGAAACGAAAAATCTTATAGTACAATTTGAACCAGTTGGAACTGACTCATTAGTAAATATGGAAGTGGAGATGGTCGTTTTATCACCAGCATCACTTCCTTCTGAAGGCACGGTAGAAATCGCGAGGGTTATGAATATGGAAAAAAGTCCAGATGGCTTTTTAAAAGAATATCATGCTCGTCTTGATCCTATCAGTACAAAAGTTCCAGGGATATATTTAGCAGGATCCGCCCAAGGGCAGAAAACTATTGAATTGGCAGTAAGCCAAGCAAAAGGAGCTGCGTCCTCGGCAGGGATACCGATGGGTAAGGGAGAATATACGATGGAATTAATTCGTGCCACACCCTCTGATGAAAGATGTGCTAAATGTTATAAATGTATAGAAGCTTGTCCATATAATGCTATTTCAGTAAATGAATCTGGAAACCTTGTAGTGGATATCATATTATGTAGAGGATGTGGAACTTGCGCAGCAATATGTCCATCAAAAGCGATTGACTTAACCAATTTCAAAGATATCCAGTATATGGCTATAATTGATGAATTATTACCAATTGGGGCGTAAAGAGGCGTATAAAATGGCAGAGAATGAAGATATAAAAATCATTGCATTTTTATGCTGGAAATGAGGTTATGGATCTGCTGATATGGCAGGAACTATTCGTGCCCAATATCCGGCATCTATAAGAACGGTACTTGTTCCGTGTACTGGAAGAATCGGCTCAGATATGGTAATGAGAACGTTTGGAAGAGGCGCTGACGGTGTGATGATCGTTGGTTGATACCCTAAAGAATGTGATTACGAAACTGGTAATTATCTTGCATACCGTCAAGTCGAATATCTAAAGGAAATTTTTAAGACACTTGGAATCAATGAAAAACGAATACAAATGAGCTATTGCACAGCTGCAGAGGGTGAAAAATTTCAACATGACGCAACTGAATTTGATAAAGTTATTAGAGAATTAGGACCAAGTCCCTTAAAAGCTAAAGACGACACACCCAAAAAAAAGAAAGCGAAAGCTTAAAAAAATATATGTATGCTAATGATACTGGATTAAAAAAAATGAGAATCCAGTAGAAGAAATGGTAGCCCCATTAACATATAAAGTAAATATTTAAAAAATGAACACAAATTTAAAAAAAATTATTAGTAATTAAGATAAAAAAAAGTTATTAGAAAATTTGAGATGTAACCAAATGGACGCAATTGCAGAATATCTGATAAAAATAGAGGATTTTCCAAAAATATTAACTACACTATTAAAAGAAAATGTAATAGAGAAATTAATTGGAGCAGCAACTAAAATTGATAAAAAAACTAATCTGGAAGATAGATTTACTGTTGTTCCAAACATAATAGAAAAGGCTGAGGATATAGGACAATTTCCTTTAACAAATTTGATTGCTTA
>Ga0114923_10003112_pt1 | contig 11193 bp, 9 predicted proteins | sample SumtaG_FD_89578 | JGI IMG/M metagenome (GOLD analysis project Ga0114923, IMG submission 89578) | Deep subsurface microbial communities from Indian Ocean to uncover new lineages of life (NeLLi) - Sumatra_00157 metaG | ecosystem: Environmental > Aquatic > Marine > Oceanic > Sediment | place: near...
CCGACACACCGGCTCTCGGCCAGGCGTACGAGGGGCTCATACACTTCCACGAAGGATTCCACGCTCTTCACAGGAAGCTGTCGTATCGCCTCGTAATGATCGTAGGTCTCCCCTTGAAACCTCGTTACGATTCCCGCCGATATAGTCACCACACCGATCCCCAACGAACCCGCAATCTCGATCCGCCGTTTCACTTCGTCCCGGTGCTTTTGCGCTATCTCTTCTGAGGGGTCCAGCAGGTTCCTGCAGTAAATGAGGTCAGAGATGGAAAGCCCCTTTTTCAACACCCTGGCATATTCCTCTTCATCCGCGGGAAAGGTAGGACCGATCTCAAGCGCCGAGAAACTATGTTCCAGGGCCCAGTCCGCGATCTCCTCCAGGCTGAGCCATCCTGCCCAATATAATGCATTGGTCAATAAGCCAAATCTCAATTCTTTCATGCTCTTCTCTTTCCTTTCGAATCTGAATAATAGAAGGAATAATCTTCCATCGCCTTCATAACTGCCTTGATATTGCTGATCGGTATACCTGGGTAAAGGTCATAAATCAGGGACAGCCCGCCCTTCTTGCTGCCGAGTTTCGCTACCGCCTCGTGGATCAGCTCCCTGACGTCTTTCGGACTCCCGTTCCGGGTCACCTTCTGCCTGTCGATATCAAGGTCCACTGCAATTCTACCCTTTACTCTTCTGGCGATTTCGTCGATTCCATTAACTCGGTCCTGCAGATTAATGACATCTACCCCGCAGTCCATCAAATCCTCTACAAGCTCCAGAACGTGCCCGTCGCTGTGCATATACACGAGTCTGCCCTGTCCTTTTACCGGCTGCATGAGCCTCCGGTAGGAAGGTCTAATATATTTTTTGAATAGTTCCGGTGAGAGCAGGGGCCCGTTTTGAGCGCCCAGGTCATCCGGAAAAACAACCATCGATACGTCCAGATCGAGGTAGCAGCGAATGAAGTATGCATTGAAGGCTTCGATCATGGAGATGAGTTTATAAAGCTCCTCCCTTTCGTCGTACATATCGTAAACGAGGTTTTCATAACCTCTTAGATATTCGAGGGTGAGAAAGAAAAAACCGTGTCTGAGTTCGCCCAACGAAAAACCGATCGTCTCCCGATCGTACTGAATCCTCTTCTTGACCTCTTCCCAGTCGATTCTCCCCCAGCCGTTATGCTGCTTGGGATCGGGAGCACGGAAGTTCCTGAAATCATCCCATGCAGCAAGAGGAAACCGGACCACGGTACCGGTAATGCCGTCCATGGTTGTTCTCCAGACCGAGCCCCAGGAGTCTTCGTATTCAGTTCCTGCTACCTGCCAGGGGTCGGGGCAGCGCAGCTCCGGGTCTAGAAATCCCTCAACGTAGTCTTTAAAGAGCAGAGGGTGCCTTGAAACGAGCCCTTTTAGCTCCTCGAGATCGTACTGGTACAGGCAGGCGCAGTTAAACTCAAATCGGATCGGTATACGCTCCGGTCCGCAGAATTTATACGCCTTGAGGAAATCGGGGTCTCTCATATGACTCAGCAAGCGAACCATGGCAATGCTACTCTTCAGGAAGCATTTGATATGCTCTTAATACCCACTCTCTTTCCCATCTTCGAGGACAACTTGATGGCCTCCACCACCACCTGCGCCTTATAACCGTCCTCGAAAGTCGCCCCGTATGGGGCCACCGGAAGATCATTAACAACGCAGTTTATAAAGTGGTGGAGCCCGTGTACATGGCCGTATTCCCAGCCGGCATTATGGCCCCTCGGCAGGATCAAGGTCTGAAATGGGTGGAAAGGCTCCGTTACAGACACGTTGGAAAAGCCCCATGTTTCCTTCAACGGACCCTCTTCTAGATAAACCTGCAGGTGGTTGAGATCCTCCAGATCAAAGAGCAGACTACCCTTTGAACCGTTTATCTCCCAGGTGTTATGGTTCTTCCGACCGGTACTGACTCCAGAGCTTTCCAGGGTTCCGATTGCCCCGTTTTCAAACTCGATAAGGGCAACGTTACCCTCATCAGCGTCGATGTCCTGTTCATCGCCCACTTTAGTCTTCCTCTTCGAGTGGAAAGTCTTTACGATCCCGCTTACCGCAGAGATTTCTCCGACTAGAAAGCGGGCCAGATCGATGACGTGGCAGCCAATTCCCCCCAGCACACCAGTTCGTGTTTTCTTGGCATACCAGATGTTCTCCACGACCTCATCGGGAGAATGTCCCTGCTGCTGCAGGTACCGTGCTCGAAACTGGTAGATGGTCCCCAGCGCTCGACGTTCCAGCAAATCCCTGGCCAGCCGCACGGCAGGGATAAAGCGGTAATTGAACATGCACATGTGCTTGACACCTGATCGTTCTGCCGCATCGAGCATCTTCTTTGCCTCATCGGCGCTCATCGCTAATGGCTTTTCACAGATCAGGTGTTTTCCCTGCTCGACCGCTGCGACACTCGGCTCGTAATGCATGTTCTCCCCAGCACAGTTGTCGAAAACTTGAATGCGCGGATTTTCGATCAAGGAGCGCCAATCTGTATAATAACCCAAGTAGCCAAACCTCCGGGCAGTATCTTCTACCTTCTCCTCGGTTCTTCCCCCCATAGCCACAAGCTCGGGAAAAGCGGCAGGGGTCTTATAGGTATAGGGAATCTTCAGATAGGCGTTAGAATGTACTTTCCCCATAAACCCATAACCGAGCACCCCAATGGCGATTTTGGCAGTGTTGGCGGTTCTATAATCGATCTCCTGAAAACCTTTATTCGCCACCATGAAATCTCCTTATTATCGAGAAGATTCGTCTAAATTAGCCCTTATTCCAGTATACTTAGATCAAATTTGACGGTGTCCGGTCCATTCTTATTGATTACTTTCGGTTACTAATATATATTCCCAATACCATGGTCTGTCAAGCCGGCACCGGACCGATTCTCATCCACCGGCAGCTACCGCCGGCGCATGGGCCGGGGATGAGATGAGGCGACCAATATGAGCAGGCGGGACGATTATTTCCGGACCATCAGCCGGGAAAAGCCGGCTAAAACCCCCTTCTACTTCACGCTTTGCGATTCACTGATCGAAGAGTTCAGAAAGCGAACCGGAGAAAAAGACTATTTCGAATATTTCGGCATGCCCTTTCGATCCGTCTCCCTGAAATCCTCTCAGAGCCCGCCCGACTATTCGGAATACTTCAAGGATCTGGAGCCGGTGGATGAGATCAATGAATGGGGGGTTGGATACGTTCGGGGAAACATGTATCACTTCAGGCGTATAGTTCCCCCGATGGGCCGATTTGAGGACCCAGGTCAGGTATGGAGCTTTCCACTGCCGGATATCCTGGCGGACTACCGATGGGAGTGCATAGCAGAGCGAATAGCAGAGCTGAAGAGGAAAGATTACGTGACAATGAATACCGGTTTATTCATCGACATCTTCGAACCTTCCTGGTACCTGAGAGGCCTGGAGCAGTTGTTGATGGATCTCATCCTCAACCCGCCGATGGCGAAGGCCTGCCTTGACCGTATGACGGAGATTAAATGCAAGATTGCCTGTCGCTTTGCAGAAGCCGGTGTGGATATCTTGATTTACGGCGATGATATCGGAAGTGAACGAAGCACCATTATGAGCCCCGATATCTGGCGCAAGTGGCTGAAACCGCGCCTGAGGCGGGTAATCGAGGCAGCCAAAAAGGTCAATCCCCGCCTGATCTGCTATTATCATTCGGACGGCAACATCGAGAGTATCATTGCGGACCTGATCGAAACCGGTGTGGAGATCTTGAATCCCATCCAGCCCGAGTGCATGGATCCGGTAGATATCAAGAAACGGCACGGGGAGGTCCTAACACTCTGGGGCACTATCGGGACTCAACACCTTATGCCCTTTGGCAGGCCTGAAGAGGTTAAAAGCACGGTTAAAGCGATGATCCGAGATGTTGGTTACAACGGTGGATTGGTGGTGGCCCCAACACATATTCTGGAACCGGAGGTCCCGTGGAAAAACATCGTGGCCTTTGTAGAAGCGATCAACTAAGTTATTCCTTGATCCGGGATCGGGAGGAAGCTCTTCAGTCCGGAGGCGATGTTCGAGAAGGAAAAATCTAGGATGTGCTTTATAGGCCAAGTACGGAGCGAGAGTTTTCTGTCCTTGAAATGTTTCTATCCTATGCTATAATTGGTTTTAGCTATCTATACTATACTATGATAACATGAAATATTGTCATTAAAGAAATTATGCCAAAAAAACCGCTAAGAAGCCAGGATATCCGTGAGCGAAATGAAAAACTTGTACTGAGGCTTATCTATACCCAGGACGGAATCTCACAATCTCAGGTTGCCAATATCACCGGGCTGAAACCGCCTACTGTTTTCCGAATTTTTACCAACCTGACCGATCAAGGCTTTATTATAGAATGTAAAACGTTTCAGAAACTGAATGATAAAAAGGGGCGGAAACCTTCGTTCTTTTGCGTGAATCCAGATGCCTGCTACGTTATTGGAGTGGATTTCTGGTTGGAATCTGCGGCTGTCTTGATCGTAGATTTTTCAGGTCGACCCGTCTACAAAGAAGTGGTCAAGTTTGAGGTTGGTATTAAGGCTGAGGAAATGATGAACCGCATTGAGGTGCTGATGCGTAATTCAATCCTGAAGTCAAATGTTGAGGAGCAGAAGATCCTGGGTATCGGCATTGGTGCCCCCGGTGTTGTCAATATTGAGCAGGGAATAGTTCTGAAGTATCCACGGGCAAAGGGGATGACCAACTACAACATCAAAAAACGAATCAGCGATTCCTTCGCTGTACCGGTCTATGTCCACAACAACTGCTCTGTGATCGCTCTGAGTGAATACCGCTATGGAAAAGGCAAGGGGCAGGAATCAATGTTGGCCATCTTGATTCGCGGCGGAGTGGGAGGAGCGTTTATTCAGGGAGGAAAGCCCTTTGTAAACCAGAACAAGACCACTCTGGAGGTGGGTCATCTCTCAGTTGATTTGAACGGGCGTATCTGCAAGTGCGGTGCCAGAGGCTGTCTTGAAACCTATCTTTCCGAAAATGCCATCCTGGCGGAATTAGAAGCTGCCGGCGCAAAACTTACCTGGCAGGATCTGGAAAAAGGATTGAACAATAAGGAACCAACCATTATAGAAGTCATGAACCGTTTGGGAGGCATTCTTTCCGGAGCTGCCTACAGCTTGATCAATGTACTGAATCCGGAAGCAGTTCTAATTGTATCTCGATATAGATTCATGTCTGATTTTTTTGTCTCTATGCTTCAGGATAGCCTCGAGAAGCTCGCCAATGTAAATCATTTGAACACAATTAAGGTGATCTCAGAGGAGTATGAGCCGACAATTGCCTGTAAAGGAGCTGCCGATCTTATTATTGATAATTTTTTCGCAGCAGTGGAAAGTAGTTAGCTTCGGATTGCCCTCAAGCTCGCGATTTGGGTTGTCAGATACACTTTAGGCGCTGCAGGCATACCGATTTGATACGTTCCGGTTAATAATTCGGCGGATCTGGTAAAAGCTCTTGAATCGGGATTTTCCAAATATCCGAGGCAAGGTTATAGAACCCGGTAATGAGCGTAGAATGGGTTTCCGCTTCGATGGCAGAGAGGTAGATACGCGTACAACTATCGCTTCGGTGAATCGCCTCCAAATCCCTTTTTATTTCCTCAAGCTGCATACCATTTGTCAATCGATAAAAGGAAACTCTTGTCGCGGCAGGGAAGAGCTCCCTTAGAAGTTGAAGATCGGAATCCATGCCGAAGTCCAGATAGAGAATTTCCCCCAATTTTGCATAACTTTCTATATAAGCATCTACATTCCAGTTGCAATTGTGGATACCGAAGAAAGGAAAATGATCCCTCAATTTTATATCCCAGGGCATTAGAAAAGCCTCGTAGTGTTCCCTTGAGATCATGTTTACCACACAATTCGATGTTACAAAGAAATCCCTCTCTACTCCTGAATTTGATTGCCGCTGATGTACCTCGTCTATAAACGGTACCATCGTCTGGTAAATGATTTTGAACAGGTGGTGCACACGCTCCGGGCGGTCATACATATCGAGAAATAACCGATTGCTGCGCAGGCGAAAAGCGGTGTTCATCACACTCTGGAAGTTTAGCTCTCCCTCGATGGTACCCCACTCACACTCGATTTGTTCCATCTGTCTCATCAAGTTCTCGTACTCGGGATGACTACGATAATTCGGCACTTCCAACTCGTCGGTTTCTTCGTCGCTCAGGATTCTTCCCCGGTTAACCGGCCATCCTTCCGGGCTGTAATCGATGCCTTGCCCGAAAAAAGAAGCGATCAATGCGCAGGATTGAATGCCGGATATACTGCCCTTGATTTTTTTTGGATCGCCACCGAAATGGAGCTCGGGAAACTCTCTGTTCAATAGCTCCGCCATCTCGACGAAGGCCTGTCTCCGATAGACGGGATCTCTGTGCCACCTTTTACCGAAGTCGATATCGATCCTCTTCCGAAACCATCTCGGCGTGAAGCCGTAATCAATGACGATTTCCGGTTCATCAAAACCCTTTAAATGCCTCCAAACCAGGGCGCAGGAAAAGGGGATATATGGAATGATCGCGTGATCCATTTTTAAAAGAAATGCTGCCGATCGCTGCCCGGCGATCCCAGATTTTCAGCGTAAGTAAGCTTAAAAAAATCGGCGTATCCCTGCCAGCGCTCATCGGATTCGAGAATAGATTTCATTTTCTCGATTGCTTCTTCAAGAATAAGGGCACATTCCGGGTCGTTGATTCGGTTCGTAATGTTGCGACTGCTATCAAGAAGGTACAACTCATCTATATCGTCTACGCTGTTGAAAGTGAACATGTAGCGTAATCCTCCAGCGGTGGTAAAGACCATACCGATTGAAGGATTGGGTATGATATGACTCCAGATATCGAAAAGGATTGGTTTATCATCCGGTCGCTCTTCGCCATTAAGGATTTTTAGCAAACTGAATCCGTCCTGACGATCCTCAGAGGAAATGCCGCCAATCTCCAGCACAGTCGGCGCCAGGTCGAGAAGCGAAACCGGCGCTTCCACTCGCATTTGGGTACGGCCGAGGGGATGTTTCAGGGGCGGCTTGATGGCGAGCGGTACCCGGATTACCCCAGGGTTCAAAAAGGAGCCCTTGTCAATCAGTCCCAGCTCACCGTTCATCTCACCATGATCGGCAATAAGGAAGATCCAACTCTTGTCATAGAGGCCGGCCTTTTTCAGGTAATCAAAAAGCCGTCCGACCATCCGGTCGATTAGCTCGAATTGAAGCAGGTTGGCCACCATATAATCCTCGAGTACGGTAGGATCGTCAAGCCCCCAGTTCTTCCGGTAGAACCGATACACCCTTGGCTCTTCCCAGGGCGGCTGAAAGCCGTTCTCGAGCAGCTTCAAGTAGGTTTCCGGAAGCCTCAGGGTACTCCGGATCTCCTTCTCCCGCTCCTCCATTCCGCAGGGGATGGCAAAGGGCTGGTGGGGGCCGAAGAAATCGAGTTGAAGGTAGAATGGCCGGTTTGGATCCTTCCGACTTTCCAAGGCTATAATAGCTTGCTCTGCGAGATAGGCTGGATAGGTAGCCTCCGGGGGGAAAGGATGGTCATTTTGGCTGGCAACCCAGCCGCCGTAGAAATTTCCGAAACCGATGCCTGAGGGATCCCTGCCCCGAATCGATCGGGAAAAGGAGATCGTTTCCAATCCCTTCTCTCTGAGAAATGTGTTGTAATGATCGTCATCGTACCAGGGAGGCGACCAACGATCCCACGGGGAATCATTCTCCCCGAAAACATCCATGAACTTACGGGAGCCCACGTGGCATTTCCCCACATGCCGCAGATGCCAGCCGAGTGCCTTGAGGTATTCCGGGAACAGTATATCATCATCTCGCACGTGCATGATATGTCCGTCGTGCGCCCTCTCGCTGTTTCCGGTGATGTAGGGATAACGCCCGGTCAGATAAGATGCTCTGGAGGGAGAGCAAAGTGGTGATGAGCAAAAAGCATTGCGGAAAAAAAGATGGTTTTCTTTAATAGTCTTCCACTGCTCGGCCTCCGGCGGTACGGTTCCCTCCAGCTCTAGGTAGAACTCTCTTGGCACCATGTCCAGGCTTATGAACACAATGTTCTCATCGGGCCTATTAGCATTATAACGGAAAGGTCCTTTCCCGTACATTCGGTTAACATACGTTTTCCGTGCCGCCATAACGCTTTTATTCTCCTTATACTATAACAACCGAAAATCTTATTATTTTAACAAGATTTTCATTAAAAATAAGTGCATTGCAATCTTCCATTCAAAGGATGTCCCCGCGGGACGTCCGAATCTATCCTTTGTTGGACTTTAATTTTAATTCCTTATTAAACCTTCCGGCCAGCTCTCCTCAACATAATTATCACCGTAAATTTACTTGGGCACTTTTTCCCAATCCTTTAAAAATTGCTCCAGGCCCGAGTCCGTCAATGGATGGTCAAAAAGAGACTTCATTATTTCAAATCCCATTGTGCAGATGTCAGCACCGATTAATGCGGCCTTGAGCACATGTTCAGGATGTCTTATGGCACCAACTAGTATCTTAGTTTCATAATTATAGTTCCTGTAAATAGTCTTTATTTGTCTTACCAGGTCCATACCAATTTCATTTACAGCATCCAACCGGCCGACACAAGGGCTTATGTATGCAGCACCCGCTTTGGCAGCCAACAGGGCCTGAGAAGCGGAGAAATTTAAAGTAGCATTTGTCTTTATCCCTTTTTTTGACATAATGCTCATGGCTTTAATTCCCTCTCTAATCACCGGCACCTTGATTACAATATTCTTGTGAATTTTTGAAATCCTTTCGGCTTCCTCAACCATGGTTTCTGCTTTTAAGCTGACAACCTCCGCACTGATAGGCCCGTCCACAATTGCACAAATTTCCTCAATTACATTGAGAAATTTCTTGCCGGAAGCTGCAACATGGGTCGGGTTTGTCGTTACCCCGTCCAATATTCCTCAGCTCCATGCTTCCCTTATTTCATCAATTTTCGCAGTATCAATAAAAATCTCCATCTATTTATCCTCCATAAATAATTTCCGATCCGCCATCAGGCAAAATTTTATTATTAAAATTCCCATTAATATAATAAGGACTCTGATTTTTTCTTCATACGCTACGTTGATTTAATTTAACTAATTAATTCCCTTTTCCTTCAATAATTCGTCAATTATAATGGTTTTACCCGTCTTTATTGACTCTTGAGCAGCAACAGCAACAATAATAGACCAGAATCCTTCCTCAGTAGATGCAGTAGTGGTCTTTTTTCCTTCAATGTTGTCAATAAAGTACATATGTTCATAAATAGTCGCACCATTATGACCACCACTCTGAATATAAGAGGGATAGGTCGGTGTAGTTATTCGAGAAGGCTTATTTTCACCTCTTAATATTTCTAGAGATGTTTCCGGACGACTCAATCCAAGAAAATCCATATTTTCGTAAGCCTTAATACTACCTTCATCACCAACAAGAATAATTTCCTCATAATAGTTTGGTGCAAACATACATAGATTGAACAGTCCACTAATTCCATTCTCATACTTAATGATGACATAAGCATTATCGTAAATATCAGATTTTTGACCATCAACATATTCGAAATTAATGAAATTCACGGCCATACTACCAGTGCCAAAAACACTTATTGGTTTTGATTGCGCAAATAGGTTGAAAAGATCCATATAATGACAACATTTTTCAACAATTGTCTGTCCTGAAAATTTAGCAAACTTATTCCACTGATTCACTTTATCTAAAAACGGACCCCGATGCTCCAAAATATTGATCATTTTAATATTTCCAATAGTTCTTCTTTCTAGAGCTTCATAAATCGTTTCAACATATATTGCTTTATACCTATATTGTAATCCGATCTGGAATACTGCGTTGTAGTTTTTAGCAATTTTGGTTATTTCATAAGCATCTTCGATTGTTGTTGCCATGGGTTTTTCTAATAAAATATGTTTTCCCGATCTAGCAGCTACTTTAATAATATCAATATGTGTATAATTTGGAGTTGAAATTATTAAGCCATCTACTTCTGGATCATTACATACTTCTTCTAGCGAATTATATACAATTAATTCCCTTCCTGGGTGTGTAGATGAATAATTCTTTTTTGCTTCTTCAATACTTCGAGGATTGGGATCATAAATACCATTTATAATAGCTCGTCCCACAAATGAAGTTGTCGTCATATGCTCCATACCCATCATACCGGCGCCTATAATATTAAATCTATATTTTGGTTCATCAGAATAGATTAAATATCTGTCTTTATCTGGCAAATAATTAAAATATTTTCGATATGGAGCAAAAATGAATTCTTTTCCTTTTTTTGCCATAAATATTCTCCTGGGATATTTGTATTTAATTATTGATAGATTATTATGATAAATGTTAAGTGTCAATGATTCCTTAATACAATGCGATTAATAGATCCGGTAACTCCGGCATTTTGATTAGTTTGTTGATCTGAGCCATTTTCTTTTTCACCTTTTCCATCCTGGGGGAGAAGCAGTACATTCAGCTGTTTGACTCGGATAGGGAGCTTGCGAACAGAAAGGGCCGAGAACCGGCCTATTACTGCATTGATCCAGGTGCTACAATACTCAAAGGCTATATTTCAGCTACAGGTTATGACTTAATTTACTGAAGCTGGATCAAAGTTGGGGCGCACACATCCTATTGTCCAATTGTTAAAACCTTACAGTTTCGCTTTACTGCATCGGTCAATTGATCGCATTCCTCTTACGAACCTGCTATTGGCTTTTCTAAAAGAACATGTTTGCCTGCTTCTAAAGCCGTAATCCCAACTTCCGAATGTGAGTAAGTGGGGAGAACGATATCTACGGCATCAATATCCGGACGCTCCAAAACAACTCGATAATCTCTGTAAACCTCTACGCCTGGATATTCTTTTTCTGCGAGCATTGGGGTATTTTCACTCTTACATGCAATTGCTTTAAGTTCACCATCATCCGATCCGAATACGAAATTGCCTTAGCATGATGTCTCCCCCACGCACCATCGCCGATAAGTCCTATACGCATGTTAGCAACACCCAATAATTGACCCAGGGCAACGTTTGGTTTTTGACCCACCCCTGGTTAATATATAAGAGATAGCCATACCTGGCCACCCCCTCTTCTCCCCCCCGAGGGGGGGAGA
>Ga0114923_10003113_pt1 | contig 11191 bp, 13 predicted proteins | sample SumtaG_FD_89578 | JGI IMG/M metagenome (GOLD analysis project Ga0114923, IMG submission 89578) | Deep subsurface microbial communities from Indian Ocean to uncover new lineages of life (NeLLi) - Sumatra_00157 metaG | ecosystem: Environmental > Aquatic > Marine > Oceanic > Sediment | place: near...
CAAACATGCATTTCATATTAAATACATAATCATACAACATATAAATATCTTCATTAGTCCAGGCTTCAGGTTTGATTTCCTGAATCCCTTTTACACATCGTGCAACAGTTTCATACCATTCTTCTGTTCTATTTTCTATCTGTCTAGCATAGGTGCGTTTATATGTTATATAACCTATTGGACCCCAAGGTGGTAATTTATTTTTGTATTTTTCAATTAGATTCATCATTACCCTCATCAGTAAAAAGTAATTCACCAATAATACTACTACCCATAACTACGCATATAGCATAATCACAATCACCACTTTCTGATTGACGAAATCCAAATCCTGCACAATTTATATGGCATTGTACATCATTTTGTTTGTCAACTGGACACCAAATTCTATTTTTTTCACAAAATAAAAGATTATCTTTAATTCTTAAAATCCGATGTGTAGCAAATTTATCACAACGTTTTTTACCTACACCTTTACATTTTGGACATTTTACTAATTGTACTTTGGCATTATCTGATGGTTTTTTAGTTACAGCATCAACTTTACCTGAACCATTACACATTGTGCATTTTTCCCACTTACGTACTAATTCCATAATTAACTCCAACTTAAATAAGTGTACCAATTAGGTGATTTAAACAATTTTTCGTACTCTCTTTCTGTTGCTGCAGTTAGTACCCAAATTCCTGAACCATTTGCTACAAACTTAGGAAATTCTTCTAATTGTGCTGGTGTAAAATGCGAGCCTTTCATTTCTGGTAATTTTATTTCTATCCACCTAGCACCATAAGTAGAATGGGTACAAAATAAATCTGGAAAACCAGATTGATAGATATTTCCGTGGGTGGATTTGACGAACCACCCACGGAATCGGAGAAAACTGATGATTTTTCTTTGGAGAAACCATTCTGGGCCATGTTTCTTTTTTAATTTTACTGGTCGCATCTTCTTAAAGCCTCAGCTAGTACCATTAACTGTATTAACTTGATGTTTTTTTCATAACCTCTAGGTTCAAGTTCTTGCATCTTTAATTCTTCCATTATCCTCCCTCTTAGATATGCTGGATTCCTCACTGCTGTTTCTATTAATATCATCATTGATGGGACTACTTGCTTCGGATTGAATACTACTTCCTTCAAGATTTCTTGAATCAGTGTTTTGTTTAACTGTCTTTTTGATTTCTTCGTTGATTTCATCATAACTAATAACTCCTTTCTCATTTAATAATTTTATTGCAGCAGTACATTGGATTACCGCTGAACTTAACATTTGTACACTATGGTACAAACTATCCATAGTTTTTATTATCTTTGATATACTATTTGTATTCTCAAAAACTATTAATCTTAAATTATATTTTTTGGGGTTTGGGTTTGACTTTGACATGCTCACTCCTTTTAAATTTTGGTCTATCTCTCCAAGCTTCTTGGAATTTTTTCAAAGATTTTTTTAATACATCTATTTCAGCCATATCTGAATATTCCATCATATCATAGAAAGCCCATTGTTCTTTTGTTAAAAGATCTAAAGCAGCTTGGACTCTTAGATATTCATTATTATACATGTGATTTAAATATTCACAAGTGTCTATTACAAAAAATGCTTTTGTTGTATCTCTATTAATTTGTTTAATTAATTTAGAGACTGTAATCGGAGATATCTTTAGTCTTTTTAGAATTTCTGCCCACTTGTCTAGCATGTAATCTATGAGTCGAATGGCTTCTGTTTTTGTCATTTTTGTGCTCCTCAATAATTGATATTAATTGTATTTTTGATAGTTGATTGAAACCAATAATATATAAATCACTAGCTATTAATCTTAATTCTTTTATGCCTTTCTCTTCAAGCCTTTCTCTTAATAGGTGATTTATAAAATCTTTTAAATGGTTAATATCAGTTGTACAATCTGCTAATCTAATTAAATCCTCTATCATAGTTCTATCTATATCATTAGCATTTTTATAAGCTGTATTAAATTTAGTAGTTTTAACTAGGTATTCTAAAATTCTTAAATCAAGTACTCTCTGGTGTACCATTATCTGAATTTCTATTATCTCCATTATCATTGAACTCCCGTTCTTTAATGTCTTTGTCCATTAGGAATGATTGTATTTTGTAATATTTTTCAAGGGCCTCGTTAGCGGATTCAAATAAATAATATTCATATTCTGTTAATGATCGACTTATTTGTAAATCTAATAAATGATTTATTAAATCTATAGTTTCTATCCAAAAATCTAATGGTTCATTTGTCATTTATCTGCCCATGATTTTAAATTAGTTTTCCAAACCATTTTTATTAAAGGAACTTTATCTCTAAAAGTTTCTACACATTCAAGTACAGCTTGTTTTACTGATTCAATTAATCTTGATTTCATAGGACAATCTATTTCATCATGTATATTCATGGGTTGAACCTCCCATTCATGTACACCTGAAGGTTGAAATTCCCATATAGTACATTGTACTCTTTTAGTTATTTGAGCACCTGATGATTGTATTCTATGATTAGCTGCTGCTCGCATATTACTTGCTTGTACAGCAAAAGCAGCAGCAAATAACGCTGATTGTACTGCTCCACTAACAGTTTGTATTCGTTCCCTACGTACTACTTTAATAGGTAATGCTTTCCATTCTTTAAGAGGATTTTCAGCTAAATCAAATAATGCTTTACAAATAGAATTTTCTAATGTGAAATATCTTCTAAAACCAATCATAGATTCAATATAATCACATGGAGTATGCCATTCGACTTTAGAGCCAAGACCTTTTGGTTGTCGCATTGAGCAGAACATCTCAAAAATTCGTTTACGAGCTTTTCCAATACCTTTAAATCTTTTTCCAAAATTATTGAATGCTTTATCAGCAATATCTGGAGAAATACCAAGATTTTTATGCAAAGTATATTCAGTTCCTCCATAAATCATTGCAAATACACCCGTTTTACCTTTCCAATATTTATCATCATCAGTACCTTTTGATGCTAATATATCCTCATAACTATTACCTGGAAATAATTCCATACCAAATAAAGCATGTATCTTTTGTCCTGCAAGTAATGCTTTACGCAATTCAGGGTCATTATAATCAGCTTCTGCTAAAGTTACTTCAAATCCATCAAAATCACCACCACATAATACCATATCATCATCAGCTAATGTAAAACAACTTCTTATTTTTTCAGTATGGTCAATACCTGTAGCATTAAGACCATCTGTACCAGACATTCTTGAAGTTAATGTTCCAATAACTTTAAATGATGCATAAAATCTTTTTGCTTCTGTTAATTTATCTAATAATTCAATTTTCTTTTTAGCTCTACGAGCATTTAAAACATCTTGAGCAGCTTTAGCAGCAAGATGTTTACCTCCTTCATCAGCTTCCCATTCTGCTATATTTTCTAATAATGTCCTTTGAGTTGATTCTCGTATTACTAATGATTCTGTTTCATCCATATGTTGTTGTATATATTTTCTAGCTATAGCAGGTGTAGTAGCAAGTCCAAGTGGTAATTTGGACATAATTTTTTGGTATTCAATTTTGACTTCTTGAACTTTATCAAGATTAAGTGCAAATCCCTTCCATCTAACAGCCCCAACCATACAAGCAAGGATAGAATCATCATCTCCAGCAGGAGGGCAACCAAAATATTTATATAAATCTCTGGTATAAACAACATCATCTCTGGCATATTCTCTTGCTAACTCATTGTAAGCCCATCTTGCAATAAAAAATTTTATAACTTCTGGCCATGTTCCTTTCCAATCTTTTTCATTACCAGTGGCAAGAGCATAAGGAGCATAACCTTTTTCATTGACTTTAATACCTAAGTCAACTTCACTATATAATCTGGGTTCATCTTTTAGATTTAATGCATCAGCAGCTAAGGCTTTTAATGCTGATGATGGTTTGAATTTAAGAACAATATCCTTAAAAAATGGTTCCATAACTCCATCTTCATCGAAACGGTCATATACCACCCATTTTTCTGCTGTTTTATCTTTACGTCTAGCAAAATAAATATCTTTAAGAGGTATTCTTTTCTCTAATTCTTTTGCTAAATCCCAAGCTAAAACTGTGGGGATTTTTTTAATCCTTATATCCCCTCGATTCATGGTGCTTTGATATGGGCCTTTACGTGCATGTAACATTAAATCCAAGGCTGTTATTGGTTTTATACAAGGGCCACTCATAGCTTTTGGTTCAAGATATGCTAACTCATTAATACAATCTATAGGTTCAGCTTCTTGATTTTTACATAGACGTAACATAGTATATATTTTGCATATATGAAACCAATCAAAAGTTAAATTAAATCCACAAACCCCTTCCTTATGAGTAATAAATTTTTCTATGAGTTCTAATGTTTTATATATAGGTTCAGTCCAAATACTATATAGTTGTATTGGGCCATCGTCTTTTGCTGATTGAATCAATACTGGTACTCCGTGAAATCCGCACGTCTCAGTATCGAAAAAAATCATATTGCCATCTCCGGTATAAAATATTCAATATTTCTTTGTTTACATTCATAATTTATGCTAATAAAAAGAGCTTCATCAGAAATTTCTCCTGCTGCCCAAGCTAAAGTTCGTGAAGCTAAAGTTGTTGTATCTAAACTTTGAATTATATGTTCCATCATAGCAAACATTTCAGGCCTTCTACGTATATGTTTAGCCTTTGCTGCTGGTTTTTTTGTTTCAAAGGTTTTTATTCTTTTTTTCTTACCTAATAGTTTAGCTTCTTTAATTCTTTTTACTGTCTCATATAATACATCTAAATTATTAGGATTTTGTAATTTTAGTGTCATTAAATCGCGTATATCTATTTGATTTATAATACCAGCGGCGGCTTCTTCTTGTATAGCAGCAGGCATTTTAAGCAACATTACGCGTACTTGTATCCATCCACGTGAAGTTCCTGGGATTGCTCTTACAAGTTCTTCTTGTGTCATACCAAATTCTATTAGAGGTAATATAGCATGTGCTTCTTGCATTAAATTAAGATCTTTACGACCCATATTTTCAGTAAGATTAATTATACGTTGAGCTTTTTCATCCATTTTAGATTTAATAATACAAGGTACTGTAGTTCTTTTAAGTACAGTAAATGCCATATGTCTGCGATAACCTGCCATTATTTTATATGTACCAGTATTTTCAATATTCATAACTACGATTGGCTGAATCAAACCATTACGTTCAATACTATTGGCTAAATCAATAACATCTACTGGTTTGATTTTACCTCTACAATTAAAGGTATCATCAACTACAAGTTTATTTATAGGTATAGCTACAACTGTTTCAAGTGTTTCATATTCATTCATTTTAAATCCTTAATTCTTCTTCTACGATTTATTTCTTGTGTACGTAGAACAATTCTACGTAAACGATTAGGCCACTTATTATATTTATGTATTGCTTTCATTTATTACTAATCCTAAAAAATCCCTCGCTTCTTTAGCAGCATCTTCTTTTGTTTTATTTACGTCAATTGCTCCAACCTTCTTCATTGTTTCTTTAATCATCTCCCAATGTTCACATATAGCAGCATATAACCAAGAGCATTCTGGAGAAGAACCATTGGTTTTTAATTTGATTATATATTCAGGCATATTAAACCCTCTACCTGTTATACCTACACTTTCATAGGGTCTAATATTATCTAGATTATCAAATCCAGCTTTTTTTCTAGTATATTCATTTAATTTTGACATTTCATACCTTATTTAAATTTAGCTTGTAAATCACCTAAAGTCATTTTTTCAAGCCTGCGTTTGGCTTGTAAGTTTCTTAAAACATATTCATCAGAAGGTAAATGAAATAAATCAATGATATTTGGATGTCTATTTTCATCCATACCAGCTCTATGTATTCTATCCTCTGATTGTATTCTACTTTCAGCATTAAAATCATTACTATAGTATATGATGGACGGGCTGGCAGTCAACGTGAGACCCATTCCACCTGACCCTGGATTAGCTATAAAAGCAAGTCTCGGTATTATATTCATATAATTGAGACGATTTGGATGCGATGCATCCATAGCTTTTAATGCTTCATCTGTGTCCAATGTGGTTGCGTCTGGTAGCTCACCAATCCAGCCACGTCCATCTACACGGATAAATGCCCAACCCTGCTTTTTAACCATAGTAACTAATCTATCAATTGATCCAGTAAATCCTGCATAAATAACAATACGACCTATTTCGTCATGCTCATCTAATAAATCTATTATTGCATCATCTTTTGGACATGGAACTTGAATAGTTATTCGTTCTTTTTTATTTTGTTCTCCTGTTGCATTACAATTTGGACAGGGAATTTGAACCCTGCTCCATGTTGCATCGAGATTATCACTTTTTTCATAGTCAAAGATTACTTCATCATCTTTTTTGAAACCTTTGATAAGTTTTTCTCCATGACACAGTTCACAAATCTCTGTTCCTACTACTTTTTCTTCATACTGAAATCCATCACTCAACTCGCGAAGCCTAATTAATGCTTTAATAGTAGATGTAGCAGTTTGGGCTATTGTATCAGCTACCCTTAATGTACTTGGTTTCGGTTTACAAATAATTGTACGATATATCTTGTCAGGTAAATCAAGGCAATCTTTTTTCATTATGACATATACGAGACCCTTCATACGTTTATATAAAAGACTTACCTCATCAACAGATGCTACAAACATATGAGCTTCATCCGGATTAATTTCTTTTTTCTCATTATCTGCTGGTGTGCCCATCATATGATTTACTGAATCTTTTAATTCTCCACAAATATTACATTTCTTTTCATCATCTCGCCAAGTTACTATATGAGGGTAAACAGCACCAGTAATAGATTCTTTCTGCACTATAAGACCTAAGCGTCTTTTGAACTTAGATGCATCGCCCTCTTTTAAAAATCCAGGCATTGCTACTTCGCACTGATTATGCCAATCAACAGGAGACTTTGGAGATGGAGATCCGCTCATAAGGATAACGTAACCATCATGTTCTTTTCTTACAGCATCAGCTAAATGTTGAGCTGCTTGAGAACGCTGAGCAGTTGCATTTTTTATACGACTTGATTCATCGAAAATTACTCCTTCTGGAGCGGATACTCCATCTTCCCAATTTGTCATAATATTACGCAATTTTGCATAAGTAATGAGGCATGGTTGCACCTTAGAATGCCACTTTTCAAGTTCTAATTTGACGCTCTTAAGAGCAGACTTAGGTGCAACACACCAAAAATTAGTTTTACCGGAACGCTCCATAGCTTCAATAGCTGCTAATGTTTTACCAACACCCATCTCACCAGCAATAATACAACATTTGCGAGTAAGTATATGGGATATCATAGTAATTTGATGTTGATATAATGACCTATCAAATGTTAAATCAATCAACGGACTGTCATAATTTTTATAAGGATTAAGTCCCTGTAAATAAGCAAGTTGGAACTTATTCCTTTGGCAATCGTCGATAGTCCAAATTTTTCTAGGATTTTTCTCATCGTAACCATGCCAACGAGCACCTTTCATATTTTTTATTTCATTTAATAAAATTCTATTGAATCCAAATTTGAGTTCTATGCGTCCATTTACATAATTTAAATGTACAGGCCGCATATATTTTCCGGCCCTTAACTTAATTGTCTCAACCATTTTATGCCTCAAATGTAATAGTACCATCTGTTAATTTATGTCGCGTGTAGCTTGAAAATAATTTACCTATTGATGTATTGTTGAAATAAACAAAACACTGATTGAGAAGTAGTCTGGTTTCTTTTTTCATACTCGGCGTGCATCCTTGAATGATAGCCTCAATCCACTTATCTAACGAACCTGATAATATGGAAAGACACATGATTTGGTCAATCATTCTAAAAGATATACTTAATGTTGATATTTCTGATACCTCTAAAATGGTGTAATAATCACAGTAAGCAATAAAACCCATACTAGTATGAGTTAATGAATGTGGCTGAATACTGTCTTTTTTAGGGTCAAAATTACTATCTTTAAGGGTGTTTACAAGGAAAGTCAAAGACATTAAATCAGTCAATTTTATATTTGAACTATCTAGAATTCTTGCTGGACTAGATCCTAAATGTTCGGAAAATAATTCTATAATTGGTAACCAATCTACTTTGGTGATTATAATAGGTTTTACTACAGGCTTTACCATAGTTACCTTGCCCTATCTGAATCAGATTCCTCTGGTGCTGTTTCCAAATCTACTACTGGAGGATTTTGAAACTTATGCATAGCTTCAATGAAGCTTTCTTCATTAGGTGTGTCAAAAGGTGTTGAACATTCTTGAACCGTAGGGCCAAACCATTTGTACTTTTTACCTGTTATTAGCACAGAACCTATTGTTATTGCACCTGGTACTCCTGTTTCTTCATCAATGTACGAACGTACTTTAGGAGCAACACGTTTAGCAGTTGGACTGGCCATAAAAAGTGTAGCAAATGATTTTACAGATGGTACATATAAAAGAAATTCAGGGCCAGCTAATGACCCCAAACCAGGTGTTTTAGCTTCTTCTCGAATCTTGTTGAACTCAGGATTTTGTATATCAAAAACAGCTAAAACCTCATCGCCATCAATACGCATAGCTTTAAGTCGCATAGCAATGACTAAACAATCAAATTGTTTATCAAGATCGGTAAAATCTTCTTTAGTTTTAATAAAAACATTTGTCCCAGGTACAAGTCCTTTTTCTTGTACTAATGTTGATTGTCCTTGCATTAATTGCACACGTGCAAAGTAATCTGCACCAGATGTCATATCTTCGAACATTTTATTTTGTTCTTGTTTAGCTAATGATGCATCTTGTCTTTTTGCTAATTCTAAATTTTCTTCAGTTACTTTGCTATCTTCAACTGTATCATTTTCAGTCATATTTTTATCCTTATTTCTGATTTAATTAATCAATAAAGGGGTCGGATTTATGTTCCAATAAATCCGACCCTACCACCGAAATGGTGACCCTTAAATGAAAAGAAATATATTTACTTTTAGCTGTTTTACTTTTGAACTGTTTTTGCTGCTTCAGTTTTCATGCTTGCAATATTTTCAGCAGCTTTTTTAGCTTTAGATTGTTCACGTTCAAGTGCACGTTTCCTAACAGCTTCAGCCTGTAATTTTTTACGCTCTTCATCTTTAGCCTTGGCTTCTGCTACAGAATCACCATCCATGTGAAGCACCCAGTCAAGAGTTAGACTTGCTGCTTTAAATGGGTCGGTAATTCCAGCCTTTTTGATTAAGTGAGTAAGGATAACAGGTTTTTCACGCTCTGACTTTAATATAGCTAATTTTTGCAAGAAAGCAACTGGAACAAATTCTGCTGATGCGGCTTTACGCCCTTCACGCAAAGCTTCCTTGATTTCTTTAACTCTTTTATTAGCTATAGGGACAAATTCTGCTGGAGACATTGTTTGTGCTCTATCAGCAAAATTAGCTTGCTCTTCTAAGGGGAGTTTAGCAAGTGCATAAGCATTTGATAGTACAATTTTATTACCATCAACAAGCTTTGCAACACCTTCCGAAAGTTTTAGAAGATTAAGTCGCTCTTTAATCCATACAGGACTCTTATTGAGTCTTTTACCCAGTTCCATTAATGTAAGTGTTGGATTGTAACTAAAGATTCTTTGAATCTGTTTACTATATTCAACTGGCTTTGTCTCAACCTTATGGACATTAGCACTAAGTTGTGCTTCTAATGTTTCAAGATCGGATAAATCAAGAATTTGTGCTGGTACAGTTTTAAGATGTGCTTCACAAGCTGCTGTAAATCTCTGCAAACCATCAACTAACTCATAAAATACATCATTTGTTTCAGCATCTTTCTTTTCACGAACACTAAGAGCATTAAGAATACCTTTAGAAGCAATATCTGCTGTTAATTCTTTGAATTTCTCAGATTCTCTATCAACAGGTCTAATTGCTACAGTATTTGCTCTGATTAAACTAATCTCAATGTCAAGTAATTTACTCATTTGTTACTCCAAATTAAATGATTTTCTAAATCAATTTAACCCTTAAAGTAATCAAATCATTGATTTGATTAAAGATTAAAGGTGATGGCTTTAATCTTTAGACCTTTCCTATCGGTTATAATGGCATTTTTTATGTAAAAACTGAACTAATATAAAAAAATTTTATTTACTTACAACTTATAAAAAACAATATACTCATATATATTTATTATATTTTTTTTCTTTATGAGCTACTTAGTTTTTTTAGTTATTCAGTAAATAGGTAATAATTGCCATTATAACAGAGGAAGGTATAGAATAATCAAATCATTGATTTGATTTTAAGCAATGATTTGATTTTGAGTAATGATTTGATTTTAAGTAATGATTGGAGACATCAATGATTACAAGAACAGAAGCTATAAAGAATTTTTTAACTGCTAAAACTCATAGTGATTTAGCAAATCTTTACAGCTTTGATATGGAATGCCAAGTTAATGTAGCAAGAGATAATGGAGAACGTATAAGTGGAGAATTTAGGGGACGACAATGGCATGGATGGTCAGATGGAATTCAAGATTGGAAATCATTTAGAATACCTTATAATGCTAATAAAAATCCAGAATACCAAGATAAAAAAATGACATATGATTTGGCAAATCATGCTGAAGGTATAGGTATGACTGGTTGGGATTGGAAGAATCAATTAAGTAAATGGGTAGCTTTTGACTTTGACGCTATTGCTGGACATAAATCAGCATCAGGATTAACAGATATTGAACTTCAAGCTGTGCAAAAAGCTGCTTGTAATATAAAATGGGTAACAGTAAGAAAATCTACATCAGGTTCAGGAATACATTTATATGTATTTTTAAATCCTGTACACACAAAAACACACACTGAACATGGTGCATTAGCACGTGCTATATTAGGTACAATGTCAGCATTAACGGGTTTTGATTTCCTATCTAAAGTCGATGCATGTGGTGGTAACATGTGGGTATGGCATCGTAAAATGACTAATACTGATGGATTAAAATTAATTAAAGAAGGAGAATTATTAAATGAAACCCCCGCCAACTGGAAAGACCATGTTAAAGTTATTTCAGGTCATAGAAGAAAAAATTTACCAGCATTTATTGAGAAAACCTCAGTATCTAACGCCGAGAAGATTTTTGAAGAGCTTACAGGTCAACGAAGCCAAGTCAATCTCGAC
>Ga0114923_10003115_pt1 | contig 11189 bp, 11 predicted proteins | sample SumtaG_FD_89578 | JGI IMG/M metagenome (GOLD analysis project Ga0114923, IMG submission 89578) | Deep subsurface microbial communities from Indian Ocean to uncover new lineages of life (NeLLi) - Sumatra_00157 metaG | ecosystem: Environmental > Aquatic > Marine > Oceanic > Sediment | place: near...
ACGCAGTTGTTTGACTGGGGGATGACCATCATCCGCGCCGACGTCATGATGTCCGATCGCTTCAACTTCAACTTTGAGACGGTATTCCGCTCCGGATTCTTCGGTGACCCCAATCTCGAGTTGACCGTGGGTTGGATGACGCGCTGGTAGTTTCGCGAGCCAGTATGTGCGATCACATTGAGGCAAAACGGGGTCGGTCTAATCAGGTCGCTTCTTCAGTGGACCATCCCTCGCTATTCGCTGATATGAGCCGAGATGTCCGTGCCTCGTCGAAAGCAATGCACGCCGCGCTCATCTGCGATGATCAGATCGGTGGCAAGGTCGATGAACAGTCCATGTTCGACGATTCCGGCTCGATCGTTCAGGAGTCGGGCCAGCTGTGGAGCATCGTCAATGGTTGGGAAGCGGCAATCGAGGATGTAGTTGCACTGATCGGTCTGAAATGGGGTATCGTCACCGCGGCGAATGACCTCGGCACCGAGTCCTTCGATGAACTGCTTTTCGATCGTCCACGCAAACGGTACAACTTCCACAGGAAGTGCGAACCGGGTTCCCAGCTTCGCTGACAGCTTGGATCCGTCGACGATGATGAGCTCCCGTTGACTGGCGCATGCGACCACCTTCTCGCGCAGCAAGGCGCCCCCGCCGCCCTTGATCAAGTTCATTTGACCGTCAACTTCGTCGGCGCCGTCGATGGTGAGATCGATAACGGGATGATCTTTCAGCGAGGTCAGGGGAATGCCCAAGCGTGTCGCATGCTCTTCGACTTCCAAAGAGCAGGGAATGGCGATGATGTCACTCAATCCACCGGACTGAAGAAGCTGAGCGAGTTCCTCGATGGCGAACGCAGTCGTCGATCCGTGTCCTAATCCAACGACCATGCCCGAGCGAATGAATTCCACCGCACGGTGTGCTGCCAGTTTCTTGAGAGTTTCCATGCTCATGCGTCCTCGATTCCATAACGTCGAATTCCGCCCCATAGTAAACCCAAAGCTCCCGAAACGGAATGCTATCTGCGGGCTGCCTCGAATTGCGCGCGCAACGGCCGGTTGGACCAGGTTCGGAACGTTCGTACAATCCCGACACCCCAGCGTGATAAGGTGCCGCATGAACTCACAAGACCATGAAAAGCAGGTGACAGCGAAAGGCCTCGCCTATCTGGCGACGGTCTACATTATCTGGGGGAGCACGTACCTGGCCATCCGATTTGCCGTACGAGAGGGTTCCGGGATGCCTCCATTCGCCCTTGGTGCCATGCGAATGCTTATCGCTGGGCCTGTTCTTCTGGCATGGGGTGCGCTTCGCAAGATGCGCATCCGATTGACGCGATCGGAGCTCATCACGCTAACGCTGGCGGGACTGCTGATGTGGCCCGGTGCGAACGGGTTGGTCAGTTGGGCCGAGCAACGGGCGGATTCCAGCTACGCCGCCTTGCTCGTCGGCGCGATTCCCATCTGGACAGTCCTCATTGATTCACTGTGGCGCCGCCAACGTCCTTCGTGGCGCTTGCTCGCCTTCCTCGTCGTCGGATTCGCCGGCATTGGCTTGCTTGCGGTGCCCCGACTCCTGGTTGCCGAGGGAGCAGACCTGGCCAGCATCCTGATGTTGATTGCGGCGCCGATAGCGTGGAGCATCGGATCACTATTGCAGATTCATCGTCCGGTTGCCGTTTCCCCACTTGTCAGCTCGGCTTACCTGCACCTGCTGGGCGGTGTGGGATTTGTGATCTTGTTCCTCGCAACAAGGGAGCCATGGCCTTCGCCGACGGCAGAGGCCTGGGGGGCGTTGACTTATCTCACTATTGCGGGTTCGATCATCGGCTTCACCGCCTATGTTCGGACGTTGCGTCTTCTGCCGACGCACATTGCCATGACTTTTGCCTATGTCAATCCGGTCGTGGCCGTCATCTTGGGATGGATCATCCTGCGTGAGAATCTCTCCCCCGTTATCCTTGCGGGGATGTGTCTGGTCCTGTTCGGTGTCTGGGGAATCTTTCGGGAGAGGTTTCACCAGTAGGAAATCAGTCGGTAACCTGAACCCGCTTCCAGAACGCCACATATCCAGCGATTTCTTTGGCTGCCTCTTTCGGATTAGGGTAATACCACGCGGCATTCTTGGACTCCTTCCCTTCAACAATGACGTCGTAGTAATGGGCTTCACCCTTCCACGGACAAGTGGATCGATGAGTGCTTTCGCGCAGGAATTCTCGCTTGATCGAATCCGGCGGGAAATAGTGACTGTTCTCGATAACGATGGTGTCGCTGCTTTCGGCAATAGTCGTTTCGTTCATGATGGCTTTCATGGACACACCCCCAGGTGCGATCTCATCACCAGAATACGGGAACGGCGTGATTCAAAGAAGGATTTCCGATCGAGGAATTGTGTGAAGAAGAAACACGGCTCGCCATTTGGGCGAGCCGCGAGAGTCATAATCCTGAAACTCAGAGGTTCAGTGCGTCCAAGATGATGCGGACGACGAGCAACACCCATCCCACGATGATTCCGATCCAAATGATGCGTCGCGCGAAATCGAGTAATCCGAACAAGATCAGGATCAGCGTAATGAGCGCGAGGTAGCCAATCGGCTTCTCCAACTCCGAGGATACTCGATCGTCGGTAATCAGATTAATGATGTAGAGTACGCCCTGGCCCAGATAGGTGGCGACGCTGTCGATGTAGGTCAGGCCCTGATCTAACGCTGAAGCAGCTGCCTCTTGCACTTGCTCCGGAACCAACGGCGCATCTTGACTGAATGCGGCCATCGAAACCATCGCAACCAGAGCCATGACGCCGACGAAAACACCATAACGTTTCAACATGTTGGAACCCCCTTTCCCAGATTGTAATCCTTACTCTAACATGTGAGCCCCAAGCAAGAGAAACTACGGCTGTCCTCGGGTAAGTGATCAAATGGCCTGGGAGATGAAGCCTCACATGTCCAGAAGTCGGGCACTACAACTATCGCGATGAAACCGTAAGTTCTGACTCCAAATGGTGTCGGCGCATTTGCCGCAGCAAGACTACCATCATCCAACCTGTAATCAGGGCGGCCGCTCCATCGGCAATGGGAAAGGACATCCAAATGCCGGGCAATCCCAAGAATCGAGGCAGAAGCAAGATCAGCGGGGTCAGCAAGATGACCTGCCTCAACAGGGCCAGCACAAGCGCCGGTAGGGCCTTCCCCAGCGCCTGGTACATACCGGCGGCCACCACTTGGAAGCCGACGGTCGGAAATGCCAGGATGATGATACGGATGGCCGGCGCACCTAGTGATATCACCTCAGGATCCTGTGTGAAGATGCGAAGCAACAACGCAGGAATTCCCACCAATAAGACCGATGTTCCTACCGACATCGCCGTTGTGACGATGTTGGAGAGCCTGATGACTTGACGCACGCGCTCCGGACGATCGGCGCCGTAGTTGTAGCCAACGATCGGCATCATGCCCTGGACGATCCCAAACATGGGCAGGAAGAGGAACATGATCATGCGGTTGATGACCCCGAAGGTGGCGATGGCGATGTCGCCGCCATAGGCGGCCAGACTGGTGTTGAGGATGATGACAGTGAAGCTGGATGCTGCCGAGCGCAACCCGGAACCAAGGCCGATGGTGGTGGCTTCCCAGACAATCGATCGACTTAACCAGAAGTGATGCGGCCGGGTCCTTAATGAACTGCGACCGCCGAAGAAGTAATAGATCAGATACACGACCGTTGTCGCTTGAGCCAGCACAGTGGCCAACGCGGCGCCGCGGATGCCGAGATGGAATCCATAGATGAACAGCGGATCGAGCACGATGTTCAGCAATCCGGAGATGATCATCGTCCACATGGCCACCCGAGCGTTGCCTTCCGCCCGTACTACGGCGTTAGTGGCCATGGCGAACATGAAGAACGGTGTGCCGATCAGAATGGTTCGCGAGTAATCGGCCGCATAGGGCAGAATGCCTTCGGTCGCTCCGAAGATCTTGAGCAGAGAAGGCAGGAACAGACTTCCGAAGACGGCAATGATCGCACTGAAGACGATAACCAATGTAAATAGGTTGCCGAGGGCATGCCGGGCTTCTTCTCGATCACCGGCTCCCAACCGTCGGGACACGATGGACGAGCATCCGATGCCAAACAACTGAGCCACCGCCATCACCATGATTTGGATGGGGAACGAAATTGCGATGCCGGCGATGGCCAGCGATCCAACACCTTGACCGACGAAGATGGTATCGGTCAGGTTGTACAACGCCTGTACCATCAACCCCACCATGGCCGGGGCGGACATCTTGATCAGCAGGGATCGGATCGGCGCTGTTCCTAATTGCGAGCTTTGATCGGTCATCTCTGACTCCGTGTATGTAGTACCGAATGCAAACTCCCCGCGTGCTCCGGGGAAATTCAGATGTTACATGACCTTGGCTCGGGGCGAAAGCTTCGGGTTGCCGCGACGGCGGTTTGCAGCGGCGGTTCAACCGGCGAGCGAATCGTGTACTCTTCAGCCGTGACATTGAACGATCCGAAAGGAGTTCTCATGAATGATAAGCTGGCCGTAATCCTGGCGAGCGGAGATCCGCACGTGCTGGAAATGGGCTTGATGTATGCCCGCAACGCCGCCAAACAGGGATGGATGAGCGATGTCAAGGTGTTCTTGTTCGGCCCGTCGGAGACCCAAGTAGCGACCGATCCGGCGCTTCGGGAGATGGCGGAGACCTTGATCGAAGAAGGCTTGGTGCCTGTAGCGTGCAAGTACTGCTCGGACAAGTACTCGGTATCCGAACTGCTCGACAAGCTCGGCTGCGATATCGAGTACGTCGGTGCCCCCATTTCTGACGCCATCAAAGCCGGCTACGTGCCGATGGTGTGGTAGGAGGACTCATGAAAGTGGTTCCTTCGAATCAGCACATCTACGCATTTGCTCCCGATCTTGCGCCGGTGGGAACGATTGCTCTCGGTGAGTCGGTCTGCTTTGACGCGCTCGATGCCTTGGGAGGCCAAATCCGTGCCGAGACGGACATTCTTTCCGGGTTGGATTTTGACCGCATCAATCCGGCCACCGGCCCCGTGAGGATTGAGGGCATTGGGCCTGGCGACACCCTAGTCGTTCAGGTGCTTTCGATTGACATGGGAGATCAAGGTGCTATTGTCACCGGGCCGGGGTTGGGCGTGCTGGCCGACGAAATCGAAAACCACGCAACACGAATCCTACCCATCCGCAATGGTATGGTGCACTTCGGCGACCTCGCGTTGGCGGCCAAGCCGATGATCGGGGTCATCGGCGTGGGACCTGAATCCGGTTCCTTCCCAACCGGGACCGCGCATCGCCACGGTGGCAACATGGACACCAAGGAAATCGGAGTCGGAGCGACCGTCTATCTTCCAGTCTTTCAGGACGGCGCCATGTTGGCCATGGGCGACGTTCATGCCGTAATGGGAGACGGCGAGGTCTGCGTGTCGGCGTGCGAGGTGGCGGCACGAATCACGGTCCAAGTGGATCGAGTCGAAGGGCGATGCTCTCAATGGCCGATGGTGGAAACGGAAACTGCGATTCATATCCTCGTGTCGCTTCCCACCGTCGAAGAGGCCCTGGTCGAAGTCACTCGTCAGGCCGTTACCTTCCTGCAAACAGCCCGTGATCTCAGCAAAGAAGACGCCTACATGTTGGCCAGTCTTACCGTTGACGTCGGCATCAGCCAATTGGTCGATCCCAACAAAACGGCCAAGGCTTCGATTCCGAAATCCGTCTTGCCTGCGTCATTGGATGAGATCTTGTAGAGACGTTCCGGCCGTGGAGAGTCACTCTCTGAGGGCATATACTCAGATCACTTGTCGACAAGACGGTGCCGTGCCACAGCCACATGAGACGGCATGGCGCCGTGACCGTGAACTATTCTGTAGCGCAAGGAGGAACCAGCGTGCAAGCAATCAAAGGTGCCACCATTCTCACCCCCGAGCAGACCATCGCCAACGGGACCATTCTGATCGAAGACGGCAAGATCGCGGCCGTGGGATCCGAAGTGGAGATTCCCGCCGATGCGGACGTCTTTGATGCCACCGGCAAGTACGTTATTCCGGGCATGATCGACGCCCATTGCCATACCGGCGTGTTTGCCGATGGCGTTGGTTGGGATCATTCCGACGGCAACGAGATGACCGATCCCGTCATGCCTCACCTACGCGCCATCGATGCCATTCACCCCGAAGACAAGGCCTTCCAAGACCTGCAAGAGGCCGGCATCACCACCATCAACACCGGTCCCGGATCGGGCAATCTGGTGGGAGGTCAAACCGCAGTCGTGAAGACGTGTGGACGTACGATCGATGACATGCTTGTTCGTTTCCCCGCCGGAATGAAGATGGCACTGGGCGAAAACCCGAAGCGTGTCTATGGCGAACAGAAGCGCACGCCTTCGACGCGAATGGGGAACGCGGGCATCCTGCGCGAATGGCTGACCAAGGCCCAAGCCTATATGGCTAAGAAGGCCAAGTACGAGCAGAAGCTGGCTGACTTCAATGCAGGGGCAGAAGATGCCAAAGAGCCGGATCCGTTCGAGATCGATCTGAAGCTGGAAGCGTTGGCGATGATCCTGACCAAGGAAATTCCGGCACATATCCACGCCCATCGCGCCGACGACATCATGACCGCCATTCGCATTGCCAAGGAATTCGACCTCGATCTGATCCTGATTCACGCCACCGAGGGCTACAAGATCGCCGACATCCTGGCCAAGGAAGGTGTGCCATGCGTTCCGGGGCCGATCTTGATCTCTCGCTCCAAGTACGAACTGCGTGAACTGAACCCCAAGAACGCGGCCGTTCTTTCCAAGGCCGGAGTGAAAGTGGCCATCCAGACCGACCAGATGTCGGCCGTACGCCACATCCGATTGGACGCCGCCGTTGCCATCAACGAGGGCATGTCCGACGAAAACGCCCTGCGCGCCATCACGCTGACGCCGGCCGAAATCCTGAAAGTGGACGATCGAGTGGGAAGCATCGCCGTCGGCAAGGACGCCGATCTTGTCATCTTGTCGGCACCTCCGTTTGATATTGCCCATGGCCGCGTCGAGCGCGTGCTAATCGATGGCGATGTCGTTTACGAAAAGACTGAGTAGGAGTGATCGAAACGGAGGCATCATGAAGACTCGATTGTTGGGACGAACGGGGATTCGCGTATCGAGCCTCTGCTTCGGAACGATGTCTTTCGGCGGGGCTGCCGATGAATCAACAGCGGCAGCCATGTACCGTCGCTGCCGGGAAGCCGGTGTGAATTTCTTCGATTGCGCCAACGTCTATTCGGCCGGTGTGGCGGAAGAGATTCTCGGCAAGCTCATGAAAGATGAGCGCGATCAATTGGTCATCACGTCCAAGGTCGGCTTTCCCATGGGAGAAGGAATCAACGACAGAGGATTGTCGAGGCGACACATCCTGTCGTCGGTGGAAGCCAGCCTGAAACGGCTGGCAACCGACCGACTGGACGTGCTGTTCGTCCATACGTTCGATCTCGATACCCCAATGGAAGAAACGTTGCGAGCGCTGGATACCCTCGTTCGCGACGGCAAGGTTCTGCACACCGGCGTCAGCAACTGGGCTGCCTGGCAAATCGCCCTGTCATTGGGAATCTCGGCGTGCGAAGGACTGTCCGCGTTTGCTTGTATCCAGCCGATGTACAACCTGGTCAAGCGCCAGGCCGAAGTGGAGATCTTGCCGTTGGCGGCCTCCGAGGGACTGGGCGTGATCTCCTACAGCCCGCTTGGCGGCGGACTGCTGACCGGCAAGTACGGAACGTCCAAGAAGCCCGATCAGGGGCGACTGGTCGACAACACCGTGTATGCCACCCGTTACGGGAACGCCCAGTATTACCAAACTGCCGAGCGGTTTGACGCGTTTGCTCGCGACCATGGCGTCTCACCGGCCACGTTGGCGGTGGCATGGGTGGCTGCTCATCCGGCCATCACGGCGCCCATCATCGGGGCACGCAATGTCAAGCAGTTGGAAGCCTCGCTGGCAGCGGCCGATTACCCGATGACACCGGAGTTGTACGCCGAAATCGCGGCGCTATCACCAACGCCGCCTCCGGGCACCGATCGCACCGAAGAACAAGAAGGCGTGGCCTACAAGGGGAGTACGGAGAACTATCGATAGGAGCTTCTGGTGGGCGCTGCCGTCCTGACGTCGTCGATCCACCGAGTGCGAATACCCGTCCTTGGTAGAGAGCACAGGATGGGGAGAATAGCTTGCAAGGAGGTTCCCGTGCGTCATTTTCTCATTGATACCGACACCGCCTCGGACGATGCTGTCGCGTTGGTGATGGCGCTTCAGTATCTCGATGTGCAAGTGGAAGCGATTACCGTGGTCGCCGGCAACGTGCCGCTCGAGTACGGCGTCCAGAACGCGCTGTATTGCGTAGAGCGTTGCGGGACGAACACGCCTGTAGTCGCAGGCATCAACAAACCGATGCTGCGCCCTCTGGAAACGGCCCAGTTCTGCCATGGTCAAGACGGCATGGGTGACATTGGATTGTCACTAACGGGGCGAACGCCGGCCGAAGGCCATGCCGTGGACGTCCTCATCGAAACGATTCACCAATTCGCTGGTGAGATCACACTGGTGACATTGGGGCCTCTGACCAATGTGGCAACGGCTTTGCTGCGAGATCCGTCGATTGCAGGCACAGTCGAGCGATGCGTGATCATGGGCGGGATCGGATTCGGATACGGCAACATCATCCCGGCCGCCGAATACAACATCTGGGTCGATCCGGACGCCGCTAAGATCGTGTTCGAATCGGGACTCCCCATCCAGATGGTGGGCTGGGACATCTCGCACAAGCACGCCACCTTTACCTCTGCTCAAGCCGACGAGTTGCATGCCGTCTCCGATTTGGCCGCCTTCTGCGTGGACATTCAGAAGGCGCTACGAGAATTTGGCATCAGCTATCTCAAGCAAGATGGGTTCGACTTGCCCGATCCCATTGCCATGGCGGTGGCATTGGAACCGGACGTGGCCACCGTGACCAAGCATCTGCGAGTGGATATTGAGACCCAATCTGAGCTGACGCGTGGTGCAACCGTGATCGATCACCTGCGTGTATCGGGTCGGGAACCCAACGTGGACGTTGTCCTGGAAGCCTCGCGTGAGCGATTCTTGGAAACGCTCTACGCCGCTGTGCGCGACTAGCCCATGCAAGTACTTCGAAAAGTGAGCCTTCCATGATCGCCGTCCTCGGAAGCATCAACATGGATATTGTCGTTCGCGTTCCTCGATTCCCCGGTTCCGGTGAAACATTGACTGGCACGGACGTGGCCTACTACTCCGGCGGGAAGGGAGCCAATCAAGCCGTGGCCGCCGCTCGACTGGGTGCCGAGGTTCGATTCTTCGGGAAAGTAGGAGACGACGGCTTCGGCGATCGTTTGCTTGCTGAGCTGCATGAGAACAAGGTCAATGTCGATGCCGTGGAACGCGAGCCGGATTGTGCCTCCGGATTGGCCTCCATTTGGGTGAACGCCGAAGGCGAAAACGCCATCGTGCTGGCCGCCGGAGCCAATGGCCGAGTAGATGGCGAGTATCTGGATCGATACTTCGATGGAATCAGCCGTGCTGACTTCCTTCTCCTGCAACTGGAGATCCCCATCGAGACCATCGCCGCGCTATTGAAACGATTGCCAACAGATGGACCTACCGTCATTCTTGATCCTGCCCCGGCACAAGACCTATCACTGTTGCCGCTCGAACGCATCGACATCCTCACACCCAATGAGCACGAACTACGGCTGATCTCTGGGACGGACGTCACAGAAGAGGGAGCATTTCATCTTCTCGATCGTGGCGCCAGGAACGTCATCTGCACGCTCAGCGAGAAAGGAGCCATCTGGTACTCGGGTAGCGGAGCAATGGCCCACTACTCGGCACCCGAAGTCGAAGTCATCGACGCCACCGCTGCCGGCGACGCCTTCAACGGCGCACTGGCCTGGGCACTCCGAACCAATTCACTCGAAAACGCAATTGCCCAAGCAGTGATCGCCGGTGCCCTGGCAACCACGAAACACGGCGCCCAAGCGGCGTTGCCTGAGCTACAGGAGTTATCGGGTTCCTAGGTGAACGGCCGTGGGAGCCTACGCATCTGGTACCCCCTAGTGGACTACTTGCGAACTTCGACGACGATGCCCTAAAACGGAGTCTCTGTTTCCATTCTTTCTGTCTGACGTCAGCACGGGCAAGCGTACAACTCCAGCTATCCGGAGTGAATCAGTGGCTTCTCGCAACACAAGTACTTCCGTGTCGCGGACAAGCCGGTTCAAGCGAACTTGGGACATGTAGTGATGGATTGCTCGCCTGATGGATTTGCCGGGGCGCGGTAGCGGTTCGCCTTCTATCCGCTAACGGGATCGGCAACAGATTTGGTTGACACGCAGTAATATCGCTGACCCAAACCCGATCACCAGAATCAGCCACTCATCCTCAGTTGCCTTCCCTCATGTCCGCACAGGTATATGTGAGTGGCAGAGGCTCAGGAAGGCCTGATTGAAAACAGTTGCTGCTATGAGTGCTTGAACATACAATGACGTGCTTGTCTGTGCTAGCAGGCATCCGCAGGGAGAGCGACAATGCTCCAGGAGTTGGGGCGCCGGAAAAGATTGGGAACGAGCAAGGGGCCGTGTGGCTTCTTCTTGCTTGATTGGGGGAAGCCTACGTGGCGCTGAAGAGGGTCAAACTGCCGTGGTGGCATGCCCCAAAGCTGGTCTTCGTGCTCGCCGTTCTTGTTGCCATAGTCTCCGTTTCCGCTTCTGCCGATGTCGTCAACTTCCCCGACCCAGGCCTTGAAGCAGCCATCCGCGAGGAGATCGGGATACCAACTGGTGACATCCAGGATAGCGACTTGACTGGGGTAACTCATCTCAGTGCCAGCGAGCGAGGCATCTCTGAACTCGAAGGTATTCAGTACTGCGTTAACCTCGTATATCTCGACCTGTGGGACAACCAGATCGCCAACATCAGCGCGCTATCGACCTTGACTACCCTCGTATATCTCGACCTGTGGGACAACCAGATCGCCAACATTAGCGCGCTATCGACCTTGACCAACCTCGTATATCTCGACCTTTGGGACAACCAGATCGCCAACATCAGCGCGCTGTCGACCTTGACCAAGCTCGTATATCTCGACCTGGAGGGCAACCAGATCGTTATCATCCCCGATCTATC
>Ga0114923_10003116_pt1 | contig 11187 bp, 7 predicted proteins | sample SumtaG_FD_89578 | JGI IMG/M metagenome (GOLD analysis project Ga0114923, IMG submission 89578) | Deep subsurface microbial communities from Indian Ocean to uncover new lineages of life (NeLLi) - Sumatra_00157 metaG | ecosystem: Environmental > Aquatic > Marine > Oceanic > Sediment | place: near...
CTTTTTATGTCCCAGGTCAATCACTCTATAACCGTGCTGGGAAAAGCGAGAGGCGATTTGTCCTCCCAATAATCTGCCGAAAGAGGAGGTCGAAGTGATGTTGTCCAGGTTTATAAAACTGGTGGACAATATGGGTGAAGCCCTATTCAACCTGTGTATTAGATTGGCCTTTAAATGGTCAGCAACAGCATACGTGGTTTTGGGAAGACTGGAATCATAACATTTTGATCGAACCCCGTAAGAGCTTCCAGGAGTTACGAAAACTGCCATGAAATTTATCAGTAAGAGGACAAACAAGAAAAGACAAAGTCTTGACACCGGTTTCATGGAAACCCCCTATTTATCTGTAAGTGTATAGTTGGCAATGGGCGGATGGGTGATTTCGGCTCTTTGAGCATATTGCCACCACTCGGGATCATCGATGTAATAGACCGAGGAATTTCGCATAATATAGCGGTCATTATATGTGAGTGAGGATGTAATGATGATCTCGTTTTCCGGGAGGGTAAAGAGATATTCATCCTTGCTCGGCCGGACCCATTCTCCTGATTGGTTGGCTCTATTGCTTACATTAGGAGATTCTGCGAAAGAGACTTCGTCTTTTACGATCAATCCCATTGCCAGGGACTTATAAATTTCTTTTTCAACCTTCACATGTCTTTTAGGGTACTTAACAAGTTCGATATCAAAGCTCAGTAGCAAGCTCTGCTCCGGGTTGTTGGAAATGCTCAACCCGGTTTCGAACAGTTTGGTCATGAGTAGGGCATGAAAGACTTTTTCAAAAGGTGTTATCCCTGATGGGGCAACGTAAATGGGCCTTCCGGGTCTACTATTAGTATATTCGGTTTCCAATGCAACCTTGACAAGGCCTGCTATATGCTCCGCAAGGAGACCCCAATGATAAACCGCCTGAATTTTCTCCTGGGTTGTTAGTGGATAAGACTTCGGGATAGGGGCCTCTGAGGTCACAGTAGGAGGTTCGGGTGAAATAATGCCTGAAATCGCGCTACACCCCGCTAAAAGGGCTAAAGAAATTAGTATCAGGCATATATTTTTTATATTATTATTCATGTCAGCTTCTCCTGTACGCTAATAATCATTGCTGAAAGCAAATAGCCTCAATTTAAATATAACCTGGGTTGAACGGTTATAATTATTTCAATATGGATCTGGATATCGCATCGTTTGGCACCTCATAATCATAGCCTGTCAGGACTGAGCTGTCTTCAACCCGTACAATGCGCGCAGATACAAAAATGAAGTATTCGGAGACCGCGTATGTCCCCACAAGCACGGCACGTATCTCCCGGGAATCGCCCAAGTGCTTTAGTTCCCTTGAAAGCATAAATTCCCCCTCGCCTTTCTTGATGAATACGGATCCCTGGCGAAGTTTGACCTCTATGATCCTGAAACCGTGCTGGGCCAGTCGGCTGGAGATTTGTTCAGAGATAATGCGTCCAAAAGTGGAGGATTCCGTCAGGTTATCGATACTAACAAAACTCGCTGCCAGGATGGGGGTGTTCAAAGAAAAATGTCGGTGAAGGAGTGCGCTGGCCAGCCTGTCAGCAGCGAGATAGCTCGACTCAAGCACACTTGAATAAGGCTCGGTATCAAATAGATGGGAGACAAAGGGCTTTTTAGGGTATTTGGTCTGTTGGTAGGATGGGGCGCAGGCCCCGAGTAGTATTAATAGAATCAACAGCGCAAAGGGAGGAAGACCGAAGAACTTCAGATAGAAGAGAAGGTTTTTCGTATGCCCCGAGAGCCGTGAAGGGTTGTCATTGTTTGTGTGGTAAAGTATTTGCATCACTGTATCTTAATGGGTTTTGATCTTTCATGGATTCTCATTGGCGAAAATGCCTCTGCGCATCCCCACATGTCAACCTGAACCGATTCCCCGGGGAATCACTCCCGGGGGGGCAGGGTAAGGATCATTTTGCAGAACTTCTCTGCGTTTATTTGCATTAGGGTGTCAGGTGATGGGGCCGGTTTTCCCTCACTCAGAAAAAAAATGAAGTCCTTTGACGGCACAGGAAATCCTGTTTCTGATGCCTTGGCATGCCAGAGGATTCTCGGTTTTCCACCCCGCACCCTGATAACACGGACCTCTTCGATGACACTGGAGGCCTCAAGAGCGGATCCCTCGAAATAGTGAAGTAATTTGCCCGTAATGATCAGATCATACCTCTTGATTCGCGCGACGTTGATCAGATTGCCTATGGTCATATTCAGGATAGCTGGTTGATATACGACCTCCCGGAATGCCCGGGTCTTTTGAAGCTTATTGCACAGTATTTGGCTGGCAATCGGGCCCATGTCCCGGGCATAGTCCGGTCCCGAGAATGCAAAAAGTCCCACTCTCGCCGTGCCATAGGAATTGGTCCCAGGGATTGAGAAAATTTCATTTGGAAGGCTCACCGGTGGTAGAACCCCCGTGTTCTGGTGAGCACAGCCTAACAAAAGAGAAATAGCTATTATGACGAAAATTGCCGTTTTTGCTGCGAGTTTCATTATTATCCCAATCCCAGGACTACCTGTCAGGCCTTTCAATCTTGATCTGGAGAAGGTCTTTTTCTCTGCATGTTAGGATTGATACAAATTCCGTGCCAACCGGTGTGACTTTAAAAAGGGGAAACAGTGTTGCTTGGCTGATTCTGCTGGGGTATCTCAAAAAGAAGTGCAGAACGGCAGATTGTGGGTCGTCTACACCGAAATATCCTGGCAGGGGAAAAATCATGAAATGGTGGCCAGCCTAAAGACTCAGATTTCATCGGGGGCTATTCAAAGGGGGAAAAAAATGCCCGGTTGCAGGCCAAAATCACCTACCTTGACAAGTTGGCCCCCACGAACCTGCTGCGTCATAAAATTGACTCTTAGTCATGAAAAAGGTCCCTTCACTGCCCATCCGGCGTCACAATTCTGCCCTCTCGCTGAACCCTGTCGAAGATCCCCGCACATAGTGCGGGGGAACCTGTGAACGCCTACGACATTTTGAATGAGGCGAACTGCCCTGATGATTAAAGGTTTTTTAAACTTGCCGCTATAGTATGTAATAAGATATAGAATGCAATGAATGTCCATGCAGTGAATGGTTATTCGCGTGCCTGAGAATCATTTTGGTCGGTTGCCACAGGGTTAGAATCAAGGATTTCTTACCGTGTTATTTGACGGTGGGTGTAATTAAAACATTTCTATTGGCATGATGATTGCAAAAGTATCCATACAGTAACTGGACAATTGTCAACCTTAGGAAAGGCTCCACATAATGATAGATCCCTCCAATTCAGAATTTCTTACCCCTACAATGAAGTTTAGACGTTTGTCTATCCTGATGGCAATTCACAATTCTCCTGAAATCAGCCAAAAGAGGATCGGCCAAATCACACATTTGAGCAGTTCAATGGTGAACAACTATATGAAGAAACTCCAAGAGGATGGAGCGATGACCATAGCAGGTAATACCAACCGAACTCAGAGCTATCATCTGACCTCAGCCGGCGATAATGAACGCATGTCCTTACTTATAGATTATTCTGCTGAAATCATTCGGCTTTACGGCGACGCAAAACGTGAAATTGCAAAAAGGCTTTCTAAAGTTCACTTGAAAGGTATTCGAACGGTGGCATTATTCGGGGTCGCAGAAACTGCCGAGGTGGTTTATGCCGCCATTAAGAAGGGTCCATTGGTGGTAAAGGCTATCTTTGACAGTGACAAAAGGAAACAGGGCCAGCCATTCAATGGTCTGATCATTCAGCCACCGGAGTTGCTTAAGGGAATTGATGTGGATGCCGTCGTGATCACATCATTCGGCAAGCAGAAGGAAATCCATGCTTTTATCAGGCAATTAGTGGGCGAGCGCATAGACGTTGTAAGGCTATCGGATTTATAAATGAGGTTGTTGAAGCAATGACCCGTGGAAGTGCGAGAAAAGAGAGATGAAAACCATTCGAATCGGGAATCGCCTAATTGGAGCAGATAACCCTACCTACATAATTGCCGAGATTGGTATCAATCATAACGGCGATAAAGATATCGGCATAGAACTCATTGATGCCGCTGCTGAGGCCAAAGTAGACGCGGTGAAGTTTCAGAAAAGACATCTGCCAAGTCTTTATCAGAAAGATGTCCTGCTAAATACCACAAAATACGAGCAACACTTCCAGTATATGATCCCGATCCTCAAGAAAGTAGAACTCGAAGACTATGCCTTTGTCGAACTCAAGGAATATTGTGAAAATAAAGGATTGGAATTCCTCTGCACACCTTTTGACATTTCCAGCGTTGAGTTCCTGACGAACCTGGGCGTTAACGCTTTCAAGATCGCTTCGGCTGATCTCAACAATCTCGAACTCCTTGAATACGTCGCCCGCAAGGGGAAACCGATGCTGGTCTCCACCGGTATGTCCTACCAGGATGAAATTGAGATGGCCGTCAACTTGCTTAGAGAGAAAAATATACCCTTTGCCCTGCTTCACTGCCGGAGTGTTTACCCCGTATGGCCCAGAGAAGTCGATTTGAGGATGATCAATCGCCTAAGCCAATTTGACTGCCCAGTGGGTTACTCAGGCCACGATATCGGTATCACCATCCCTCTGGTGGCAGCATCCATGGGGGCCTCCATAATCGAAAAACACATAACCCTCGACAAAAACATGCAGGGTCCTGATCACAGGATCAGCCTGGAACCATATGAGCTGAAACGCCTGGCTCGAGACATCCGTGTGGCTGACCAGGCCATAGGCAAAGAGAGACGTTTTTTACTTCGAGGGGAAATACTCAACCGTGAATTGTTCGGCAAAAGCCTGATAGCCGAAGACCACATCCAGACCGGTACCCGCATCAGCCGTGAAATGATAACTGTGCAGGGGCCGGGAAAAGGACTTCCTCCCAGCAGGATGAACGACCTTATAGGTAAACAAATACACAGGGATATAAAAAAAGGCAGTTTTTTCCTTGAAGAAGATGTGGATGGGCCGATTCGAAGGGATTTTACCAACTCCTTCCGTTGTCGCTGGGGTCTCATCTCACGATTTCCCGATTTTCAGGAGATGCTATCTTATAGTCCTAAGGTGATTGAATTTCACCTGGCACAAAAAGATGTTTATACCGATCCTGAGCTCAATGGCCCTTACTTCCAGGAACTGGTTGTTCATGCACCCGAATACCTCGGTGACCGACTCCTTGATCTGTGCAGTAGCGATAAGAAAACGAGGCTCGAATCAGTACGGCTATGCCAAGAGATAATAGGCCTGACAAGGGCGTTGGGCAGCCATTTCCAAGGCACTCCCAAGGTTATTGTCCATCCTGGAGCTATGAGCTTGAACATTAAGCTGGAAAAGGAAGTTTTGGCGCAGACACTGACACAATTGCTTTACGGGATTGACAGAGAAGGCGTCGAAATACTACTGGAAAATCTGCCACCCTATCCATGGTATTTCGGCGGCCAGTGGAAAGGGAACTACTTCATGGACGCCGATGAGATTTGCTCTTTTTGCGAGGACAATGGCATCAACATATGCTTCGACCTTTCTCATGCTGCTCTTTACTGCAATGCCAAAGGGGCAAATTTGTCAAAGTTTATACAGACAGTCAAGCCATATATCCGTCATATCCACTTTGCAGATGCCTACGGGTTGGACGGCGAAGGGGTAGCCATTGGAGAAGGTGACATTGATTTTGCCAGGATTATGCCCTTGTTTGCTGATTACGAGGGCACGTGGGTTCCGGAGATCTGGCGGGGACATCTAAATGGAGGTCAGGGCTTCTTGGAGGCCTTAATCAAATTGAAAGAATACGACATCTGAAATTTGGTTGAGAAAGAGGGCCAAAGATATTTTGGCCGAAGGCTGACGTGGGTATTCAGTACTCAAAGAATGGATGACTCTGTCATCGCCTGTTTTGCTGCAGTAGTGGCGCCAAGTTTTATTTGGATGTCCGGTTAGAGCTGGGAATTAACAAAAAGCATGGCATTATTAGGGAGTTAAAGCGACTACCAGTATGTAATCGAAGGGGCGGAGCTGTGGACATTTTAATGATAACTGAAAACGATCCGGCTGGTATGGGGATCGCTTTTAACAATGCCATCAACACTTATACCGAACACACTTGTCGCCTAATTACGACCACCACGAAATATAATTTTGATTTTGAGAAGGACTTACACATCCCCGACCTTTTAACACAGATTACAACTGATCCCACTGATTCCGCAGATTCTGACGGGTTTGAGGAAATCGATCAGTTATTGAGAGATGCGGATATCATCCACTTTCACATGCTCGCAGATGACAACATCTCCCTTGGTTCCATCAAGGTTAAGGATTACCTCCTGGGTAAAGCGATTCTCCATCACCATCACGGTCACCCTGATTTTCGCTCAGATCCGGAAAAATATCGACAGAAGTATCGCCGCTTAAAAAGAGAGGTCTTGGTGAGCACACCCGACCTCCTCCAGCTTATGCCCGGCGCCACATGGCAACCCAACCTTGTTCCGATTGACACTCCTCTCTATCTACCATTTCATGACAAAGAGAACGGGAAGGTTCGAATCTGCCAGTCCCCCACACGCAAGGACCTAAAAGACACCGAGGAGTTTAAGAGCGTTATATCTTCGCTCAAGAAAAAATATGGCAACCTTGAAGGGGTAATCATAGAAAACACCCAACATGAGAATTGCCTCAGGGCCAAACAGAAGTGTGATATACACTTCGACCATATGCAGGGCTACTATGGCGTCTCATCCTTGGAATCCCTCAGTCAGGGGAAGCCAGTCATTGCGGGACTTGATGAATGGAACATTAAGTGCATCAAGGAGTTCACTGGTTCAGATACGTTGCCCTGGGTCATCGCAGGAAACCAAGACGACCTTAAAAAGAAATTAGAACACCTCATCGAAGACATTCAACTGCGTGATCAAATTGGCGCACGGAGTCGCCATTTTATGAAAAAAAGTTGGACGGAGCAAAGGGCGTTAAATGTGCTTTGTAGCGTATATCAGGGAGTATAGCACTATCATACCCTATCAGACTCCGGTTCGAAGATAGCCTACCCACCGGTTCGGCTGATCAGTTGGCCCGAACTTTTAGGAGCGCCCCTATGAATTTGAATAAAAGCATTCAATTTAACCATGATATGCTGATTTACGATGATTCTGTCATACCTGCCGAGGAAAAGGTCCTATCTGTCACCTACTTTCTCAGTGGGGAAACTTCAAGTGCCTTGCATCTCTTGAAGAAATATTCATTGCCGATAAGCGCCTTATACGACTGGATTTATAAATGCTCACAGACCCTCCACTCATATCTTGGTAATCCTGCGAACCGTGATCTAAACAAGGCAAAATCTCAATGGGACATCATTGCGATGATCCCTGCCCGTGGCGGCTCAAAAGGGGTTCCTGGCAAAGCCTTGCGAAATGTAGGGGGTATATCACTACTGGAGCGAACAATAGCGAAATGTCGGGCCATAGGACATATCAAGCAGATCATCGTAAACACTGATTCTCCTGAAATTGCAGATTGTGCTCGCCAGGCCGGCGCTGATGTGCCTTTCATGCGACCGCCCGAGTTGGCTACTGACGATGCTTTGCTCCACGATGCCTGGTTGTATGCTCGGACTTGGTTTCAGCTCATAGAAGAGCGTTGTGGCGATTTCTGGATCACCGTGTCAGCAACCCATCCCTTTCTTGATCCAGAAGAGATAAATGATGCTCTTGATAAACTGGCCTTTGCCAACCGGCCGTCACTACAAGTGGTTGGGGCTATTCCGTCCGGCTCACTCGAATACTGCATGGTTGAATCAGACGGCCAATTAAGCGACTTGTCGGAAGTCAATATTGAGAAGAGGAAAACATATTACGCACAGTGTGGGGCCTTTTCAATCAACTGCTATCGGCCCTTTTACCATATCCATCCCTCATTTCGACAATATGCGCACGAGATACAACATACGCCGGAGCAGCCTCTGGCGTATGTTTTGGATCAATATCAATCCCATGACATTGACGAGGAAGGCGACCTCTGTGCATATGAGTGTTTTTGTGGCGATACAAAAGCAGTTGTTCCTTTCTCTGCTGAAGACGTTGGACAGCATCGCATCAGAAAGTACAGCACAAATAGTATAAGAAATGGGAGAGGTAAGCATCATATGGCGTGTGCGATAGTTCTGCCAACGGATGAGGAGTGTTTCTTCTTCAACGGCAAAACTTCCCTGTGCAATATGCTTGATGAAATTTTTGATGGGTTTTCCGGGCCCATTTTTCCAATCGGCAGTGGTGAAGTTGCAGAATCTGTTTCACGCCATTATGGCCTGCCTTTGATTCCCTCAGAATTGTTTGCCACGGTTGAGACTCAAAATGCGTCCTGTCACGGCAAAGCCTTTAGGTTGACCAATCCCGAATGTCAGGCCAAGATCGCCAAAGTCATGAAGTCAAGTTTCCCTCGAGAACAAGGAACGTCCCTGCTCTTGGTGGATGGTTGCGCGACGATGTTGTCAGCGTGCACTGTTAAGAAGTTTGTTGACTACGCCATAGAAAAAAAAGTGCCCGCATTATGTTCGATATCCAAGCCGGTAGTACATCCTCAACATCTCAAATGGTTGGACGATGAAGGTTCGGTCCAACTTGCAGGAGCGCCCCCTCCGCCTAAAAGACAAGATTTACTCGCCGTTCAATGCAGGGATGGAGTGCTTTCTTTCTGGCGCCTTGGCGACAGCCACGATTGCTGGCATGGTTTTCGAATTCCAGATGGCGAGGCTGTTTTGTTCCGTAAGCCTTATGACGGTCTTCGAGTCATCAGTGCTTCATTCGATTCTCAAAATAAACTTGATTCTTGTGACGTGCGGCATTTCGTCAGGCTTACGGCTTTTCGCTCCAACTAAGCCTGTGTGGGCTTAGTTTTGTTTAACTTTGTCATTTTACGAGGTGCAATTTGAACCGATGCTTCCAGTTTAATGATCTGCTTCGTACCAATCCGGGCCTGGCAAACTTCTTTTTATGGGCATACGAAAGCTGGAGAGAGGCCGATGGCGACAACATGTATATACATCTTGGCTGCGGTGATAGGGTATTAGATGGTTTTGTGAATCTTGATTTTCTGCCTGCCAGTAAAGACATCACCGAATGCCATTTGCTTAACATCTGGCCCGAAAGCCTATTTGGCAAAGTTAAGGCCTTTTACGCAGAGGATGTCATTGAGCATTTCTTTCTTTCCGAGCAACTTTACATTCTGTGCTCCATGAACTGTCTGCTCGGTGAGGAGGGCTTGGTGCGCCTATTGATGCCGGATATCTCTCAACTTTGGACATACGGGCGGCGATTCGACCTTGATGCATTGCAGAAGACTTCGGACTATTTTGTAACCACCATGCGATGCAGAAATGGCATGGATGCCGTGAACATGGGCATGCGTATGGGAGGCCATCGCTGGCTGCATGATTTTGACAGTTTTCAGCGGGTTGCCGAAGCTTGCGGGTTTTCAGCCAGCCGTACAACCTGCACCGTATCCAGCGACCCCAAGATGACGGGCATCAACGTCAGGGACGAATCAGGGGTTTCGTTTGCAGTCGAATTGTGCAGATCACGCCGTATGGGTCGACTTCTTGTGGAGCCGGAACAAGTAGGGAACGGTGAACTTGTTGAAGATTTAGGCAACGGACAGTTTCTCTATAGAGCCACAAGCGATGATCCTGGGATTTCCTACTGTTTTACTGCACTGGAGGTGAAAGACATTGCTCTGGCCAATGTTCGGTCAGCCAATCTCAGTGAGCTTCGCGAACACAACTTTGGCAAGGCCTATTTCATGCCGAGCGAGGAAGCCGCGATCTATGTGGACCGTGCGCTGCATTCTACTCCCCATATGAATGCCTTAAGCGCAATCGATATCGCCACGGCTATGAGAGAGGAATTGACCATAAAGCGGCTGCGATTTGATCCATCGGAGCGCATGGGGGATTACTTTACCGTTGGCCCGCTAGAGCTGTTTGTTTTTGACCCCCAAGATGACGAAAAGCTTATTTTGCCTGAAGAACAGATCACTTGCGCTGGAGATTTCAGCGGTGCAAGCATCAGTGAAAACAACAGGGATGCCGTGGAGCACAGGGGGGGCATAGCAAAACGAAAATTGTCCGGCGGCTTAGAAAGTCGCGTCATCACGTCAAAATGTCGCTACGGCATGATGTCGTTCTTTGATTTCGACGGCCCCATTGGCTTGTCGTTGGCGCTGTATGGAGAATGGGCTCAGAACGAGTTGGAGGTGATAGAGCCATATGTGCCTAAGGGTGGGACAGTGGTTGATGTGGGTGCCAACATTGGAACCCATGCCATGGCATTCGCGACTATGGTTGGGCATACCGGATCGGTCCTTGCTTTGGAGCCCCAAGAGGAACTCCATACCCTATTGAGCCGCAATGCAGGGAACAATACTTTCGGCCGGATTGTTCGGCCCATTCGAGCTGGCGTTGCCGCACAGCCAGGAAGAGCATTGGTTCCGCGCATTGTAGGGCCGGACGGTCAGAATCTTGGAGCGGTGCGGCTGATCCCTTATAGCACAGACATGGAACAGGCTGATGACCATTCTTTAGTAGATTTGGTTAATATTGACGGGTTTCATTTGGATCGGGTGAACTTTTTAAAGATTGACACGGAAGGGGATGAAAAGGGGATCTTACTCGGGGGCGAGAAGACCATTCGGTCGCTCCGACCGGTCGTCTGTTGTGAAAGTGGCGACTTTACCCGTAGTTGGCCTCCTCTCAAGCTGATGTTGTCCTGGGGCTATGCCGCGTTTTATATTCGGATGAGTGCTTTCAATGATGACAACTATTTATCCCGGAAAAACAATGTGTTCGGCAACTCTGAGGAGGGACTTTTGCTGTTTTTGCCAGAAGAACGGCTTTTCGCAAGGGAAGTCCCTGCGCCGGAACTGCCGGCTTACCGGATTCTGAATGCTGTTGACTTCGCCCGGGCCCTGCTGGGCATGGCTGCATATGCTCCTTCGAACGCAGCGCCTAACAAAGTGCTGGAGCACTCCTCATCGGCGCAACTTGATGAATGTCTTCTCACGTTGAGATGCAAGCGTGCTGAGGAACGATGCGTCGCAGCTAACAAAAGCGTCAAGAATCTGCATCGCCGAGCCAAATCTCTGCGTAAGGACCTTGCCGAAGTGTATGCGGCATTGGACAAGCCTGATAGAA
>Ga0114923_10003117_pt1 | contig 11186 bp, 14 predicted proteins | sample SumtaG_FD_89578 | JGI IMG/M metagenome (GOLD analysis project Ga0114923, IMG submission 89578) | Deep subsurface microbial communities from Indian Ocean to uncover new lineages of life (NeLLi) - Sumatra_00157 metaG | ecosystem: Environmental > Aquatic > Marine > Oceanic > Sediment | place: near...
TATCACAAACACCGATGCACATATGTATATACAAAGACTTAGTAAACATAGTCAATACAATGGAAATACAAATATGCAAACTTTTACAGGAACAGAATATTTAAAGATAGATATAGCAAATTGTTTTGGTTTAGATCGTCTTAAATGGGCCGATAGAATCCATTGGTATAAAAATAATGAACCTAACCTCGAATCATTAACGGCATTGGCTAAAAGTCCCATTCTTTATCGGAAAGCTGTACGTGCAATGCGTACGGTACAAAAGGGTAATATGACTAATCATATCATGGGCTTAGATGCAACAGCCTCTGGTCTACAAATAATGGGCGCAATGTCCGGTTGTTATGATACTGCTAAGGCAACTAATTTGATAGATACAGGTAATAGAATCTGTGCTTATAGTATTATTGCAGATTCTATGAATATAATGCCTAACGTATCGGTGGATAGAGACACCGTTAAGAAGCCTGTTATGACAGTTTTCTACGGATCTACAGCTCAACCCAAAGCAATCTTTGGTAAAGGTGAAACTTTAGTAGCATTTTACGCATCATTAAAGGAAAAGTTACCAGGTGCTTACGCACTAATGGGTTTATTTCAGTCATACTGGAACAGTTATGCCACAGAACATCAGTGGACATTACCTGATGGACACGTAGCACGCGTACCAGTAACACAAACTGTAGAAAAGAGCATTGAGATTGATGAATGTGATCACTTAAGGTTTGCTTACAGATCTAAAGTGATTGCTCCAGTGATTAGAAGCCGCTCTTTAGCTGCTAATATAGTCCATTCTGTCGATGGATGGATTGTGCGTCAAATGGTACAAGCTGCACACAAGCAAGGGTTCTGGCTGGCGCCTATTCATGATTGTTTTTACACAAGTCCAAATAATATGGACAAAGTACGACAAAACTACAAGACTATCATGCAATGGATAGCAAATAATAACTTAGTATCTACTATATTGTCCGAGATATCAGGACAAAAGATACCTTATATTCCCTTATCAAGAAACTTAGGAGCATTAATAACACACTCGAACTACTCTTTAAGTTAATGGTCTGCTCTTAAAGCAGCTTAAGTTATTTAATATGCTCTTTAAAGCGCTCCGCGCATTGTATGGATGTCTCTGTGCACCTCTTTGAGGTGTAATAGAGGCATCCTATTTTTTTTTATCATGTTAGACACCAACCCATTCATTTTAGACTAAAAAGGTGTGGTGCAGTTAGTTATCAAAAATGGAGAAAAATATGTCATTTATAGGAATAAATGAAGCTATGGTACGCATTACAGCAGCAACAATTCAATCCAAAATTGCTGTTTTTGTTGTAACTACAAATAAACTAAGACATTTGAATGTAGTATTTGCTAACACTGTACTTACGCAGCAACGCATTAACAAGCAAGATGAAAACTTTGTAGGTGTATTTTTCAGAGGACAAAAAGCTGCTCATGTACGACAAACATTGATACAAGCTCTTAAATAGGAAAACATTATGCCACAATTTTTAAAACTTGATGTGTATAACAGAACAGCAAAAGCATTAGGTGAATACGAGGATTTAAGCGAAGCTACTTGTGTTGCCATAGAATCTGATGATGATGATTTTAATATGAATTCTTGTGTTGCATCTTTACAAGACTCAAGAACATTTGCTATTAACATTCTTAATATGTGTTTAATAATTGAAGAAAAAAAGGATATATAATGTCACAAATTACAGTAACAATGGCACAAGCCAAAGCACTTGTACAAGATATTCTATTAGCAAGATTGGTACCTTATTTGGTAAGTTCTCCAGGTATTGGTAAATCTGCACTAGGTTATGAGATTGCACATGATTTTAATTTGTCTTTTGTAGATGAACGTTTAAGTTCAGCGGATCCAACAGATATGAACGGGTTTCCTATGATCCTAGATCCAAATGCAACTCGAGTCAAAGCTGGTTATATCCCAATGGAAACATTTCCAATTGAAGGAGATGAAATACCTAAAGGCTACAAAGGCTGGCTACTTATGTTAGATGAGTTCTCAAGTGCTCCTCTGGCTGTACAAGCAGCTGCTTATAAGGTGATACTCGACAAAATGGTAGGTAAGCATAAACTTCATAAAAAAGTCGCTGTAATAGCTGCAGGAAACCTAGCAACAGACAAAGCAATTGTAAACAGATTAAGCACAGCAATGCAATCACGATTAGTACATTTACATATTATTGCATGTGATGAAGCTTGGATGCTGTGGGCTAATCAAAATGACATTGATCATCGAGTAAAGAGTTTTATTCAATTCAGGCCGGCATTACTTCACAAATTTGATCCAAACCATTCTGATGTTACATTCCCTTGTCCGCGTACTTGGGAATTTGTTAGTAAAATTATCAAACCTTGGGAAACAGAGATAGTACCAGGTAAATTGGCTTTACTTGCTGGCACAGTAGGTGATGGCGCAGCACGTGATTTTTATAGTTACTGTAAAATTTTCGAAAAAATACCTACACTTGCACAAATAATAGATAATCCATCTGGTGTTATATTTGGCGATGAACCAAGTATGCAATATGCATTGGCAGGATTAATTGGACAAAAAATGACAACTAACAATGCAGATGCCTTAATTGATTTTGTATCTCGTTTAGGTATTGATTTTCAAGTTACATCTTTACGTGCAGCAATCGCACGAAACAGCGCTATTAAAAAAGCGGATAACGTACGCAAATGGATATCAAGAAACTCTAAGGAATTAATATGAAATCTGCACGCCTTAAAGGCTGGAAAGCTATTGAAACACAAATTAAAAATAGAAAACCCTGTCACATATTAAGATACAACACATATATAGGATTATCACAAGAAAATGAGATAGAACACAATATGCCTATTCTACAATCTGGAAAACATGAGTTTATATTAAATATGACATTTTAAGGAAATCTGATGGAAATCAACATTGACCTTGCTCCAATCAAAAAGAATATAGATAAGGCTAAACTTAGATTAATGCTAGATAATAAAACCACCTTTTTTTCTTCACTATTAGCCAATTTGTATATTGTACTTGATAATAGACACAAAACAGCGTGTACAAATGGTATTTATTTACAAATGAACCCTAATTGGATAAAGGATTTCGATAAAGATACATTATTGGGACTTATATTACATGAACTCATGCATGTCGTATTTGATCACTGTAATGGAAGAATTTACAAGGATCTTGATCATAATATACTTGGCATTGCCATGGATCATTACATTAATCTTTACATCACTAGTTTAGGTTATATTATTCCAAAAGATGGTTACTGCGACTATAAATACAAAGGTTTAAGTACAATGCAAATTTACCATATATTGGTAAAAAATCCACCACCAGCAGCTAATGAATTTAATCCTGATGTTTTTGGATGTCCAGAAGATATGGACCCACAAGACTATGATGAAGTGGTTACAAGCAATATCATCAAAGCAGTAATGCAAGCACAAATGAATGACGATCATGGGTCCATACCAGGAGACGTATTACAAAAAGTAGAAGAAGCTACTAATCCAAAGTTACCCTGGCAAGTAATTTTAGCTCCTTACATGGATTCATACGCAAAAACAGAATATTCTTTTCGTCGACCAAATAGACGCTTTATGCCTAATTTCTATTTACCCACATTACAAGGTGAAAAATTAAAACAAATGACAGCAGGCATAGACGTAAGTGGATCCATGACTGCAAAAGATGTTAGTGAAATATGGTCTGAGGTTAAATACATTTGGGAAACATCACAACCAGAGCTTCTACGATTACAAACGTTTGACACGAGAGTGCACTTAAATAAGATATATGAAGAGGGTGACACCATAGACAACGTAGAATTAAAAGGCGGTGGTGGAACAGTAGTAGAACCATTACTTGAAACAATTCGCAAAGAAGAGCCAGCCTTTGCTCTTATATTCACAGACGGTTACTTTAAAATGCCAGATATGACAGGAATTACTACTGATGTATTTTGGATTATCAAAGGAAATAATGAAAAATTCTCACCTTCACACGGTGTTGTAATTCCATTTCAATAGGAGATAAACATGCCAGTTAAAAAATATATTGAAGGAAAGCATACTCACGTTAAAGTGTATACAAATGACTTAGAGATAACAGCATATGAGCAATTAAAAACATTAGCAAATATGCCTCTTATCCACCACCATATTGCAGCTATGCCAGATGTACACTGTGATTTAGGAGCAACAATTGGATCAGTAATACCCACAAAAGGTGCAATAATACCTGCAGCAGTTGGTGTAGACATAGGTTGCGGTATGCGAGCATATAGATTAAATATACATAAGCATAACTTACCAAACAATTTAACTAAATTGCGGTATAGCATACAAGACAGTGTGCCACACGGCCGTTCAGATAATGGTGGACTTCATGATAAAGGAGCTTGGGACGCAATACCTGATACTGTAATGCAGTGGTGGAATGAAAACGGACTATGGACCAAAATGCCTGACATTATGACAAGACATCCTGGCATATTAAAGGGTAATGTCAATACATATAGACATCTTGGTACACTTGGTACTGGAAATCACTTCATTGAAATATGTATAGACGAGGTCGATAGAGTATGGATAGTAATTCATTCTGGCTCCCGCGGTATTGGTAATCGCCTTGGTCAATATTTCATACAATTAGCAAAAAAAGAAATGTTAAGATATTTTATTGATTTACCTGATAAAAATTTAGCATATCTTGTTGCTAATACTCAATACTTCAATGATTATTTGCTTGCTGTCCAATGGGCGCAGGATTACGCATTACAAAACAGAAAAATCATGATGGGTAATACACTCTCAACAATTAAAAAAACAATACAAGATTGTTGCGTAACACAAAAAATAGAATGTCACCATAATTTTATTGCCTTAGAAAACCATTTTGGTTCAAATGTATGGGTAACACGAAAAGGAGCTGTACGAGCACGTAAAGGTGACATGGTTGTAATCCCTGGTAGCATGGGCGCCAAATCCTATATTGCCAGAGGATTAGGCAATAAAGACAGCTTACAAAGCTGTGCTCACGGTGCAGGACGTACTATGAGCAGAACAGCAGCAAGAAAAGCGTTCACTGTTAAAGACCTGGAAGAACAAACAATGGGTATTGAGTGCAGAAAAGATATCGATGTTTTAGATGAAATTCCAAGTAGTTATAAAGATATCGATACCGTAATGGAAAATCAAAATGACTTAGTAGAAATTGTTCACACATTACGTCAAGTCATTAATATAAAAGGGTAATAAAATGTCTAACATTTATATACATAAACCAGAAAAATGGTCAACACAAAAATGCGAAAGAATAGCCAAACGCTGGACAAAAGATGCTTATGGAACTATGCATCCATTTCCAGGATATTTAGGTGGAAGTCGTTTTGCAGGTGAAATTACATATAATGGAGGAATTGTTATTAATGATCAATGGTATCGTGGTGAATTCTTTAGTTTACCTAATGTACCCAAAGAATTTAATATCATTTATGTAAATACATGGGGCTGGCGATTAATAAAACAGGATTAGCATGAATACAAAATTAAAAAAACCTTTTAGCGCAGTGACTACACAAGAAATGCGTGATATTTTAGGAAGCCAATGCTCACCAGATAAGCATAAAGCTGGATATGTTATTGGACCTGATTCTAATGGTAGATTATGTCATATAGCTAGTTGCTTTTATTTTAATGAAGCTGTACAAAAAGCAAAATTATGCAACGAAAAATATAGTAAAAGCAAAGTAACTAATATAAAAGAACACCCTAAATTTAGAGTATAACTATGAATATTCCATGGAATCCTGATATAGCATTTAGAACTGTATTACTTACATGCGCATTTATAACTGCATATGCAAGTTCACACGGAGAACTAAAGCATTTAACGCATGCAGCAATGTTTTTATATATGTATTGGATTAATACCTATATTTCAACACCTATTGGAAGTATTTTTTATGATCCCATTAAACAACAATAAAATATTAGAAACAGCGAAGAGTCTAGCAAAGCAGCTAGACACTCCGGAAATGCGGGAATTATATCGCAAACAGAAGACTGATAACTGCAGCCTCGATGAATTGGTAGACGAGTTGACCGAGGAAATAAAGAATGGTTTCAAGCATGTAGTAACTCCTGATGAATGATAAAGGCCTTAAAAATCAAAGCACTACAAACAGTATATGGTTATTTTGTCCGCATTGCAAGCGGAAAGTATTAGTAAAAGCCATCCAACCAAATGTGCTTCAAAAATGGGAAAACGAATTCTGGAAATCACAAGGACGCATAACATGACAATAGTATTATCAAAGAGCCAACAAAACATTATTGACCGTTTTCCTGCTTTCTTGATGAACGATGATCAAGAAATGACAATTTCTGGCTTTGCCGGTTCAGGTAAGTCTTTTTTAGTCAAATATCTGGCTGATATGGGAGAAAAACAACAAAAACTGGTGAAGTTGCTGGATCCAAATATTCCGTATCGTACTATGTATTTCACAGCCACCACAAACAAGGCTGCATCAGTCCTCAGAGCAATGCTGGGACGTGAAGTTAGAACAATACATTCTTTGTTAGGCTTGAAGGTACAAAACGATTACAAGACAGGTAGACAACGCCTGACTGATAATGGAAAAGCTGAAAATACTCGACAAGCATTAATTTTTATTGATGAAGCAAGCATGGTTAACCGTGAATTACTTAAAGTAATTCGCAAACGTGTCAAAAGCTTTAAGGACTGTAAAGCAATTTTCATTGGAGACAGCTACCAATTACCGCCTGTAATGGAAGATGTTTGTCCAGTATTTGATACAGGACCCAATATGTTTAATCTGGATGAGATCCAACGACAAGCAGCAGGTAGTCCGATAATCCAGTTATCTGCAAAATACAGAAACATGCTTGATGACCATACTTTGAATTGGCCAGATGTAAAAACAACAGGCAATGCAATTGTACATTACACAGATAAAATGGATTTTTTCAAAGAAATTGAAAAACGTTACACAACTCCGCATGAATCGGATGACTATAAGGTTGTGGCCTGGTCCAATACACGAGTACGGGATTACAATACCTGGATCCGTTCTTTACAAGGCCGCAAACAAGCATTTGAAATAGGAGAAAAAGTAGTATCCAACAAGCCTTTGTTTGAAGGAAGAAATATTTTGGCACCTACAGATTCATTTCATACTATAACGAATGTACAAACTGACACAGTAGACGGTATACAAGGATACTGGTTAGAGCTGAATGGTTTTAATGGTATTAATTTCTTCCAACCACACGACTGGAGACAAGCAGATAAACTGGCCAAAATATTTGCTAATGACAAACAGTGGGAACCGTACTTTAACATCAAAGAACGTTGGGCAGATCTGCGACCAGTACATGCTTCAACTGTACACAAAGCACAGGGAAGCACATACAGAGAAGTTTTTGTAGATCTCAACAATATCGGTAAAAACACTCGCTGGCGTGAAGTTGCACGCCTGGTATATGTGGCTATTACCCGTGCGAGCCATACAGTTCACGTTTATGGCGGATTACATATGAATTACAATAAATCACCTGCCATAGATCTCATGGAGCCTTTTAAAAATGTCCAGTGTTTATGAATACAGAAGCACCATAAAAACAATTTTAATGACAAAACTTTATGATCAGCAACTTAAAAAATGGAACGGAGCTCTATTAGCGCTAGGACATGACAATGCATTAGCATATGGTAGAACAATTGAACTCTGCACTGTTAATAGCATTTACTTCAGAGAACGTAAATGGATTCCAGAAAGAATAGCAGATTGGGCTGATTGGCGAATAGCTGCATATTGCTTACCATTATTCCCAGATAGCGCAGATTTTGTCAGTAGAATGGAACGTATTGCTGATGAACTAAATGATATAAAAGACGAGCGGTATGAATCAGAGCGTTTTTTAAGTGGTTTGGTTTTATTCCGAGTTCCATCCCCAGAAATTTACGAACAAGTTTTAGGGTCTACTTTATTCTCCGCAATTGCTGCAGAGGTTAAAATACATTGCAGAGATTTTGTGGATCCAGATCCATCAGAACACTATGATTTATCACTACAAACTTACGTAACTACAAATGCGGAGATTGTAACAACAATGAATGAGCGTTTGATGCTTAATTTAATTTCCAACTGAGGTAAATATGCTCAGACACATTACATTTGGAAAGGGTAAAAAAACCCTAGCCATACTCATAGCAACAAAAGATTTAAACCATGATTTATTATTAACGCATTACGTTAAACCCTTAGAAGTTTTAGGAATTCCTCGAGAACAAATAGTAGCTCTTAGCTTAGATAAAAATAAAAAAGGCAAGGCTCCAATGACTATCATTACTCCTTGCCTGGACCAATTAGAAAAAGTACTTACACATGAAGGTATTACACATGTAATATGTGCTGATTCTTCGTATTTTAAACCACTAGCAAAAGTGCGTAAAACCGAACCAAATTATGGATACATATTACCTACCAAATGGTCTGGTATTACTACAAATATTTGTCTAAATTATTGTGCTTTATTTTTTAATCCTATGGGTCAAGATAAAATTGATATGGCTTTAAAAGCTACTGCAGGGCACATGCTTAATACAGGCGGTTTGTTTGATCAAGAGGTATTAATTGACTGCGAATACCCAGATACTGATTTAGAAGTAATGCAACTTATTGAGAAGTATGGGCAATTACCAGCTTTAACGTGCGATATAGAAACATACAGCCTAAAAGTAGACAAAGCAGGATTAGGTACTATCGCATTCGCCAAGGATGAACATACCGGTTTTGGGTTTTTTGTAGGTAATAACAAAACACGCAGACATTACCTAAAAGAGTTTTTCCTCAATTACAAAGGTAAATTGATATTCCATGGTTCAACATTTGACTGCAAAATACTTATCTGGGAATTGTTTATGGAGCATCCCAGGGATTATGAAGGAATGTTGCGCGGCCTGCACACCATGTTTCGAAATTTGGAAGATACAAAAATTGTTGCTTACCTGGCATTAAATACTACGGCCGGTATATCCCTCAGCTTAAAAGATTTATCGTTTGCCCATACGGGTAATTATGCACAAGAAGATATTAAAGACATAACAAAAATACCTATGAAAGACTTGTTAGAATACAACGTAACAGACGGTGTTGCTACTTGGTATGTCTATAACAAACACAGACCTACAGTACTTAATGAACAAGAGATAGTGTACCAAGAACTCTTTTTACCAGCACTTAAAGTACTAACACAGATGGAATTGTGTGGTATGCCTATTAATTTGGATAAAGTGTTGTTCGCTGAACACAAATTAGATAACATTTCGCATAAGCATTACACAGCAATCATGTCTGACCCACTTATTACTGACTTTAACAAAGTTTTACGGGTTAGAGAGGCTGAGAAAGCTAATAAAACACTAAAGGTGTTAAGGAAAACAGCTGATGACTTCCTCGACTTGGAATTCAATCCGAACTCTAATACTCAACTTGCTCTTCTGTTGCATGGTCATCTTGACTTACCCATATTGGAAACTACGCATACAGGTACACCGAGTACAACTTCGAAGGTACTTCAAGCGCTTGCAGAAAGAGTCCGAAAAGGCCGCAAATGGTCCAAAGAAGTAGGTGTATTGATTAATCACATCATTGAATACCACGATGTAGATAAAATTTTAAACACATTCATACCTGCTTTTAAAAATAATTCAATCAATAAAGACAGTTGGCACTATCTTCATGGTTGTTTCAACCTGGGTGGAGCAAAATCAGGTCGACTTTCCAGTTCAGATCCAAATTTAACCAATATTCCTAGTACCGGTACTCAATACGCTAAGGATATTAAACAGGGTTTCCAAGCACCAGCATATCCTACGGATGATAGTCCCACAGGGTGGATAGTAGTAGGCGCTGATTTTGCTTCACTTGAGGACAAGGTCTCTGCTCTGCAAACAAAAGATCCCAATAAGTTAAAGATTTATACAGATGGATATGATGGCCATTGTTTAAGGGCTCATAAATATTTTGGTGATCGCATGGAAGGGATCGATCCAGATTCTGTTGATAGCATAAATGCGATCACTACAAAATATCCAGATCTACGTCAAGACAGCAAATCCCCCACATTTCTGTTGACGTATATGGGTACATATTTTGGTTTAATGAAACAGTTTGGTTTTTCCAAAGTAGTAGCCAAACAGATTGAAGCTGACTACCATGAGTTGTATGCCGTTTCCGATAAATGGGTTATGGATCAAATTAGAGAAGCGGGGCGAACGGGGTTTGTTGAGTTGGCCTTCGGGCTAAAACTCAGAACTCCTATGTTGCCCCAGATTGTCATAGACTCCGAATCTATACCCTATCAGGCACGTAAAGAGATTAAAACGGCTGGGAACGCTCTGGGGCAGTCCTACGGGCTCCTGAATACCCGTTCCGCAAACGAATTCATGGAACGTGTCTGGGATTCCAAATATGCAACAGGTATCCTACCAATTTGCCAAATACATGATTCACAATATTTCATGATCTGGAATACCTTAGGATGTCTGAAATACGTTAATGACAATCTTATTGAATGTATGGAATGGAATAAATTAACCCCGATCCAGCACCCTACTATTAAGCTGTCCGCCAATCTGGAAGTTTATTATCCTGATTGGGGTAATCCAATACCAATTCCTAATCGACAATCTATAAAGCAGTTAAAAACTTTATTACAGGAGCAAAAAAATGAATAAATACAATATAGAATACAGACAAGAATTAATTCAAATTGCAGCAGTTGCAGTTGCAGCTATTCAAAACCATGATCATGGAACATCAACGCTTAAAGGTATGTCAATTATTTTTCATGAAATTAAACAAGAACGAAAATTTCAATTAAAAAAATGGGGAGAACAAAATAGAGATCCATTTTTATGGATGACTATTTTAGGCGAAGAGTTTGGCGAAGCATGTGAAGCAGCCTTGAAATGGATTTTTAGTAAAAATGAAGGTGCAGTCGATCCAGATTGTAGTAGAGAAACGCAAGAATAATAACGTATAAATAAACCAGCTCCGCTGGTGGGCGGATAAAGGATAAATAATGAAAAGCAATCCTGTTATAGAAATGATGGGTGA
>Ga0114923_10003118_pt1 | contig 11185 bp, 7 predicted proteins | sample SumtaG_FD_89578 | JGI IMG/M metagenome (GOLD analysis project Ga0114923, IMG submission 89578) | Deep subsurface microbial communities from Indian Ocean to uncover new lineages of life (NeLLi) - Sumatra_00157 metaG | ecosystem: Environmental > Aquatic > Marine > Oceanic > Sediment | place: near...
CGCAACCGGAAAAGATGGCCCCGGCCACAAAGTAGGGCGCAAAGATGGTTGAATGCCAACCGGGAAGACTGGACATGGCAAAATCCCAGGATACAATCGAGTGAACGGAAAAAACCAGCGGGGTGGCAATAGCAGCGAAAATCAGATAACCCCGCATATAATGTAGCCATTGGTGGTTAGTTCCCCTGAAACAGAGCGCCGGAATACTGTAAAGCAGGCGTTTCACACCCTTGGATTCATCACGTACGGCCGCCAAATCGGGGAGCAGACCCAAAATAAAAAAAGCCATGGAGACTGATATATACGTCGAAATGGCGAAAACATCCCAGAGCAGGGGGGATTTAAAATTCACCCACAACTCTCGTTGGTTGGGATACGGCAGGACCCAGTAAGCAAACCAGGCACGCCCCAGATGAATGAGGGGAAACAGGCCCGCGGTCATCACAGCGAAAACCGTCATGGCTTCAGACGCCCGGTAGATGGAATTGCGGAAGGGTGCTCTCACCAGATAAAGCACCGCTGAAATCAGCGTCCCGGCATGACCGATTCCGATCCAGAAAACGAAATTAGTGATATAAATCCCCCAGCCAATTGGGTGGTTAATCCCGCTCCATTCCAGGCCGTGTCTGATCTGAATGACCCAGGCAAAGATTCCCATACTCAGGGCCCCGAGAATCAGAACCATACTAACCATCCAGGATTTCCCGGGTGGTTCCATGGAGCTTACAACTTTGTCATTGATATTTCCGTACGAAAGCTGACTCAAAGAGCCTCCTTATGCTTTTTTGCTATTATGATTCACTTTTTTCAAATAGGTGATTGCCGGCTGAAAATTCAACTCGGGTAGTTGAATATATTTGCGCCGGTTTTTCTCTTTTATCTGTCTTATTTTGCTGTTTTTATCCATAATATTTCCAAAGGTAATCGCATCGGCGGGACAGGCCTGCTGGCAGGCCGTCTGAATTTCACCATCGTTCACGTCCCGCCCCCGGTCTTTGGCCAGGTCTTTCATCTCCCTGATCCGGTGCTGACAGAAAGTACATTTTTCCATCACACCTTTGTAACGGACTGAGACAGCCGGATTTAACTGCATGTTCAACGGGCTCGGAAACTGATAACTCCTCCAGTTAAAACGTCTCTGTTTATAGACGCAATTGTTTGAACAGTAACGGGTGCCGACGCATCTATTATAAATCATGGCGTTCAAGCCGTCGGGAGTCTGGTAGGTGGCAAACACGGGACAGACCGGTTCGCAGCCGGCATTATCGCATTGCTGGCACATCTGTGGTGTATAATAAGTTTCAAGCCGCCCGGTTTGTTTGTTTGTTTCAAAATATCTCTCAATCCGAAGCCAGCTCATCTCCCTTCCGACATTCGAACGGTCCTTCCCCACCGTCGGGATGTTATTTTCTGCATAACAAGCCGCCACACAAGCGGAACAGCCGGTACAGCGATCCAGGTCAATGATCATCTCCCATTTGTAGGGATCGTAATAAACAGGTGTCTGCTTACCCGCTTTTTTCGCAGCTTTACTGACGTTTTCCGCCATGGGGTCATAAAAACTCTTTTTGTCCTTACGATTTACCGTATAAAAACGTTGCCTGGCGTGATGTTTTTGAGCAAGTTCTGCATGCTGTTTTTCACTGCCGCCGGCGGACATCACTTGTACAAACCCCCTGCCCTTCTGACTGCGGTCGCCAAAGCCTGTTTTGTCTTCAACATCGGGTGTTTCAATATCTTTACGATATTGCCCGTCCATGGTGACCAGATAAGCTTTTTTTCCCGTAGGTTTGATTCTTACGCTTTCCCCCGCAAAAACAAAATCTCCTGAAAGGTTGTCTTTGCGCCATGGCAGGAGGGTCATGACATTGATGCCGACCGTTTTGTGTTCGACTCTCAATTCCGATTCCAGAACGGGTAGTAATTTACTTTTGCCGTGGCTGGACCTGTAATTGGGAAATGGCACCTTTCTACCCATTCCTGCCGGCATTGCCACGGTTTCTTTATCGATACCGTAAAAAACCCAGGCAGCCGCCTCCGCTTTTCCACAAGAGCTTGTAATTTCGACCAGGTCGCCGTGTCGGATTCCGAGCTTGACGGCGGTATCGGGGTGAAGTTCAATCCAGGAATCCCAGACCACCTGGGTAACGGGATGAGGTATTTCCATAAGCCATGATCTGTTGCCGCCTTTGGCATTGGCATTATGCAGATTCGAGTTAACTGCCAGCAGGCGGAGGCCGTTGGTTTTTTCCTGGGGAGCCGAAAACTTAACCCCATAGACCTCACTGTTAAGAACAGCGCTTGACGGCTTGAAGTCCTCATAGTGTCCGCCTTTTTGCAGCGACTGTTTCCAGAATTGATCAAAGGGCAGAGAGGTGTCGAGTTTTTGATGCAGGATTTTCCAGGAAGCTTTGAGATAATTGCGGTAATTCGGCGCTTCAAAACCGTCAACGCCAACCAGCCGGGCCAATTCAAGCATCAAGGCGCCGACTTCTATGGTATCAAATGCCGGTACCCGCGCCATGACCGGTTGCTGCAGGGCAAAAACACCGTTTCTCGGTCGGGCGTCCCCCCAGCTCTCTAAAAAATGAGCCGTCGGCAGATGTAAATCGGCAAGTTCGGAGGTTTCATCGTTTTCCGTAGACAGTGAAACCACAAACGGAACCGCCTTCAACGCCTCTTTAAAACCCGATTTTTCGGGAAGCGTAAATACCGGGTTAACATTTTCGATAATCACCAGTTGATAGCGTCCCTCTTTCATAGCTGTGACAGCCGCTTCCAAATCCGTCATACTATTGCCGCCCAAGCGGTAATCTGCGCCGAAAACAACGGTATTCCCAATATTACCTGCCACATAGTTGAGAATGTTAACGGCGATTTGCAACCGGGTGGCATCCGTACCGGCATTACAGTTTCCTCCGGCTATCGCCAGAGAGCGTCCGTTTCGCCCAAACTCATGGGCCAGCCTTACGAGTGCACCGGCGGCCAGACCGCTTTTTTGCGAAATTTTCTCTTCGGAAAAACCGACGAGGAGTTCCTGAAGACGTTGTTTTTCGTCGATAGAAAGATGCCCGGCCCGTTTAAGCAGAATACGACTGAGAGCCAAAGCGATCGAAGTTTCATAACCCACCGGACAGGAGAGCCATTCATCGGCATTAGTACCGGTCAAGGATATGTGAGGTGCAATATGAATATATCTGCCTTTTTTTCCATTTTGATAACCGTGCATTCTGGTATAGCTTTTGGTCATCTGAATGGGATTCAGCCAGCTTTCCAGAAAATCAGCCCCAAAATTGATCAGCAGCTCGGCTTTATCAAGCGCAAAATGGGGAATTTCGTCTTTACCAAACACGATACGGTTGGCGCTCTTTAAACTGTTTACCGGCGTCATGTCAAATTCCAGAGACGTTCCGCCGCCCATGCCTTCAAACCAGTCGTTCAGCATCTCAGGAAAGCTACCGCTTGTGGGAGGACCGATATAAAGAATACCGCCCTCTTTGCCTTTCAGCTCTTTCAGTTTATCCGCCAGTTGTTGTTTTCCTTCCTTCCAACTAACACCGCGCCTTCCTTCGTTAGAAACAGCGACCGGACCGGCTGCTCTTGTAAGGCTGTAAAGTCCCTGGAGAACGGACTGTCCCTGCAGGCAGATTCGTCCTTCATTTACCGGATGTCGGGGATTTCCTTCGGCTTTAATTGCTCTTCCTTCACGAGTTCTTACGATTAACCCGCAAGCGGCGGAGCATTCCAGGCAGGTCGTGGCAAAATGGGTGGAAACACCGGACACATAGTCATAGGGAGGCACCAGCAGTGGCATCAGTTTTTCGATCGGATCGGAATCACACCCGGCAGCAACCATCGTTGCTCCACTCAGTGCGGACATCTTTAGGAAATCTCTGCGGTTAATGTTTATTTTCATCCCACCCCTTATTATTTATGACAAGTATAGCAGTCTGTTGCTCCCAGGAGAGTTCCGTTCGGTAGTTGTGCCGCTGCCTGCTTCACAATTTTCCCGCCCCTGGTTTCCCGAATCGGACCTGCAATTTTCCCGTCAACTGTCTGCCGACCCTCCCTATGGCATTTCATGCACCATCCCATGCTTAAATCAGTAATCATGGTCTGTGTGGATAAAACGTCGTGCTTATCAATCTCTCCGTGACATTCCGTGCAGTCAAAACCGACTTGAATGTGACGCTTATGAGAAAAATGAACGAAATCTGGCACATCATGAATCTTTTTCCAGGGAATTGACTCTCCCTTTGGTTGGAATTCCAACAGTTTTTTGATGGCATCCTGATTTTTAATGGCCTTCTGCGGGTCTTCATCAGAACCGGCAATCACACGATGACATCCAAAACAGCTTGCCATGACTGGAGCGCCGGAGTTGATCGAACGGCGAGCGTAGATATGACAGAATTCACACGCAATCTCTCCCTTTTCGACATGAGTTTTGTGACTGAATTCGATTGGCTGACTGAATTCGCCCGGCGGAACCGGCGGACTGGATTCGGTTGTCTGGTCGGATTCGGTGGCCAACCCAACAAGTGCAGAAAACAGTACCGGTAAAATGATTAGAAAAAGTAAAATAATCAGTAAAAAAAATGATTTCGGCAGTTTTGACCGTGTTGCAGGCCTTTTTTTTGTTTTTCCCAATGGATAAAAGTCCTCTAAAATTTACCTCAGAGCGCTCTCGACGACCCTTTTTAACTCCTCGCCATTGATTGGTTTCATAATAAAGTAGAAAACACCTTGTTCTAACACCCTGGCAAATTCCTCCTTTGAATTACCGGAGGATATGATGATCAAAGGGATCCTGGGCCTGCTTTTTTTAATGATCTTGATAAGTTTAGAACTGACCATTCCAGCTAAGTTTTCATCGATGATGGCCAGATCGATGTCTGTATCTAAGATCTTGAGGAGCAGGTCTCCACTATCCACAACCCACGTTAATGAATAGGTTTCGATCTCATCCAAGACCTCGAATACTTGCCCCTTTACATCCTCATCAGAAATGGCAGACAGTATGGATTTTGTCTCAGGCATCGAAATAACCCTTGATGAAACTTAGTTAGCTTCGCTCATGCCTCGCGTTGCCTGCCCGCCCCCCCTGCCTGGCAGCAGGCCAGGCATTTCGGTGGAAGGAGGGCAAAGCAGAGGAGGTTATCATACAAAAGCAATTACCGTGCCAGAAAATTCCCTGGGTTCACATTGTATTCATGACCCCTAAAAATGCAATAATTACTTACGGTTATTAAAAAGATGGCGGGATTTAAAGATCAATGGCCTTGGGATTGGAGAAGACAAAGATGGGGCCTTCTTGTCCCATATTAATGGGGTATCCTAAAATAACTTGAAATGGCTAATGAAAAAGGGTGAGGCAAAGTGGCCTCATGTGGGACATTTATGCCGCAATCTCTATCCGGGCTGGTCTTCCGCAAGCCTGTGCCGTTTGAGCAGGCGATGTATAGTCTTGCGGTTGACCTGGGCCTCAAGGGCGGCCCTTGATATGTTTCCATTGTGACGTTTTAGAAGGTCGTGCAGATATCTCTTCTCGAAGAGATCCAGCCAATCTTTTTTTGCCTTTTTAAAATTCGAGCCGGCCGGAAATATTAAAGCATCGGAATTCTCGACAAGCCTTATTTTTTCAGGGAGATCCTCCGGGACAATAATTTCAGAGTCCATAAGGGACACGGCCCTCTCAATGACATTCTGCAATTCCCTCACATTGCCCGGCCAATGATACCTTTCCATCAGTTCCATGGCCTCTCCGGAAATCCTCTTAACCTCATTTTTACTGCTCTTACTGAAATGTTTTACGTAATGATTTGCAAGAATTGGGATATCGTCTTTTCTCTCTCTCAAAAGTGGCAAAAACATGGGAATGACATCCAGGCGATAAAAGAGATCTTCCCTGAATCTGCCTTCTTCAATGGCATTTTTCAGGTCACGATTAGTGGCCGAAATGATCCTTACATCCACATCCAGAAGTCTTCGTCCGCCCACACGTCTGACCTGACGTTCCTGCAGCACCCGGAGCAGTTTTGCCTGGAGGGTGATGTTTAGCTCCCCAATCTCATCTAAAAACAGGGTCCCGCCATTGGCGTATTCGAATATCCCGGGGCGTGTAACATGGGCGCCGGTAAAAGCTCCTTTCTCGTGGCCGAAAAGCTCGCTTTCCAACAGATTTTCGGGCAGTGAAGCGCAGTCCACCGGTACAAAGGGTCGGCTACGGCGTTCACTGTTTCTGTGAATACTTCTTGCTATCAGTTCCTTGCCTGTCCCGCTATCACCCTGAATTAAAATATTTGCATTTGTCTTGGATACCTTTTTAACGAGTATTAAGACCTCCTGGAGTGACGCGCTCTTACCGACGATTTCACTGAACCCGTGAGCTTCCTTGAGTTGAGAACGTAGGTATTTATTCTCATCTGAGAGCCTCTTTTGCTTGATCCCCCGTTTGACGGCAATGCGCAACTGTTCCGCTGAAAAGGGTTTTTGGATGTAATCGAAGGCACCTAATTTACAGGCCTCTAAAGCGGATTTGATAGTACCATAGGCCGTAAACATCAGCACAAGAATGTCCGGATCTATCGTTTTTGCCTCCTTGAGAACACTCATGCCATCTTTTTTGGGCATTCGTAAGTCCGTCAATATAAGGTCGGGAGACTCCTCTTTAATGACCTGGGCAAGATTTTCGCTTTCCTGCAACAACGCGCAGTCGAAGCCGGATCGTTTCAGGATTCGGCGGCAATTGTCCAGCATTTCCGGCTCGTCATCGATGATCAATATTTTTTCTTTAGGGATTGTCATGGCTACTCAAATATTGGGTTAAGACGCTTTTGGAAAAGTGATGGTAAAAGTCGTGCCCTTGTTGATCCGGCTTTCCACACCGATAGAGGCATTGTGATCCTTAATAATGGCTTGGCTGATGGGCAGTCCCAAACCGGTCCCTTTCCCTACCTCTTTGGTGGTGAAGAAGGGATCGTAGATTTTATTAAGCTGCGCCTCCGACATGCCTGTTCCGGAATCAGATATCTCGACCTGAATACAATTTTTTTCTACTCTTGTTGACACGGTTATCGACCCGTTCCCTGAAATCGAGTAAATGGCATTATCAATAATATTGATAAAGACTTGTTCCAGTCTACCCGAATCTGCCATAATAAAGAGACTTTCTGGACATAGTTTTTTTATAAGCCTTATCTTCTTTCTCCTGATTTTTTGCTCCACAAGGAAGAATACATCTGTCAGGGCATCATTGATGTCGATTCTGATACAATCTGCTTCAGAATAAGTGGTTCTGGAGAATATGGAGAGGTCTTCCACGATCTTTGAAATCCGGTGGGCATACTTGTCTATGGTGTATAAATCTTTTATCAGATCATCAGAGACTCCTTTCTCTTGCGCCTCTGATTGGAGGCATTCTATCCTGTTGATGATAATCCCGATGGGATTATTTACCTCATGAGCTACCCCTGCTGCCAGCCTTCCAGCCACAGCCAATTTCTCCGTCTGAACAATTTGATTTTGAGCCTCTTTCAAATCCTTGATCCTCGCTCCTAAATCCGTATTTAATTTGTTGATCTTCTCATTGGCCCTTTCTAATCGTCTCTTTTCCTCCTCCAATTTATTGAACAGCTGTGCCCGTTGAATAACAGAGGCTGCCATACCGGCGGCCAACAGCATCATCTCCAGACGATCATGGATAAACGCCTGCTTCTTCAAGCTGCAGATTACCAGGACACCAACCAGTTTCTTGCCCGTTGAAATGGGCAGACATGCATAAGACTTCACTTTTCTGTCAAACTCGAATCCCCTGCATCTTTTATCTTTCCTCCCTTTATCCTGGACGACAAATGGCAACTCATCCCTGACAACAAGACATTGTTGGTAGCACTTAAAGTTCTTTAACAGTCCACTTCCCATGCCAGGAGGACCTGTAACTATAATATCAAAGCCGAAATCCCCATCCAATGAAAAAATAGTACAACCGTATGCATCAAAGACTTTCTTCGTTTCCTTGAGTAAAAACTCTAATGCAGCTTTCGGCTCCATGGGCATAAAACCGATGGCAGTGCTGATCTTGATTAGGGCGGATAGGATTTTAAGTTTGTCCTGATGATGTGATTCAAAATCCAAGTCTTTTAACTTAGCTTCTGACGTCCCTGTTAAGTTGAATTTTTCCTTACCGACAGATCTCATTTCATCATTCCTAATCATTATCTTCAATCAGCTCTTAACGGCTTTTATCATGGCCTCAATATTGCTGATTTTGGATTCTAAAGGCATCTCGCAACCGGGACTCAGAATAAAGCCCTTCCTAAATTGGGTCTTCTCCAGAAGATCTCTTGCCTCCCTCCGGATATCTTTCGTTTCACAAGAAATAAAACTGAATGGTTTGATATTTCCGTTGATGCAATGGTTAGGCAATTTTTCCATTGCGATGGAGATGGGAACAAGATAATCGATATTAAACAGATCCGCACCTGTTTCGGGAAAAAGATCCAGAATAGGTTCGGTCTGACCGGTGATGTTTAACCAACATATGGGATTTCCACTCTCTTTATATTCCTTGAAAGCCTGTTTTAAATGTGGAAGGATGTATTTACTGAAAACAGCCCTGTTGATAACTGAGCAAGAGGAGGACGGGTCAAAAATATGTATGACATGAGCCCCTGCATTTATTAAAGCTTTGCCAAAGATAACCATTGCCCGCGCGGTAAAATTCAACAAATTCCAAAATTCCTCGGGATGATCAACGATACAATAGATAAGCTTTTCTAATCCCAGAAGTTGTCCGGCTAACGTCATAGGCCCCTGAAGTGTCCCGACAACTGCCGTCTCTTCACCCACTTCATCTTTGAGGATCTTGCATGCCTCTATAATGACCGGCATTCTTCCATCTTTTTCCGGGTCAGGTATCGAAAGATATTTCCAATCATGAATATTATTTAGGCAGTATTCATATATGTGCGGGTACCCATCATTCTCGTAAGATATTTTTGAGCCAAGCGCTTCAGCTTCAAGGGAATTATCCGCAAATGCGGTTACACCATCATAGCCAAATCGCTTCCATGCCTCTAATTGACAAAAGGCCAGTAATTCCCCGCTGTTTAGATAATCCTTTAAAGGGATGTGATTTATCCTGGAAGCAAACCCAAAAATGTGCGAAAAGACAGGCACCCTGTCTGTTCTTTCAAAATTAATGGCGGATTTAATACGATCGATAGATTTCATGATTCAGATGCTTCTTATATAATGGAGGCCGTCAAAAACCGTATCTGCCACATAGTCCACATTGAGATATTCCGCACTTGACTGTTTGAGCGCAGCCCCGCCGGCAATAATCTTCACCTCAGGCACCCCCCGAGCCACTGCATATTTTCTGACCTCTCTGACATAGGGAATAGTGGTGGTGATCAAACTCGATAAAGCAATAAAATCGGCTTTGTGGTCAATGGCACTCATGACAAGATCAGCAGGATCAACGTCCTTCCCCATATCTATAACTTGATATCCATAGGATCTCATAGTCATCGAAAAAATGTTTTTCCCTATCTCATGCATATCCCCTTTAATAGTCCCCAAGATGATCTTTTCCTTCGGAAACGGGTCAGAATCGAGCGATGCATCGTCGTTTATTATTCCTTCAGCACAAAGAAAGTCGATAACATCCATAGCAGCCCTTCCTGCTAACATCAGCTCCAAAAGACAGAAATCCTGAATAGTACATTTTTTATCCAGATACTCCATCGCCTTTGTAACACCATCGATGATAATCTCTTTAGGCTTAATACCCCTGCTGGTAAGAGTGTTAGCGATAGCCACGGCATCTTCATTTTCACCGGCAATAATAGCTTGTTTTATATTTTTAATCGTCACAATCTCTCGTTTTTGATATGTTGACATTTTCCCCAATATCAAACTTCGTTTCTTTTCAGAATCGTTAATAGATGTTAAATTCGATAGGTTTCTATGTAACAAAGGCATTCAGAGTTCTGAAAAATATTTTGCAACTCACTTATTCAGCCTTTTCGATCACCGGATACCCATGAAATTGATTGATCCGGCTCTACATCTGATCTGTTGCTAGTTTCCAGAAAATCATGCAAAGTTTTTGTATTAATTTAAACACGTTCTTTCCCAAATTGTCAATACTTCGAAGCTGCCTGAGTATAATTGCTGCATTCCTCGAACGACACAAATCCGATTTTAAAAGAAATAATTTATTATTGATGATTTTTGTTAAAATTAGCACAATTGAGTGGATGTTACAATATTAACTATAGAAAAATATTTGAATATTAGTCTCAGCAGAATGATGAATAAGCTCTTTAAAAGGAATGTATCAAGTCGATATGCTGTAGTGAGACCCACGGTTTCAGATATCTCGCAACGGCCAAAACTATCTGATTTAACTTAAAATTGATATTCATGCTAATCGTATCACCGGTAAATTTTAAATTCAATCTTCAAAATCCGATGGTTTCTCCCCCAATTATGCTCACACTGTCTTTCTGGGGTTGCTCACAAAGAACTCCGCAATATGAAGAAATGAGATTTTGCACAAATTGTGAAGCGGCTGGAGAAAAGTAAAACGGCCTTTATGCTTTTCTCTTCTGATACCGGCTGTATTTTTAATTTGGGCGAACAATGAACTGCTTGGCGCCAGTGCTACTATCTTCGCAATATCAGAGCTGAGACCTGTTGGCGCTTGCCTGATAATCTGATGGAAAAGCTTTCTTACAATCCAACCGTTATTTACTATCATAGATTATTATCGGCCGGTTCTTTCTCATAACACTTTGAAACAACAGTTAATTTGGTGTTATTGTTAATCCTCTCACAAAGTCGCGAAGACAGCTATAAACAAAAAAAAGAAACGATTGTCGTTGACACAACTCAGTATCCTTGATAAATTATTTACTTACGATTTGAAAAATTAAATAGTAATAAAAACATAAAAGGAGGGAAATCGAGATTATGCGAATAAAAGTTTTGCTTATAGCAGTGTTTGTCGGAATTGCCGTCATCTTTGCAACAACCGGAATCCATGCCGGCAAGGAGATTAAGGATGAGATCAAAATGAAAAACCCGGCCTACAAGAAGCATAAAAGGAGCATTTTGACATTCACCCATAAAAAGCATACAGAGAAATATGCCAATGACCATCCGGATTTATATCCGA
>Ga0114923_10003119_pt1 | contig 11184 bp, 29 predicted proteins | sample SumtaG_FD_89578 | JGI IMG/M metagenome (GOLD analysis project Ga0114923, IMG submission 89578) | Deep subsurface microbial communities from Indian Ocean to uncover new lineages of life (NeLLi) - Sumatra_00157 metaG | ecosystem: Environmental > Aquatic > Marine > Oceanic > Sediment | place: near...
CTATCACTGGTCAACTTATACCTTTAACATATTTTAGATTTAAACAATCCGTACTCGTTTTTTGGACAATGAACGTTTTTTTACCATAACCCTTTACCCTATAAGCATTTACAACTACACCTGTTTACACTGTTAGATAACTACTTTACATCTCTTTTATTCTAAAGTCATAAGTCCTTGTTACCTAAGCACTTACAATAATGATTCTTTTGCACCATATCCAGCATTTTTACCCTGTTAGATAACTACTTTACACCTCTTGAATACTAAAAACACATAAGTCCTTACCCTATAAGTACTTACATAAATGCTGAATATGGCATAAAAGAATCATTTCACCCACTAAACTATCTGTCTTTTTTAATCAGTTATTTATACTCAAAACATAAGTCCTTATTACCACTGGACTTACAACTCTGCTTACACTTAACAAAACTAGTAATCACCGTAACCCTATACCCTATAAACATTTAAACACTATTACATACTAACTACTATAAATAAGATATATATAAATAAATAAATAAATAAATAAATATATGTATATAAAGAATTTTCACACCTGTAAGTAACAGGTTACTCGTTGCAGGTTGCAGGTTACAATGCCACAATGCCACAGAACGGCTCAGAATGGCTCAGGTTGCCCGATAATTGACTTACCCTAACATAGTAGCCTCTATTAACAATAGTCCAAATTTAGAGTACACAAGTATTACGAATTGCATTTATTTTGATTTAATAAATCTATTGGTATAAAATCAAATCAATAATAGGTTGCATGATTTAATAAATCAAGAATTCATTAATTCATTCCTCATTATTCTTGCTTTTTTAAGAACAACTTTGATTTGCTTAATTCTTTTTCGTATAGTATATAATGAAATGATAGACAATTCGGTCTTAACAGAATCCTCTACGACTACCTTCATTGCACCCAATCCTGCCTTACATGAATCCATCAATTCATCTACTAGACCATCTTTTTCAAAGGCATTATAGCAGTTGACAAGCTGCATAGCATATTTTTTATCTATAATGCTTTTCGCTATCATAGGTTCTTCGGCGTCAACGCGTTCCTGTGTTGTCAAAATAATATCGCCTTTATGCCCTTGCCCTAAATTGTTCTGCATTGCAATTAGTTTCATAATAAATCAATCCCTTCCAGTAGAACCCAATCCTCCTTTACCACGTTCAGTATCACTAAGCGTACTCACTTCAACTATATCCCCATACTCAGCACGGCAAAGTCGTGCCTGTGCTATACGATCACCAGTCGGTACTATGTAACGACTCTCAGAGCAATTATGCAAAATCACCATAATCTCTCCCCGATAATCTGAATCTATTATCGCTGGACTATTTACTATAGTTATACCATAGCTAGCTGCTAACCCACTACGAGGGCTAAGCAATAAACAATAACCTACCGGTATTTCTACTGCTAGCCCAGTATGCACTAACATTCGTTTACCAGCGTCAACGACGCAGTCGCCAACAATATGCAAATCAAAAGCTGCTGCCCCTGACGATTGATACTTTGGAATAACTGCATCGTTACTTAGTTTCTTGATTTTTAAAATCATGATATTTCTTTCAATGCCTTAATTCTGCAACTTTTCTTCCACCAATACTTAAATTTACACACGTTCCTCTATAAGTTCTATCTACTTTAGTCGATACTTCTGGGGCTTCTTTTTTGATTTCTTTTTCAAATTTTGTTTCTACTGTTGCTAAGTGGTCTAATGACAAATCATATAACGCATCTTTCAAAACCACTAACAAATCAATATTTGGCATTGCAGCTAATTTGGTAGCCAACACCGATACCCGCTTGTCATATTCCTCCAGATTTATCTCTTCAAATGTTACTATTGTCCCTCTATGGCTTTTTGCTTTGAAAATAGAACTACCTCTTTTAAGCATACCACTGTTTAGTTCACCGTCTGTCATAGTAAATTTTTCTGATTTCTCACTCATTTTCATATCCTTTTTAGAAGTAACATGTAACATGTAACATGTAACATGTAACATGTAACATGTTACATGTTACATGTTACATACACCCTGCCCTTACTAATCATAACATATCCTTACAAATCATATTAGCAATTTCCTGCATCTGGGGGTGTGCCTTCACGGCACATCGCAGTTTAAAGAAATGCGTTAACATCATTAAATTACCAGTCATAATAATTTCTGTCTTTAATGCATTAGGCAACACACTCCTCGCCTTTTCTGGTATCCACTTACTGCTCAAAAGTAGATGTTTATAATAATTTTCAGTACTTAGTAAATGTCCAAGCCAATTAGCAGCTTCACCAGATACTTTTGCATCATTAATATAAATACCATCAGCTATATTTAGAGTAACTACACCCTCTTCAATATCCAACCACGGTGGTATAATAAAGGTACAACCACTCTTATAGTTACAATAACGAGTTGATTCTTGAGCATAGCTAAAGGGTCTATGGCGAACAATCTCGTGTGTAACACCCCTATCACAAATAGCCTTATAACTATAACATTGATGCATTAGCCGCTCACCATCCATTAAATCTCCAACATACAGATTCATAGAATCATTAATAGGTATTCCTATCCCAGTAGTAGTTGGAAATAAGCATGGACATATAGTATTCAAGTACCTTATAATACTCTCCATTGTTACAGGGTATCTAAAAGACATATCCATAAAGGCTCGTGCATTACCACTAATCAATGGCCCTGCCGTTGAATTCGTTAAAAACAAGTATGGCCTATACTCTAATCTTAAAATCTTAGAGTATAAAGCCTCTGATATCTGCAACGTGAACCAAGAATGTTCAAGCATAGCATGATGCCCTCGATCCCTAAGCATAATTACAAATTTCTCGCCAGCAATACCACCTTTTACTTCGCTTTTATAACACACTCTTCCAGCCTGTTCAATTAAACCCAATGGCTTCATTGAGCTTAATTCCAATCGTTCAATACTCGGTTTAACTAGTTCCATAATAACTCATCCTTTCTATAATATTTACCATCCATCTGGGGACTCTCCCCGTATGTTTTTAGCTAAATCATAAATAGGGACACAAATAAATGTAAGAATAATTACAGGGATAATCCATAAAACAGAAGTACAAACAATAATAGTTGCCTAAATGTAAGATTTTAACATCCTATTTACCTCCCTAGATTCTGCTAATCAGGTTTCTTATAATTTAATATCACAACACACTTCATTACCCCAAACATCCCATCCCGCTCGACTATTCCTCGCAAATAATTCTAATCGAGGCCCATCATATAAGGCTTCAATAATCTCATAAGCTATATAAGGTTTTTGACTATGCTTCATAACCTGCTCTATAAATATTGAATGTATCTTACCTCTCATATCCCGACAAACTGGCGTAAACTTACCATGATACATATACAATAAATACTCATGACCAAAACGTATGGTAAATGCTGCTGGTATTCCAGTTACTTTATCCCAAATCATACGTGCATGTAACTTGTACCCTAAATTATTAGCAATACGCTGTGCATCAAATAAATATTTATCTATTGTCCAAAGGAACAAGATATGGTCATGTTCAGCATGTGTTTTAGCTTTACTTAAAATCACAGCGATATCACTTAAATTCAAAGTGGAATAATCAAAATCCTTACCACTACTATCCGGTCGAACATTACGCTTACCACCTTTAGATTGTTGCCAAGGTGGATCTGCTAATATTATTTTATACATTTCTAGTACCTTAAATAAAAGGGCCAAAAGCATCATTTCGCTCGTTTCTAGGTGTTTGCTCCTTTATCAATAGCCTTTTCAGCTATATTTTTTACATAAAATGTAGTACTATGCTTAGCTGTTTCATGCAGTGCTCTGTCTAATGAAACTTCTCCACGAAGTGCTTTCCTTGCTGTATCAGCCACATGAAAACCACTGGCACATCTTGCTATTTCCTCTACTGTTTTTCTTTTGTTCATAATAACCTCTCTTAGATTTAATAAATCAAGTAACATAACCGGCATACTAAATGTAATAGTTGGTCAATATGCGGATTAGTTACATTTTCACACTTCATAAAATCTATAACACAATGCAGAATTGTTTCTGCAATCCCTAACCATATATTCTGTGTAATATAATAAACAATACCACCAGCAATTAGACTATGAGACAACAACCAATATGGCCACCCTATACTTTGTCTATTTTTACCTTTCGCCATTGCTTCCGGCTGTAAGGCAAAATCAGCTAGTGCATGACCAACTAAGAGTTTAAAAAATAAGATCAACATTCTTTATGCTTATCCTTCATATCATTTAAAAATTTTTCTTCTTTATCAAATTCATATTTAAAATGGAAATTGCTATATAAATGAGATTCAGCTAATCCTTCCTTAATAGATAGTATTTGACGTAAAATCCTTAATAGAATCTCATCTCTATCTGTATCATTTAAACTCATTTTATTCTCCATTTATCTTTATTGTTTTGTTGTCTCTGTTTCCATATCTTTTTACGATTTATCCTACGATATACTTTCATATAAGCAATATGCTCTTTGGTCATTTTCTAAAACCTTCTAACCTTTTGCTTGTTTTCTTTTTTTAATTGTTTCAAACCCCATTCAGCTTTTTTGATTGCATCATATGTTGCTTTACCATTTTCTGTTTCCGTATCAATATCTAATTCTGTTATCCCAGAATTTAACATTTCTTGAACCTCTTGATGTATATGTTTGGCAAAGCTTATACGTCCAATGGACTGTAATACATTGCCAAATGAATTTAATTCTCGTATTGTTATTTTCATGATTCTCTCAATCCTCACCAAACAAAATTTTTCCACACATTTTGCTGGTTGTTTCTTCATCTTTCATACCACAATCAAAGCAAATACACTCACCATTTGGCCCATATGGTCTTAATTCAGCTATTTTTCCACAAAAATCACACTGTTGAGGATTTTCGGCATATATTACAGGAGTACCATCTATATTTTCACTCATGATTTAATCCTTTTAATTAAAAACCCCCTGCCGACAGCTTTTTCGAAATTTTTCAATCTCACCGTTCCCCTTACCCATATTACGGCCGTAATATAGGTTTGGATTATCTGCCATACGGTCTTGCTTTAAGGGCGACAGGGATTATTAGCAAATATTAAATTCATAGGGCTAACTGCTTGTGCTGTATAATCTAAAAAGTTATGCCATTTATCTTCACAATGAAAAACAATAAAAATCCAACTCCCATTCCATTCCTTAATGCGTCCGATTTTAATATCTGTTAGATTAGGATGATATTCTACCCATCTACCAACATCCTCAGCAGTAAGAGTTTTTATATCAATCATAATAGCCTCTATTAGTAATAATAATTCCCTTCTTTTATTGCTTTTGCACCAAAAAAAACGGCAAAACACATTTGCATATATAATTCATCACTACGATTACCAAAATTAAATCATCTCATTAACTCAATACATTTATTATAATCAGGACATCTTTTATGTTTTTTGCCTAAGTCAATCAACATAGAAATTCCTTCTTTGGCTTTTTCCCAATCTTTACAAAATTTATCAATCATTCTTCACCTCACATGTACATTTTTTATTCTTGTGCCCACATTCTAAGCATTTTTTATTTCTTAATCCTAGTGGTGGTAATATTCTCTTTTTATTAAGTTTTCGAGGAAATCGCCTTTGAATAGGGCCTGCTATTGCTTCCATCATTGCTAATAATTGTTCAACCTGTGACATTTTATGCTCCTTTATTGATGATTTAAATCTGCATATTCACCCAGAAACTTACCCCCACCCCAAATTTGTTTAGGCTGTTTGACAGAAGGGCTACAATGCATATCACAAAATTGGTTAGCAGTGAACACCGTAAACATTTTCTTATTATTCATTCCGTTTACATATTCCCAAGCACTACCAACTTCTTCACCATTCGCTTGCATTTCATCAATTAAGGATTTTACTGTTTCAATACTTTGTACTGTCATTCTATGATTCCTTTTATAGTTGGCGGATTAGTTCATCAATGTTCTCAGCAGTAATTTCGTCATATTTTTCATCTGCAAGGCGATTGTCAACATAAACAACATCTTCACCCAACCATAAATAATACTGTTCTACTTTGTGCCCTTTTACTGTTTTTCTTTTATCTGGCATCATTTTATGATTCTTTTCAATCAGAATAAATGAGGCAGGCAATTGGTTTGCAACCACCTTCATCGTGCTTCCGGTAATTTACTGTCTCGTTTAGCACTCCAGCAGTCCGACTACCACGTCGCTGCCCCACACACACACACACATACGCCATCAGGAGGGATATTTATTCTGGCATAACCTCAACACCTTCTTCTAACTTAAAAACAATCGCCCCTTTTCGTAAAGGACATTTTATAGGTATTTTACCATATGTACATTCCCAAACGTCCACAGAATCATCAAGCTGACAAGTCGTAGGTCTGTTGATTCTGTTCTTAAAGAAACATTGGTCGCAATCCCGGATTATCATTTCTGTTAAGTCCATTTTTCACCTCAAAATTTATACCCAAATAACTTAATATCTTCTTTATATCTTTCTGCAACTAGATTTTTTAAATCAGCATCATAAAATTGTTTATAAGCAGGATAACCCATATGAAATAGATTTAGCTCATCACAATAATAATCACTGTAGCAATTAACAAAGTAGTTATAACCCACTGTATTTCGCAATCCGAGCAATAAATTAACACCCTTTTCTCTAAGAAATTCCAAGCCTACGTTAAGATTCTCAAATCTCCCAATAAAATCAAATTTATTATCACCTAGAAATAAATACTGTGGTCTCCAATGCTCATCATCATAATTATATTCTACAAATTGCCTAAATGTAATACGTTTATTTAAATCTATTTTTAGACCATAATATCGCTGTACCTGTTTAATATAAGAATCTCGAACAGATTCATAATGCTTTACAATCTTACTAAGGTACGCTGATACTAATCTAGCCCAAGGATTTCGTACAAAGACAAATGTAAAATACTCATCTAGATACTTTAAATCTCTTAATCCACATTCTATATCAGCACACTTATAAATATTACCATGAACATTACATCTAAAACCAGGATGCTCATGCCCTAAATCTCCTACCATAGTTTTTTTAAAATTTGAACTAATAACCCTGGGAATTGGGCAATAGATAAATTTACACTCATGATTTATTAAATAACTATTTTCTGGCCAATCCATTATTTACCTCTCATCATCATTCACTCATCCATTTATATATTTCTTCAACTGTTTCAAAATAATGAAATACACCATCATTTTTAGTATCTTTCAATAATCCTAATATTGTTGTTCTACTACGCCAATCTGTAGCACCATAACAAATACGTGTAAACACATAATGACCCCCTCTACTAAGCATAAAATACTTAGCACCTGTATTAAGCAATAGACCAATATATCCTTTATATTGTGCTAATTGTTCTATACTCATTTCAGGATTTATAGAATCAGTTAATTTAATTTCCATGACTACTCCACTAATAATAGGTTATCTTTTGTATTAAATTTAAGAAACTTTTTAATTGTATCTTCTGTTCCACCTGTTCTATCCTTAGCAACACAAGCAATCAGTTTAGTAGAATTTTTAGCAATATCTGTATTACGTAAGAAGCCTGCATGTTTTCCTAATGACCAATTTGCAGGATAAATTTTAAGACAAATATGAAATTTTTCGGATATGAGTTCAGCAAATCTATCACCACCTTTAGAACATCCGCCACTGATAATTCCATCACCTTTTTTGTATATAGATAAAAATGCCTTTTCAACCTTTTTATAGTCCTCTCCACTATCTCGCCTTCTTGTCCCTATTATTCCTATTATATTCATGTTACCTTCTTCCTAGTCTATTATCACAATTTTTTTGATAGACCTCCACCTCGTGTTTATGGACATAAACAGGTGATTGACCACCCACAAAAGACGGAGGATACTTCTCAAGATATTCCTCTTTCAATCGTTGAAACTCTTCCTCTATAGTATCCTCAGAAGTATCTGGTACAAAACCCAATATCATCATATCATTGGCACAAATTATAGTTATCATGATTCTGTTTTCTTTAACATTTTTTCGATACGAGTAATACTACGATCAGCTGATTCAGTAAATACCATACTCTTAAAAATTTTGTCATCTAGCTTACCTAAAGCTTTTTCATACCACAAAGCAGTAGTCAAAATACCATTTAACATCAATGATATTATCAAGAAAATTAACATAACAATCTCCTTTATCTCTTTATCCTTTACAATCTTTACGTTTCTTTTGTTTCTCTACAAAATTTACAATGTTTTTTGAATCTAATTCATCATATGGAATATTCAAATATTCTTTACATTTGACACAAAACAACCTCCAACCTATTTTACATCTAGTAGCTGCTTCTGGATTAGCTGTCGCCACCAAAGATCCACTATTAGGTTCTAGCAATTCCCATTTATATTCCATTTTTCCTTTTCTAGATTTTTTAAATCAAAATAACCGGCGACCAGGATAACCACATGTTAGGTTATTTGGTTGCAACCTTTTGAACATTTCCAACAGTAATCTTTTTGTTGTAGCTACTGCTACTTCTTTGGTAATCTTCTCATCCAAAACTAATTTGTGAACGACACTTATTCCCCATTCGTAATCACGCAAAGCATCATTTACTACTTGTTCTTGTTCTGGAGTCATAATTTTTTCTTCTTTCTAGATTTTATAAATCAGTTAATTGCGGGGTCGGGATTCGAACCCGAACTATCCTGGTTATGAGCCAAGCAACCTGCCATTAGTTTACCCCGCTACTAGACAATAGGATTGGCTCCCGCTAAGGTTACACGCCTGTAAAACAGGTGGCCTTTTGCCACTACCCGAACTTATTGCCCGACTTGCAGGGCATCCAATCGATTAGGCTATCACACTCTATTGCCTATTTTTAAATGTCTTTGTTTTTCTACACCGTTTACAGGTAACTTTTCGCTTGTTAGAAGTACTTTCATATGTTGCATGAATACTCATCCCACAAACAGTGGTATAAGTATGAATAAGAGAAGGCCCTAATAAATGTACTGGTTTTTTAGTTTTCATTTTACTACCTTTTTAATCTTCATGTTTCCATGCTTCCTCAAGGATTATTTTAATATGTTCGTTGCCTTGTATTTCCTTTACTCCACAATGATAGTGCATATCATCCCCAAGAATATCATATACTTCCACATCCAAGTCTAACCTTGCTTCTTCTTTTGTGATTCTTTTTAATAATTTTAAGTCTCTGTCTGGTGGTATAGTGTCGATATTGGGAAAATGTTGCCAAGAGCCACATCCCCTCTCTCTTGCTTGCGACCGAACAATAGGTTCAACTAAATCTATAGATAAGTATTCATTTATCTGACGAGGAACACCATCTCTGCCACAACAACAATCTAACATCCACGACTTATTTTTGAACATAAATGTAATTGTCTCAATAGGCGAAAATCTCGCCACGGCTTTGTTGTATAAAACTTGAGTTATTTCCATCCACGTTTTGTAAGGAAACTTAAACTTATATTTGTGCTTACAATAATTACAATCGTTTGTAAGGCTCATTTCAATCTCCTTTTTAATAAGTTGCAGGTTGCAGGTTGCAGGTTACAGGTTACATGCTACATGCTACAGTGTGCGTGTCATTTCTGAAAACATTTTATTCTCATCACCAGCATATTGCTTAGCTATTTTTTCTAATCGTGGTGCATCCACCAGTCCGCCTATAGCGGACTCATTGGTCACAATACTCCAACATTTTACATATTTCTTAAAAAGCTCTACCTGATAATCATAACTAATTTTACCTCGATGGTCAGCTATCCGCACAAGTGGCGGAGCCACTCGTCCATCGCAAGCTAATTGATGTACAATAGATATAAAAGGCTCACCAACTTTTACCCCTGTCAACCACCCATAAGTCGATAATTGATTTGCCCAATCCGGTGTATTATCTTCAAAAGGACAAGCTCCATTTATGGGTACACCACCAAAACCAATTGGCATACAATCTTTATGCATGGACGAATGGCTTCTTGAAGGCTTTGCCTTCGAGTGATCCCATCCATCCAAACACATTATATATCCTTTTTTAGGGGATATATTTCGAGTACCACAGTAACCATTAACTTTCCAATCTAAAACAATACGTACTATTTTATCTACCTCATATTTTCGAGTAAAACTCATATCAGGCTTACCTAATAATGGTACAGATCCAGCTTCTCCACTTATTAATCCTTGAACTTCAGTTTCAAATTTTGGTTCAGAAAGGGTATCAGCCATTATTAGTAATAAACTAGATAAAATGCCACTTTGCTCATAAGCATTTAAACATACAAGACCAGCTTCACGAGCAAAATCTCTATTTTGAGGTTCAACTTGTTTTTCAAAAAGTTTCTCGAAACTAAAATCATCATATTTACCATTAATATGATAGTATAATTTACTTTTTATATAAGCATCAAAAGCTGCACCCACACTCATAGGTTCACTTTGCGGTGGTCGTTCTGGATGTGCTTCTGCTAAATATCTTATATAATATTCATTAGGGTCTTTCAACCAAGTTTCAAGTGCCGATGGACTAAGATAAGTTAGTATTCTCATTATTCCTCTTTTCTTTTATTCCTCTCTTTAAATTGATTCTCTAAATCTTTCAAATAATTAGATAAAGCAATTCTTATATCATCTATTAAATTACGTTCTGCTTCTTTAGTTGTAGATAATTCTAATATAGCTTCTGGTAAATTAGATTGTATTCTCCCACTTACCACACCTTTAATAGTTATAACTACACCAGTACCTTTAAGACTGGCTATAGCTTTTTCAACTTGACAGCCTTTTTTAATCTTACTTTCCATTTCTGTAAACATTATGTTCCTTAATTATTTTCCATCAAGAAGAGATTTCATATACTCAGTAACTAAATGCATTGCTTGTATATCATCAAAACCCTCTTCAACTAATTTCCTGTAGAAATTTGCAAGAAAAGAAGGAATTTCGTCTATAATCTGGGCACTAGCTTGATCCAATATATGTTTACGTGCTAATTCTTCATCATTCATAATAACCTCTTAAAATAGAGTGTAGGGTGCTCGTTTTAGGGTATA
>Ga0114923_10003121_pt1 | contig 11180 bp, 11 predicted proteins | sample SumtaG_FD_89578 | JGI IMG/M metagenome (GOLD analysis project Ga0114923, IMG submission 89578) | Deep subsurface microbial communities from Indian Ocean to uncover new lineages of life (NeLLi) - Sumatra_00157 metaG | ecosystem: Environmental > Aquatic > Marine > Oceanic > Sediment | place: near...
AAAAACAGTTGTATCATAGGTTACATATATATCCATTCCTGCAACTAGATGATCTCCCGTGTCTGATTTTACAGTGAAGCTGAGTGTGTCTCCGGGCTCTAAGGTTTGTGTTTCCGGGGAGATGACTACGTTTGGGGCAGGTGGAGGCGCTGCACCCCTTCTTATCTCTTGAACGCGCTTCACCAGAGCTGCTCCGGCAACAAGACCAATGAGGAGAACAAAAACGGAGAGTAATGCTATTACTATTTGCTTATTAATTTTTTTCATCCATCTTTGAAGTGCGAGGTATTTTTACTTTACACTAATATGTATAATTATCTAATACTTCCATAACATCCAAGACATTTACATTATTATCACCATTAATATTTGCGCAAATATTTTCAGGGGGGTATGGCGGAGAATAATTATCTAATACTTCCATAACATCCAAGACATTTACATCACCTTCTCCGGTCGCGTCCCCATATACATCACTACATTCACCAGGAGAAAGAGTTGGTGTATTAGTAGCACCACTAGTTGGTGTATTAGTAGCACCACTAGTTGGTGTGTTAGTTGGGGCGGTACCTGTTCCAACAGCTACTACCGTATACATGTCTGAGTTTGAAGGACTCCCTCCATTCGGTCCCAAAATAACAGTTTGTCCCGAAGAGTAGCTTCTTGAATATAAACTGAATGTTCGAGCAGTAGATTCACCATTCACCAAATTTATTCCACTATCTGTCCACCCGGAAAACCAAGGGGGTTTGGAAGATATCCTATCATCGTGGGCTATATAAACCGTTGCATCCCCAGTCAACTCAAATGTTGCTATGGTTGTTCCCGTATAATTCTTGGAGTCATTAGCAGTCTGTATCCAAGAACTACCGGCAACGCTGGAAGGAACGGACGTAAAGTACCAACTCCTGTCTGAAAACTGATGATCTCCACCATTGTTCTGCGTCTGAAGATCAGTCATCACGTTCCAAACCTCCGAATCATTAACCTGAAGGTTTGTTATTATATCGCCTGGTGACCCACCGTTTAATCTAAGAGTTGCATTTTGTGTTGATACAGCAAACTTATATGAATCTGTATCAACTAACTGATTAGATGGAACAGAAACCGTAGTAGTAGTACCTTGAGAAGTGTTCGGAGTAAAAGTAAACCTGGCAAGCTCGAATGTACCCGATGGAGCATTTTGGGAAACTCTAGGGTCTTTTGCCAACACCAAAATAATTTTTCCGGTATTGTTTGCGGCATTCATTGGAGTTTTGATAATACATTTTTGCGTACCCGTACATGCATCTTGCGGTAGAGAACCTGTATTACCAACGTCGGCATTATTCATGGTTAGCATTCCCGTAGTTGACACCTCACTTGTAAGACGAACTTTACTTCTATCAAAATTTACTTCCACCCTGGCAAATCCAACTTGAGTCGAGTCGGAATTCACCATCAAGCGCAAAGTTGTATCAGGAGGAAGATTGGCTTGTGACGGCTCGAAATAGACGGTAGCGCTCGCTGCACCCGTGAAGTATCTAACAACTCGCTGGACAAGTACTACGGTTATCGGAAGTGCAAGGAGTGCAATAAGTAGAACAGCAAACCTCCTGTTCTTATCGCGCGGAAGCCTCTTTGTAAGATTCTTTAACATTGTATAGTAAACTACATTACCATTTTATTTAGGTTGTTTATGGTTTGTCAACTATCTACCCTCCTTTAATCTTTGAGTGGCCTTGTCGAGCGACATTAATTCATCTTTCCCTTTGCTTCTTTCTCTCCATTCAACTTTATTTTTTGTTCTTTCAGAAACAACAATCCTAACCGGTATTCCAATTAAATCGGCATCCGTAAATTTCGTTCCTGCAGAAATATCTCTATCGTCCAAAAGAACATCAATCCCCTCCTTTGTTAATTTATCATAAATCTCCTTAGTTCTTAGTTCTGAGCCCTGCCTGCCGGCAGGCAGGTTCTTAGTTCTTAGTTCTATTAGGTGTACGTCAAATGGAGCAATAGCTTTATTCCAAATAATTCCTTTCTCATCATGACTTACCTCGACCCATGCCCCCATTGTTCTTGTCGGACCAATGCCATAACTTGCGAACCATACGGGTTGTTGCTTTCCCTCCACATCAGAAATATTTACCCCCATTTTCTCCGCATACCACTTCCCTAGTGGGAAAATATTCCCCACCTCAATTGATTTGCTCTCAACTATTTTTCCGCTTTTGCATGCAGGGCATCTTCCACCTTTTTTGCCATCAAATATTTCTTTATTAACTCCCCAATTACACTTATCACAATAATATACCGTGTCCTCTCCCCCCGCTGCTATTACTTGAAACTCATGGGTATTTTTGTCGGTAAAAACCCCACCGGGTGCTTCGGTAACTCTAAAATCAAAGCCAATCCGTGAGAATATTCTCACATAAGAATCTTTTACTTTTTCGTAGTATTTCAACATATCCTCCTCGTTCTCATGAGCACTATATAAATCCTTCATCAAAAATTCTCTTCCCCTTAATATCCCGGACCTGGCACGAGGCTCATTTCTAAATTTCGTCGAGAAGTGATAAACGGCCAAGGGTAAATCCGAATAGCTTTTAATGTTTTTGCGAAGCAGGTCCATTACTATCTCTTCATGGGTAAATGAAAGTGCATACTCGCGTCCCTTTTTATCTTTCATTTTATAAAGAATGTCCGAAGCCTTATCCCATCTCCCTGTTTCATTCCATATACTTTTGGGGTGAAGTAAAGGCATTAACATTTCTTGTCCACCAACCGCATTCATTTCTTCCCTAATTATTTGAGTTATTTTATTCACAACTCTCCAACCCAGAGGAAGAAGGGTCCAGCTCCCTGCCATCAACTGGTCAATGAAACCGGCTCGAACCAGAAGTTTATGGTTTATGCTTTCGGCACCTTTCGGTGCTTGTTTTCTTGTCTTTGGGAAAAGTACTGACTGTCTCATTTTTAGAAATTAGAAACTAGAAATTTCCGAGCCAAGCTCGGTCCTATTGTTTCAAAACCGTATCAACAAATCCAGAAATTCCACCCGCTTCAATCAATTGTTTAATATCTTTGTAGGTAATTGCCAAAAGTATAAGAAGAAGAATCGCCATTCCAACCGCGTGAACTATATTTTCGACTTTTGGAAGCACCTTTTTCCCGATAAACGATTCTATTACAATAAACACTAATCTCCCTCCGTCAAGCGCAGGAAAAGGCAGAATATTTAATATCATTAAATTCACCGACAAAATTCCGACAAAATTAATAAGGGCCAATATCCCGAAGGACGCAGCATGGGCAGTTAATGCAACAATCCCCACCGGACCCGCAACCTCTTGTGGCACCTCGCCCCTAAATAATCCAATAATTATTTGTGCAAAACCGGTTACAACTACCGTTGTCCAAAAAATGGCTTCTTTGAATCCGTAGTAAACTCCTTTTATTAGTCTTTCCCAAATTGGCGGATAGTATGTTTCTACCGTACTTATAACTACACCAAGTGCTCCTTCCCCCTCCGGTGGGTCACTCCTTGGGGTAGATTTTATTTCAAGTAATCCCTCCTCACCTTCTCTTTGAACAAAAAAGGTTACCTCTTCGTTTTCTTTTTCTACGAGAGCCTGAATAAACTCGTCGTTTGAAGTAGCATCCGCATCCCCAACTTTTCTTACAATATCACCTGTCAGAAAACCCGAAGACATGGCCGGTGAATTTTCAGCAATCTCAACAACCCTAACATTTTCCGTCTCTTGTGGAATCCCGGAAAAGGAATATACAACTGCAAAAGCAACTATTGCCAGTAGAAAGTTCATGAACACACCAGCAACAACAATTGATACGCGTGTCTTTTTACTTTGGTTAAGAAAGGCTCTTTTGGGTTTTGTGATATCTAGTTCCGCATTTTCTCCATGCAGTCTAACAAATCCCCCAAAAGGAAAGAGATTAACCGAGTAGATTGTTTCTCCTATCTTTTTTCCGAATAATCTGGGTGGAATACCAATTCCAAACTCCTCAACCCAAAGTCCGGCTCTTTTAGCTGCGAGAAAGTGCCCCAACTCATGAACTAAAATAAGAACAGATATTACAGCAACTGTTATCGCTATTGAGGTTAACATATCCTCTGTTTTGTAAAAATCATTTCCTTTGTATTATGTAGTATGCGACACTTAGCTGCAAGAGGGCATGAGAAATCATACTTGAAGTAATTCTTCTTTTTTCTTCCCACCAATTTCTTCTATCTTTTCAATATATCTATCCGTTATTTCCTGAAGTCTTTTTTCTTGATTGAATTTTTCATCCTCTGTTAGTTCTTTCTCCTCAAATACCTCTCTTATATCCCGCATTGCATCTCCCCTGATTTGCCTTATCATTATTTTGCCATTTTCGAGCTTTGTATTTAACAGCTTTACAAACTTTTCCCTGTCCTCGGTTGTAAAAGGAGGAAGGTTAATTCTAATGATTTCACCGTCTATCGAGGGTGATAATCCAATGTTCGCAGTTTCAATTCCTTTTTTTATTTCTCCGATTATCGACTTATCCCAAGGGTCAATCACTATAGCTTGAGCATCAGAAACATTAATAGTCGCCAACTCATTAACTTTTAATTTTTGCCGACCCCCATACACTGCTACTTGCAAATCTTCAACTAATGCCGGCGTGGACCTTCCGGTTCGTATTGAAGAAACATCTGAAGCTATAAGGTCAATTACCTCACTCATCCGCTTGTCAACTGCGTCCTCTTTCATTTTCTGTAGTATACCTTATTTCGACCCTGCTTAAAACTGGGGAGAAACAAGATGCCACACTGTGGTAGATTATTTGCCCAACTCTATTCTATATATCCTGCCGACTTTGACGTTCTCTCCCGTTTTTACAATAACCTCTTTCACTAAATCCTCAACCTTCTTTGAAGGGTCCTTAATAAAAACTTGCTTCAACAAATCTTTTTCATTCTTTGCCCCCATTGAGGCAACTTGGAGTGCCAAATTATGTGCCAACTCCCTAAACAACTTATTTCGTGCAACAAAGTCGGTCTCGCATAAAAGCTCGACAACACTAGCAACACGCCTGGAATGGTGGACATAAGTTTCAATTAAACCTTGGCCTGTTTCGCGACCGGCTCTTTTTGCCACTTTCTCGAAACCTTCTTTTCTAAGCTTTGCTTCGGCTTTCTTCATATCTCCCTTCAGTTCTTCAAGAACTTTTTTTGCACGCATAACAGGTGCTCCGGTTGTCTTTCGTAGCCTTCTAATTTTGCCTGCATCAATTTTTATCATAATTATTTCTTAATAATACACAATTTATTTATCATTTTTCTCCTCCTCTTTGCTTTTAATATCTTTTGAATTTTTCTTGCTTGTACTTGAACTTAAACTTGTACTTCTTTTACCTTTTTTACCTTCCAAAATCGCGTCTCTCATCAGCTCAAGTACGTATGCTATCGCTTTAGTTGCGTCGTCGTTCATGGGAATAGGATAATCAACTATTGTAGGATCGCAGTTTGAATCAACTATTGCTACAGTATCAACTCCCTTAATAATCGCCTCTTTTATCGCACCCATCTCTCTCTTTGTGTCAACGACAACCAAAACTTCGGGTACTTCGGATATGTCTGCAATTCCCCCAAAAAATCTTTCAAGCCTTGCAATCTCTCTCTCTATAAGAAGTCTCTCTTTTTTAGTGAAGTTTTTATATTCTCCCGACTCCATTTTACTCTTCATGTCCGCAAGTTTCATGGTCGACTTTTTCATCTGATCAAAATTTGTAAATGTCCCACCCAACCACCTCTCATTAACGTAGAAACATCCTGCTTCTTTTGCAACTTCTTTAATTTTCTCTCTAGCTTGCTTCTTTGTCCCCAAAAACAGAATCTTTTTTTTCTCTTTGGATGCTTTCTCTAGAAGATCGAGTGCTTCGGCAAGTTTCTCTCTCGTCTTTGTTAAATCAAAGACGTGCACGCCGTCTTTAATACCATAAAGGAAAGGTTTCATTTTTGGATTCCAACGGCGGGATTGATGCCCAAAATGTGCACCCGTCTCAACAAGTTCATCTAAAGATACCTTGATAGCCATATTGAAAGTTCCTTCTTCCTCCACCTGGAGCGAGGGCTTGGAAGTCCTCAGGAACTTATTGCCCCAAGTGTGCGTTTATCAATACTCACGGTATTTTATCAATATAAAGTTCATATTGCAATCTCTTAATATCTCCGCACCACATATCATTTGAAGTCCCATCTTTTGAAGTCCCATCTTTGTATTATCCCTAATAAAGTCCCGCAAATTCTGACACCCGGATCAAATATGCCGTCAGAAACTCAACTCCTAAGATCACAAAGGACACAGGATTAGCGGGATTGTTGCGGGACTACACAGGATTTTCCTGTTTTTTCCAGCCAACATCTTGTCGTTCCGGCGTGCTTTACCTATCCTGAAGCTGCATCTACTAAATTCTCCAACAAATAATATATTGTCAGAGGTCCGACCCCTCCGGGAACCGGAGAAATAAATTTAACCTTCCTTAGCACTTCTTTTGTTACCACATCCCCATCGGAAGACCCAACGTCAATAACAACCGAGCCATTTTTCACCATACTTCCATCTATTAATCCCGCAACACCGGTGACACTTATTAAAATATCGGCAAGTTTAGTAACGCTAGGTAAATCCTTAACATCCACATCAACACCCTTTACTTTATAATCCATCCCTTTTAACACATTCAAAAGCTTTTTCCCCACAAATCCTTTTGCACCGACAACTACGACTTTTGCCTCCCTATTATATATAGTGTATTGGTATGCATCTCCAAGAGCCTTAAGAACAGATTTTGCAACCGGAGCAACATACATACTATCCTCCCTCATCCCATCAATATCTTTTAGTTTTTCAATCACACCAATAATTTCATCCCTATCCCTGTTTGAAAAACTTGAAGGTAGCGGTAGTTGTATCATTATTCCATGCACATCTTTATCTCTATTTAACTTCCTGATTAACTTAATCACTTGATCAACTTGGTCGCTCGATTGAAATTTAATGATTTCAATCTCTACCCCTACTCTCTCGGCTGCTTCCTCCTTTAAAGATAGGTATTTTTTGCTTGCAGGATTTTCTCCAACTAAAATCGACACCATCTTGGGTATAATTTTTTTATTTCTTAATTTCTTAATTTCTTTCTTCAGTTCCCGTTCTTTCTCCCTCGCAACCTGTTTGCCGTCAAATATTATCGCCATAGTCTATTTTAACAAAAATTCAACCTTGAAAATGACATCTTGGAATATTAACATACTACTTTTATATGAACAAAGAAAACATAAAAGGAGGACCGCTAAATAATATCATTTTTGTGTGTGCAGATTGCCCTCTACTAGACAAACCGCCCCCACCCAATACCACATATTCAATTACACGCACTACTAAACATGCTATTATGTAATATAAAAATAACCTGTGAAGAGAAGGCTAAATTATCGAAAGAACAGTAATAATTGAAGTTAAATTCTACCCAATCTATCCCGACACTGTTGTAGTAATTCTTCAGGATTTTCCTCAGCCATAACCCGATATTTTTCATATATCGGCATCCTTTGTCTTATCCTTGATGTTCCACCAATTACCCACCCCCTCAGCACACATGAAGAGGTTGCACGATAGTAGGGGCAGTCTATCTGTTTACACCAATCAGGTCTTTCTGGATTTCTATCTACCACTCTATTGAACCGGAAATTTATTACAAAGTTTTTTAACCTCCTCATTAATTGCCAATAGCTGTTTATCGGCTATTATCCTTTCCTTAAAAGCTTTTAAGAAAGTTGTTCTCCCTTTTGGATTCTTTGGTAGTTTATATTCTTTAACACTTTCAATAACGTCAATGATCCACGTAGAAATTACTTTCATCTCTGCTGTCCCCATCCCTCGCGTTGTTACTGCGGGAGTCCCTAAACGAATTCCTGACGGGTAAAAGGGAGGCATAACATCATTCGGAACTGAGTTTTTATTCACTACGATACCTGCAACTTCAAGAGCTTCTGCAACCACATTTCCCGAAAGTCCCAGTGGCCTTAAATCAATCAACAGCAAATGACAATCCGTACCACCTCCGACTATTGCTAACTCGCCTTTTTTAAGTTCTGCTGCCAATGTCTTTGCGTTTTTTACAACTTGCTTGCCATAGTTTTTAAAAGCTTTGCTCGCGGCTTCGCCCAGCGCTACCGCAATCCCCGCAGTCTGATTATCATGTGGCCCACCCTGCATTCCCGGAAAAACCGCCTTATCAATTTTTTCCGTTAACTCTTTATCTCTAGTAATTCCTTTCTTCGTGACCATAATTACCGCCCCTCGCGGTCCTCTCAATGTTTTATGCGTAGTTGTAGTTAAAATATGCGCATGATTTACCGGGGAGGAGTAGGCACCGGCAATAATTAACCCCGCAACATGAGAAATATCGGCAACCAGCCAGGCATCAATTGAGTCGGCTATTTCACCAAATCGCTTCCAGTCAAGAGTCAATGGATAAGCAGTAGTTCCGATAATCATTAATTTCGGCTTTTCCTTTTTAGCAAGCCTTTCAATCCTTAAGTAATTGAGCAAGCTTTTGTCATCAAGGGCAAATTGAACAGGTCTAAAATATTTACCCGAGAAGGTAATTTTCGGTTGACCATGGGTTAGATGGCCTCCGGAAGACAATTCCATACCCATTATCGTATCCCCCGGCTCCAACAGCGCAAACATTACTGCGGAGTTTGCAGGAGAACCCGAATAGGGCTGCACATTTGCATGAGGAGTACCGAACAGTTTTTTTGCTCTTTCAATAGCTAACTTCTCAACTTCATCGGCTATTTTATTCCCTTGATAATAACGTTTTCCCGGATATCCTTCCGAGTATTTATTGATAAAAACACTGCCTACGGCATCCCTCACCGCCTTGGAAGCATAATTTTCCGAAGGGATCATCATAAGCGTGTCGTGTTGCCTTTGCTTTTCAAGCCGGATTAATTCGTTTATTTTGTCTTGTTTCATAATATTAGTCAATTATTGCTTGACTGCTTCGCACTTAAGCGTGGTGCGTTGTCGTTCCTCTTCTAGTCGTATAAGTTTCACTACTTTATCTTTTTCCATAGACATCAACCAATTAAAGCTTGCATGCTGCGCATGTAAAAGTTTCCGCTTGACGTAGCTTTTCCTCTTTTACTAATTTTTGAATTATATCCATTTAGAACAAGTATATGAAAAAATGTCATTTATAACAAACGTTTCGCTACAATGTTCCACATATCATTGGAAACTTTTTCTATGGATTGATTCGCATTTACAACTTCCCAACCATATCTTTCTCCTAAAAGCCTATGTACTTCTCTTGCATGTTCCCAACGACTACCAGCTTCATGTCTATGGCCTCTTTCTATAACCAATGTAAATCTCTCTCCATCTAAAAGTATCGCCAAATCCTCTCTTAACAAAGCTTTATTGATTTCCTCCATTTTTCTCAGACGTATATCATAGGTTACTCCCCATGCAATTCCGGTACCCTTGTAGTCTTCGGTTACAGGCCATTCACCCCTATCAATCTTGTCCACTAAAGTAGGTTCAAAATCACGTCTATTTTGGGCAAATAATTTCTGAAGTTCCAGGTTACTACTGCTAATACCCTGTCTTAGTGCGGCATTAATTTTAGGTCCAGTCGGTTCTAATTCATATATAGGATATTTCAAATAAAAAGAATCCGATCCATTTTCCTTTAGTCTATCAACTAGCAATTTCGCCTGTACAGTTTTCCCGAGGTTGTTTGCACCATAAATTACAATAAATTTCCCTCTTTTCATTGCTGATATTATAATAATATTCTCAGTAAAGTCTTGTTCACTTTAATGAATTAATTCATCGAAGTAATCAAACTATACTTATTTTTCTTTACTAACTTTAAAAGTTTTTTCGGTCCAATTATCATATTAATTACAAAGTATGTAATTCCTCATTAATCGCTGCCCTTGCAATCTCAAATTGCTGCACGACCTTCGGCTCGTCACTTTTAATAATTCTATCTTCAAACTCCCGTTTGTCCAAAATATGGAAAAATCTTTCCATCTCACCCTTTCTTATATACGAACCATAAATATGATAGCTGTCGGAAATATCTACATATCTTCCGGGTTGCACATTTCTTCCCGAAGTTTCTGATATCTGCTCCGCCATTTTGCCTTGCAAATCCGTCAACGCATACATATTCATAAATGCCGCTTTGAAAGCATCTCTTGAGCGCCAATGGGTGTTCATCTCAAGAAGGTGTAAATCATTATCCGACCTTACTACCCTACACCAAACTCTTTGCAAACACGGGGGTTCGTGATGTTCTGAATCTATCCACGGAACCCAAGTTGTTGCTTGTGCGCGTCTTGTTTCGGGTGACACAGCAAGTTGATTAACGACCTTGTCCATCTGGTCAACCGTCTGAAGTTCCATATTTAAACCATCCAATTTTTCCCAACTACCTCTTCCTGGCCAATTGACCATCCTATCGTGGTAACTATAACTCCACCTATCATCACTCACCCAATGATCGTGAATTCCCTCAACAACTTCCTGCCTATATATTTCCAGGTCTGCGTAGCCGCCCGGTAATGCCCTGTGGATCCTTGGTTCTTCAAGGGGTTTTGATACAACCATAATTATAGTTGTATCTTTACTTTCCGGATCAATCTCCTGATCATATTGTGTTGGAATATTACATCCCCACTCCCAAGTCGCCAGCACAGACTTCTCCCATACTTCAGGCAGAGTTCTCCCATAAACCGCAACAGAAGGTATTTCTCCGGATCGTAGAGATTCCTTGTTACCAACTAAAAACGCGTTATCAATGGATGTTTCTTTTGAAGGCATTTGACCTTATAGCTTTTTACTAAATAAGGTGGTAATTGTCAAATATTATTTACTTGGTTTTTTCCAAGATGCCCATTTGCATTTTGGATATTGAGAGCAGCCGTAAAACTTTCTCCCCTTACCCGTGGTTTTTATTATCACATCACCCTGCCTTGCCGCCTGCCTGCCGGCAGGCAGGGCAGGCAGGCTTTTTTTGCAATCCGGACATTTAATCCCGATTTTTTCTACATACTTTTCCTTATAGTTGCAATCGGGAAATCTTGAGCAAGATATAAACTTCCCAAACCTTCCAACCCTTATTACCAAATCACC
>Ga0114923_10003122_pt1 | contig 11177 bp, 9 predicted proteins | sample SumtaG_FD_89578 | JGI IMG/M metagenome (GOLD analysis project Ga0114923, IMG submission 89578) | Deep subsurface microbial communities from Indian Ocean to uncover new lineages of life (NeLLi) - Sumatra_00157 metaG | ecosystem: Environmental > Aquatic > Marine > Oceanic > Sediment | place: near...
AGTGGTCCGGTGAGCGCGCGTCCGGCGAAATCCCAGGTCGATCCGGTCTCGACGTCGCGAAGCGCGCCGTTCTTCCACTCGAGCGTGAGCGTGCGATCTGCGAGATGGCGGTCGAACACGGCCGTCTGCCCCACATCCCGCCCGGAGGCGACCTGCGGCCCGTCGAGGGCGCTGGAGGCTCCCGACTTCCACACGACCGCGAACGACATATCCTCGACCTCATCGTTCACCACCCTCACTTCGGACAGCGGCGAGAATCCGACCGACCAGCCGTCGCCGATGTCGAGAGCGACGACCCGCTCCATGGCCGGCATGCGCCGGTCCTCGTCGGCGCGGAAGAATCCCGGTATCGGCGAGCCACCCGGGTCGTCGTAGCCGACGTACGGGTTACGCCCGTAGTCCCGTCGGTGTCCGGTATCGCGAGAGAGCACCAGAACATCGGGATGGAGCGAGCGGACCATCTCCCACGAGAACGTATTCGCCGGGACGAACTCCAGCTCCGTATCGAGAAGCTCGCCCACGATCGCCACGCCGACCGCCTGCTGCCACCAGCTCTCGGTCTGCCGGTCGTACATGATGAGGTCCGAGTGACGGAGGCGGCCGGTCGTTCCGAAGTCGAGCATCCGGCCCGCCACGTTCCGGTCGAAAACCAGCGCCGTGTTGCACAGGGGGCAGAAGGTGACCGATACCGGCTGTCCGCCCACGTTGTCGTTCACGATCTCGTGCCAGATCAGGATCGCGAGAGGGTAGGCCTTGACCTCGCCGCCGTGCTCGACCACCAGAACGGGATCCGAGCTCTCCAGCCACCGGTCCGCCTCGACCGCGGACTCGAAGGCCGGGTGGTCGATCGCCGGAATGCCGTCCTTGGGCGGGCCGCCGGAGACGATCTCTTTCGGCGGCACGGAGATCTTCGAGAAGTCCGTCTTCCACGACTCCCCGCCACCGACCAGCGCCTCGACGACATTGGCGTTCGCCTGTCGATCCTGAATTGCGCTCTCCTCCGAGCTCTGGACGGCGCTGTCCACCCGGCCGCACGCCGGGGCAACGAAGAGCCCGAGGGCGACGGCCACCGAAGCCAGCTCGCGTACCGCCCTCATCCTGGTTTCTCGCATCGTCATCGCAATGTCATCTATGGGTGCTCACCGGCGACTCCGCGCCGGATGTACCTTCTCTCTCGCCCGATCCGTGCCGGGCCACGGTTGCTGTACTAGGACGCACCGTGAAACACCCTGGTCACGAAGGCGGTTCCGGGTGCTCGGGGCGCCGGACGCTCGCGACGACGGCCTTGGCGACAGCACGAGGCCTCAATGAACGGAGGGAAGCCTGGTATGCCCAGGATCGCGTTGGTTCAGCACAAGGCCGAGTCCGATCGAAGGAAGAACCTGGATAGGGCCCTGGAGGCGATGGGGGTCGCTGCCGAGATGGGCGCCGAGATCGTCTCGTTCGCCGAGCTCGCCATCGACCGCTTCTTTCCGCAGCGAGCGGATGATCCTTCCGCGGCCGACCTGGCGGAAGCCGTGCCCGGTCCGCTGGCCGAAGCCGTGGCAGCGAGGGCCCGAGAGCTTTCGCTCGTCACCGTCTTCAACATGTACGAGTTGGGCGACGACGGGAGAGCCTACGACAGCTCCCCGGTCTTCGACGCCGACGGCCGCCTGCTCGGCGTCACGCGGATGGTCCACATCACGGACTACACCTGCTTCCACGAGCAGGCGTACTACGCACCCGGCAACCGAGGCGCGCCCGTCTACGACACGCGAGCGGGGCGAATCGGAGTAGCCATCTGTTACGACCGCCATTATCCGGAGTACATGCGGGCATTGGGGGTGGCCGGAGCCGAGCTGGTCGTGATCCCTCAGGCGGGCACGGTCGGCGAATGGCCCGAGGGCCTCTACGAAGCCGAGGTTCGCACCGCAGCGTTCCAGAACGGCTACTACGCCGCCTTGTGCAACCGGGTTGGCCGCGAGGATGACCTGACCTTTGCGGGCGAGTCCTTCGTCGTGGATCCGGAGGGCCGAGTGATTGCCCGGGGAGCCGGCTCGGAGGAAGATCTGGTCCTCGTCGACCTTGATTTCGCGGCCTGTAGGGACTCCACCGCCCGGCGGCTTTTCTGGCGGGATCGGCGACCAGAGCTCTACGCGAGCTGGCTCGACTGACCGCGGCTCGGCTGTGACGCCGCCGGTCCGCGCGTCAGCCGTCCTCGAATCGAGACAGCGAGAAGGGGGAGATGTCGAAGCCGCCGGCTCCTTGCGTGAGGAGATCCGCGACGAGCTCTCCGATCGCCGGAGCGAACTTGAAGCCGTGGCCGGAGCAGCAGCTGACCAGCAGCACCTGTTCGAGCCCGGGAAGGCGATCGATCAGGAAGTGTCCGTCCGGGGTCTTCGTGTAGAAGCAGATGTTAGCCTCAACGAGCGGTCCGTCGGCTCCTGGCAAGAACTTCCGGACGAGCGAACGGACCTCATCGGTTTCCGTGGCGGAGACCTCGCGCGACGCGGAGTCGGGGTCGGAGACGGGCGTCCCGTGGTGGAGCCCGACCTTCACGGCCCCCTCGATCGCCGGAAAGCCATAGAAAACCCGGCCGGGCTCGAATTCCCAGGCGAACACCGGCAGCGATTCCTCCGTGTAGTCCGCCGGCCGGTCCGGCGCGAACGCGGCCTGCACGACGCGCTCGACCGTTAGAGGGAGCCGATGGCCCGTCGGGAGGCTCGGTAGCCAGGGGCCGGCCGCGAGTACCAGCGAGTCGGTCACATGCTCTCCGCCGTCCGTGATGACTCTGAGGCGACCGTCGTGGTGGCCGCTCTCGCTCTCCCACCCGATGACCTCTTCGATCCGTCTCTCGGCCCCGCTCTCTTCCGCCCGGTCGAGCAGCGCCCGAACGCACCGATCGGGGTCCAGGTAACCGGCGCGACGCTCCAGGACCGCGCGGATTCCCGGCTGCTGGGCGAAGGCCGGGAAGACCCGCCCGAGCTCGGCGCCATCCACCACGTCGACGGGGATTCCGTGAAGCCGGCTGCTCTCCAGCGTCCCGGACACCAGCTCGCTGCCCTCCTTCCCGATGAAGGCGCCGCCAGTGATCCGTAGAAGGGTCGTGCCGCTCTCCCGCTCCAGTCGTTCCCACAGGTCGTAGGCGTGCCGCACCAGGGGCACGTACAGCGGATGCTCGAAATACGCCTCGCGGATCATGCGGGCTCGCCCGTGGGAGGAGCCGAGCGCGTGGGGCGGGTGCTGGCGATCGATGCCCAGCACGCGCAGGCCGCGCGCGGCCACCGAGCGAAGCACGGCGCTTCCCATCACCCCCAGGCCGATGACGACCGCGTCGTACGTGATCATGCCGCGCCCTCCAGGATCATGCCTCCGCATCCCCGATCATGCAGCTCCGTCCGGGTCGGGGTGCGCGGAAGCCAAGCCTGAAGCTATACTTGCCACGACAGCTTCAAGTGGGCGCAGGCCCCGAGCGTCCGAGTGGACGATGCTGCGTCACCTGCGCCACCGCCCGGAGGTAGCCCCATGGAGGTGGAAGCTAAAGGCTCTCTGATCGAGCGGATGGTAGGTGCCGCGACCCTCGACGTCGACACCTACGAAGAAGTCGAGCACGACGAGAGCGCGACTTCGCAGGCGGCGATCGTGGTCGCCATCGTAGCCGTCGCCGCGGCGATCGGTGGCGTCGGGGAGGGCAGCAGCGGCCTGATCGCCGGGCTCATCTCGGCGTTCGCGCGCTGGCTCATCTGGTCCGGGCTCACCTACCTGATCGGGACCGCGATCTTCGCGGGCAAGGCCACGTGGGGCGAGCTGCTTCGCACGCTCGGATTCGCGCAGGCACCGGGTGTGCTCTTCGTCCTCGGCGTCATCCCGCTGCTGGGCGGGCTCATCAACGTCGGCGTTTGGATCTGGCTCCTCGTGACCGGTATCGTCGCCATCCGCCAGGCGCTCGACGTCGACACGGTCAAGGCCGTTCTGACGGCACTCATCGGCTGGGGGGTCGTAGCCGCCTTCACCCTCGTGATGGCCATGCTCCTCGGGCTGGGCTCCTGGGTCTTCGGCTGATCCAACGTCGGGTCCGCGACCGGCAGCTCAGATTCCGAGCACGGACTTCGGCATGTGCATGGAGACGAGCATGTGGGGGACGTCCACGACCTCCGAGATCTTGAGGTCCCCGGCCAGCGACGCCAACGCGTAGGCGTCCGAGCGCGCGAGCCCGTGCGTCTCGACCAGGTAATCGATCATGTAGCCGGTCGCCTTCCTGGCCGCCTCGTCGATCGTCGTGGCGAATGCTGTGACCCCGTAAAACTCCTCAGTCTCGTACTGGGGCTCCTCGATCGAGCGTCCGCCCTTGATCACGTTCAGCTCGTAGACGATCCGCATCGGAGCCTCGATCGCCGTGCCCGCCACCTCGCCGTCCCCCTGGGCGGCGTGCGTATCGCCGATTGAAAACAGGGCTCCCTCGACGAACACCGGGAAATAGACGGTCGTCCCGGCCGTGAGGTGGCGGTTGTCCATGTTTCCGCCGTTGGCTCGCGGGGGGATCGTGGAGAGCATGGAGTCGGTCGCGGGCGCGACGCCCATCACGCCAGGAAAGGGGCGAAGCGGGATCTTGATGCGGTCCGTGAACCAAGCGACCGAGTCCCCCGGCTCGAAGCGCCAGGTCTTCAGATAGGGTTCCGCGAATTCGTCGGCCAGGAATCCGAAACCCGGGATGATGGCCTGCCACGCCCAGTCGCCGATCTCGATCTCGTGCAGCTTGACCGCGAGCACATCGCCCGGCTCGGCGCCCTCCACGTACACCGGTCCCGTCAGCGGGTGGATCGGATCCATGGACAAGCTCAGCAGATCGGCGATCCCGGAGTCGGGTCCGAGCTGTCCGTCGGTCGCCTCCTCGGTGAACACCTCCACCACGGCGCCGGAGGGGACTCGAAGCGCCGGCTCGATCGCCGAGCTGAAGCGATTGTGCGTCTGATCTCTGGTGAGCCGGAATTCGGGAGTCGGGATCTCCGGAGCCGCCCTCTCGGACTCGCTGACCCCGGAGGAGCGGCTCTCCGCGTCCGGCGACACGCAGGCTACCGCCAACGGGATCGGGAGGAGACCGAGAAGGAGTGCCAGGAGACGTTGCGCGTGCGCGGCCGTTCCAGAGAAGAGTGTCGCCATGACTCATGTCCTCCGCGCTGTGTGCGGGGTCCGCAGGGGGCCGGTTCTACCGCGGGGCCGGTGCCATTGAACCTACGGGCTCGCAGATCGGTCCGCTCGGTCCTAAAGAGTCGAGCCGTCCTCGGGCCGCCGATCTGCGTGGCGGAGGTCGACCGACGAGCGGGAGGCCAATCCCTACGAGCGCGGGATCGTCACCACCACGACGGCTAGGGTGAGGAAGGCGAGCGCAGCGCCCGCGTAGAAGGCGGCCTGGATGCTCCACAGGCTCACCACCGCGCCGATCAGCACAGGGCCCAGCGTCTGCCCGAGCCTCAGCAGCATGCCGTTGATCGACATGAATGCGCCGCGCTGGTCCTCGGGCGCGTAGTCGGCGAGGAGGGTGAGTATGGTGGGAATCGACAGGGCGGCTCCCACGCCGAACACCGCCGCCGGAATCACGAGCTGCCACGTCTCACGGGCGGCAGGAAAGCCGAGCATCGCGAGGCCGTAGAGCAGGAATCCGACGCGGATGAGATGGGTCTTGTGGAACCGGCGGGCGAGCTTTCCCAGCCTGGATGCCGTGATCGCCGTGCAGATGGAACCCACGGACATCACGAGGCCGATAGCGAGGCTCGTCGCTCCGAACGATCGCTCGGCGAGGCTGGGGAAGAAGGCCAGGTACGAGCCGAAGAGCATGATGAAGGTCGTGACGGTCGCGAACATCATCCCGGCGATCGCGGGCGTCGCCAGCGCCCGTCCCACGAGGACGAAGTAGGTGCGTAGGGAGGTGTTGGCCGTCGGGTGCGCCCCAGGAAGGGCGAAGAGCACGAACAGCGCGACGGGCACGGCGAAGAGGGACAGGATGAAGGGGTAGTTCCAGCCCAGAAGCGCCAGCGCGCCTCCGATGGCGGGATAGCTGGCGGTTCCCACGCTGAGCACCGAAGCGTTGTAGCCCATCGCCTCGGTACGAACCGGCTCCGTGTACAGGTCGGAGATGATCGTGAGGTTGAGCGCGCCCAGCGAGGCTCCGCCCACTCCCTGGAGGAGCCTCAGGCCCAGAAGAGTCTGGAAGTCCGTCGCGAACGCGCAGGCGGTACCGGCCGCGGCGAACAGCAGAAGAGAGGGGACGAGGACCTGCTTGCGGCCCCACCGATCGGCGGCCACGCCAAGCACCGGCGTCAGGAAGATGCCCGGTATCGTGAAGGCGCTGATCAGCCAGCCGATACGCGCCGGAGAGACCCCGAGCTCACGCGAGATCTGGGGAAACGCGGGGGTGATGCTCGACACGGCGAGCACCGCGATGAGGGTGATCGAGAAGATGATGTGGAGGTTGCGGTCTCTGTGGAGACGCCCGGAGCCGGCACCAGGATCAGGCGTCAAAGCTGTGTGGCATAAGTCGTGCTCGTGGAGTGAGTTTCGGCGCTCGAGTCGTATTCCACCGTGCTCGACGTTATCTTTGTACGCTCGCTGTTCTTACACGAACCGGACGCAGGCGGGGACGGCACGAACGTCTTCGGCGGCTTCCGGCGTTCTTTTCGGTAGGTGGGCACAGAAGTGCGGAGTGCGGAAAGAAAGGAACCGATGATTCGTCGATTCGCCTCCCGGCTCGTGCTCCTGACGGCATGCCTTGCGGCGGCCGCCGCCGAGGCCTCGGCGCAGGGAGTGCTGGTCGTCCGCGACGCGAGCGGCAGGGTCCTGCTGTTTGACGCGATCTCCCTGGATCTGATCGATGGGCTCCCGACGGGGGGTGACGTTCGCGACGTGACGGTATCGCCCGATGGCCGGTACGCGTACGTGGCCAACCGGGCGCGCACGAGAGCCTCCATCGACTCGACGGGCTCCTCGATCTTCGTCTTCGACCTCTGGAGGCGATCCCTGGAGGCCGTCTTCGATCTCGGCGCCTTCACTCCCACGCAGGGACTGCGGCTGAATCGCAGGGGCTCCAGGCTCTGGGTGCCGGCCGAAGAGGATGGCTCCGTTCTCGAGCTCAACGCGCAGAACGGCGAGCTCCTCATGATCTGGAAGACGGGCACGGCGCTGAACCACCGCGTGGATGTGACGCCGGACGACCGGCGCCTGTACGTGGCCAACATCCTGGATGATGTCGTGACCGTCATCGATCGGCAGCGGGTGTATGCCGCCAGCATTCCGACCGGCACGGCGCCCGCCGACGTGGACGTCTCACCCGACGGGTTCGAGGCCTGGGTGGCGAACAGCGGCTCGCACACGATCACCATTCTGAGCGTGCGCAGGGACCGGAAGCTGGCCGACTTCTTCGCCGGAGCGCTCCGGCCGGTGCGCCTCCAGTTCACGCCGAGCGGTCGGGAGGTGTGGGTTCTCCACCAGGGCAGCCCGGATATCACTGTTTTCCACGCCTTCAAGCGGGAGCAGGTCGGCAGAGTGGCTCTTCCCGGGGTGCCGTCCGACATCCTGTTCTCGAACGACGGTCTGCGGGCATACGTCACTCTCCCCACGGGCGTGGTCGCGGTCGATACGGAGACGCGGGAGGTGGTTCGCACGTTCGAGAAGGCGGCTGACAGAGGTTTCGGCGCCTGGCGAGGTCACTGAGCCAGGATGTGAAATAGGCGGGAGAAGGAGCTCCTCCTCCCGCCTTGTGTTTCGCGGCGCTTTTCCGCCGACGGTGCCTCGCGGCCTAGTTGTCCTCGGGCATGTAGGTCATGCCTGGCACGAACGCATGGTCCTGGTTGTCCATGGCACGGACGAGCTTCATGCGCTCGCCCATCAGCGCCTCCCACTCCTCGGCCTTCTCGTGCTGGGCCAGATAGGCGGGTAGCGATCCCTCTCCGTAGAAAGTGGACATGTCGTCGAACGGAACGACGTAGACCCGTAGGCCGCCGTCGCCGATGACGCCGTCGAAGGCGTGCACGGGGTAACGCCACTGGACGTCCGAGATGATCTTCATCAACCCCGCGGTGTTCTCGGCGTGAGCGTCACCCTTGCCCGGCTTCACCCAGTTGACGTAGACCATGACGTTGTTCGGGTTCTCGATCGGGTCCGGCGGGTCGTAGCTGTGCGCCACGTTCCTCTTGTTGACCGAGCTCTTCGAGCTGTAGTCGAGCTCGCCGAACGCTTCGAACGCCTCCATGAGCGTCGCCTCGCCGGGCGTGCCCATGAACTGGCCTACCCACTCGTCTTCATTGTCGAAGTAGGCCATGCTCTCGACGGGGTAGACCAGCGTGAACATGGAGCCGTTCCGGAAGAACATCCAACCGTAGTTGGCTGACAGATCAGCCAGCTTGGCGGCCTCGACGATCTTCTCCATCGTCATCTCGAAACCGGCCGCGTCGGCGGGTGACACGTCGAACTCCATGATCTGACTGAACATCGGGCCTTCGTACTCGGCCGCCTCGTACTCGGCATCCTGAGCCAGGGCGGTGCTCCAGCTGCCGGCGACGAGCGCGAGGCAGGCCAGGGCGGTCATCATCCTGCGCATCTCAAGCCTCCTGGGAAGGGCGGGACACGGGCACGACGGAGTCGTGCAACAACATGCTGCAACCGACCGTATGATTCTCGCGTAGGATTCGGTAGGCAGCCTTATCAAAATAGGCCGCAGCCCCGGCGCGGCAAGAGATTCTATGTCAAGGAGGACGACTTGGAAGATATTCTGGCACTGATGATTCCGATCGTTTTCATCCTCGCGATGGCTTCAGTCCTCATTCTCCGGCCTATCACCAAGCGTCTAGGGGCTGCGCTGCACCAGATGCAGCAGGACCGGCACGAGGCGAGACTCGACGAGGGCCAGCTCGATCAGATCCGTGCGCTCGTCGAGTCGGTGCAGGAGCGCGTGGAGCTCGTGGAGCAGAGGCAGAGCTTCTTCGAGTCGCTGCTCGAGTCCAGAACGCAGAGGGTGCGGCTGGAAGAGGGCGGCAACCGCTAGATCTCCGGGTCCAGAGCGTCGTCGTCGCCGACCTCGGGCTGGATCGTGCAGTGGAGGATTCCGAAGCGCTCTCCGGCCACTTCGCACATCGCCCGCAGCGCCGCTTGCGCGTCCGCGGAGCGCTTCAGATTTGCGTGCGCCGTCAACATCACGAGGCCCGAGGTGAGCGTCCACACGTGCAGGTCGTGGATCCCGGTGACGCCTTCCACCTCCGCCAGCGCCGAGCGTACCGCCTCCGTGCTCAGCTCGCCCGGTGCCGCGGCCATCAGCACGTCGACGGCTTCTTTGAGCAGAGACCAGGCGCTGTAGAGGATCAGTGCGGCGATCAGGCATGCGGCCGCTGGATCGGCCCATGCCCACCCGAACGCCAGGATCAGCGCCGCTCCCATGATGACCCCGATGGAGCCGAGGGCGTCGGCGATCACGTGCAACCACGCCGCACGCACGTTCAAGCTCTCGTGCCTGCCGCCCTCGAGGAGCCATGCCGCGACGCCGTTCACGATCAACCCGCCGACGGCCACGGCCAGCATCGCTCCTCCGACCACTTCGGCCGGCTCCCGAAAGCGCCGCACGGCTTCAAAGAGCACGAAGAAGGAGATCAGCACCAGGACGGCCCCGTTGGCCAGCGCCGCCAGGATCTCGGCCCGGTGGTAACCGTAGGTCTTTCGCGGAGTGGCGGGCTTCGTCGCCAGCCGCATCGCCCACAGCGCCAGCCCGAGAGCCGAGACGTCCGTGGCCATGTGGCCCGCGTCCGCCAGGAGGGCCAGAGAGTTCGAGATCAGCCCGCCGCCGATCTCCACGATCATGTAACCCGCGGCCAGGACGAGGGCCCAGGTCATCCGTCGTCGGTTATGGTGGTGTGAGGATCCGCCGCGGTACCAGTGGGTGGCGCAGCCGTCCAGCGCCCCTTCGCCGCCGAAGTCGCACTCGGCCGCTATCGCCGGCTCCTCCGCTGGGCTAGGCGGTCGGCGGGACATAGGCGAGCAACGCCGCCAGCACGAAGATCAGGATCATCACAAGCAGCTCCCACATGACGGATCGGCGAAGCCGGCCAGCTCCCATCTCTTCCTCGAGAGCCGGCAGCAGGCTGAACTGATTGCGAAATCCGACTAGGGCGAGCACGATCAGGCCCGCCGTCTTCGCCAGGACCAGGCGGCCGTACGTCGTCGTGAACACCGCCGTGACCGCTGGGAGCGCCACGAGTGTCTGGATGATGCCCGTGCCGGCGATCGTGATCACGGCGAAGACCGCGATGCGGGAGATCCTTTGAGCCGCCGTGCGGTACTCCGGCGAGTCCTTGGCCTCGATGATCAGGTACACGAGGCCTCCGAGCCAGTACTGCGTGGCCGCGAGGTGCGCCGCCTTCGCCGGGACCGAGATAGTGGGGTTTGTCGAAAGCGCATGGCCCGTCGCGCCGCTGACGAGGGTGGCGAGAAGAGTCAGGAACGCGGCGGCTCCCAGATGCCGACCGAAGGCCAGGGTGGCCAGCGCTGCGACGGCGAGGCCGAGTCTGAGCAGCTCGAGCCCCCCGGCGCGCGTGCCGAGCAGCGCCGGGATGGTCTCGAGGTCCAGAGCGTCTCCCGGGCTCACACTCCGCAGCCAAAAGAAGAGGTGCCCGATGATCAGGATGGGGAGCAAGAGCGCCAGAAGGTAGGCCAGCCTCGATGCACGGCGGGATTCACCCGGCGCCACCCAGACGATGATGGCTAGCAGGCCGCCCAGGGCGAGAAGCGTGGCTACGGCGGCTCCGCGTGATAGAGCGAGCGATGGAGGGACCCCGATTCCGAGAACATCCGTCTCTGCCGGGGGAGGTTCGAACCGCGACGCTGCGCCAGGGTCCGTCTCAGTTCCCTCGACGGCCCCGGCGCGATCCCCGGCCGCCTCGTCCTCGTCGCCCGTCTGCACCGGCACGAAGAACACGAAGGACCCGGAGACGGCGTGACCGTCTACCGAGACGGTTCGCCAAGCGACGCGGTAGGCGCCGGGGGTCAACGGGGGCACGGCGGCCAGCAGCGTCCGGTCCATCGTCGGGTCGGTGCGTGCCTCGAGCGACAGATTCAGTCCCATCGGTCCGGCGAGGCGGATCTCGCTCAGCGCCTCCTCGACCGGTCCGCTGAAGATCAACCTGATGAGCTCCAGCTCCGACGTCAGGGTGTCCCCG
>Ga0114923_10003123_pt1 | contig 11174 bp, 6 predicted proteins | sample SumtaG_FD_89578 | JGI IMG/M metagenome (GOLD analysis project Ga0114923, IMG submission 89578) | Deep subsurface microbial communities from Indian Ocean to uncover new lineages of life (NeLLi) - Sumatra_00157 metaG | ecosystem: Environmental > Aquatic > Marine > Oceanic > Sediment | place: near...
AAGGATAGTATCTGTTTTGACAGGCATAGCAAAACCATCAGTCAATGTTTTAAGGCTAGAAACATGCAGAGTCTCATTATATGCGGCAGTAGCGTCTACAACAAAATAGACTTCATAATCCCTCATAAATGCGTCTCTTGCCGTAGATTCGCAACATAAATGAGTCATAATGCCTGTAATGACTAAAGTATCGATTTCCATGTCTTTTAATATCTGATCTAGATTTGTTCCAATAAATGCGCTGTAACGACTTTTACGTAATGTAATATCATTTTCTTTCCAATTAAGAGGCGAATAAACCTTAGATAAAGGACTACCTGCCCTTGGTACATCGCTCCACCATCTTCCCATTATCCCTGGTTTTTCACCAGGTTTGAGAGCATGAAGTGTAAATATTATTGGATACTCTCTTTTTCTGTATTTTTCTATCATCGAGTTGATGTTTGGGGCAATTGTTTTAGCTGCTGGTGTGAATGCATGAGATTTTTTGTTAAGAAAAAATTCCTGCATATCAATGATCAATAATGCAGATTTTTCTGGTAAAAATTTGAATTTTTCCTTTCTGGAAGGAGGTACATTTAGTCCAGCCAGCCATTTTTTAGTCTTTGATGATATGTTTTGTTTCGTTAGGTAATTTTCTCCCATTGATTCACCTGCATATTATGTTTCTGAGCCAAGTAGAAATGTCTATGATGTTAAAAAAATGTTGGGATAGGTTACTTACTTGTTTTTCTTACCACTGCAAAATAGTTATCATTGAACTTTTTTGAAAAGTATTTAATTCCTTCTAATTCTAAAATTTTAAAACCTGCTTGTTCAAGGTCTTGCTTTAACTCTCTTTTACTATAAAGGTGATAGAATCTTGGTATGTTTAGACCATGTTGTCTCCAATAAACATCAATATCTCCAAACTCATTTCTATCAACATTTGTGAGGCATTTTCTTAAAAAATGTTGTCTGAATTTATCTTGCCATCTTGACCATACGCTAATAATTGCTTTTCCATTTGGTTTAAGTATCCTGTTTATCTCTTTGAGAGCTTTGATACGACGATATCTCTGTGGAATATTATGCAATGCAGCAATGAAAAGAACTGCATCAACACTATTTTCATTTAGAGGAATGTTAACTGCATCTGAATGTACCAAATCAACATTTTCTAAATTATTTTCAATAAGTTTTTCTTGAGTAATTTTCAATAGTTCTCCTGAAACATCAAGGCCAATTACGTTCTTACAGTGCTTTGCACAAGGTATTAGATGTCTTCCATTGCCACTCCCAACATCAGCAACAATGTTTGTTTTGGGTAAGTTGTTAATAAAATCAATGCATTTCTTCCAAGTTTTACGTCTTGTAGAATCAAAACTATGGGCAATTGCATTCCATGTATCTTCAGATTTTTTTGTATAAACGTTGGTCATTTTGGATACCTACATAAAATAATGGTTTTTATTTTTATCATTTGTAATCAAGTATTGTTCGGAAATTTCCGAACGTTTTCTAACCTTTAATAAATCTTTATCGAATACTCTTAATAATTACAGAAGACTATTTATACATATAAATATACTATGGGAATAATAAATATGAAAATTAAAGCATTAATTCTGGCTTCAATAATTGTAATTTCAATATTTACTGCTGCAATTATTTACAGTTTTACTATTTCAGATTCAGATAATCTTGAACCTAATCCTGACCTAGATGGAGATGGCTTAACCAACATAGTTGAATTAGAATTAGGCACTGACCCATTAGATTTAGATACCGATAATGATGGAATGGATGATAAGGACGAGTTTGATTATTGGACTGAAAGGTTTGAAAAAACAAACGATGAAAAATTAGCACCTGATGGTGATTTTGACTCCGATGGAAAAATTAACATTATTGATAAGGACTCTGATAACGATGGAATATCAGATGGATATGAGTTAGAAACTGAAACTGATCCAGCAGATACAGATACCGATGACGATGAACTCCTAGATAATGATGAGATATTAGCAGGAACTGATCCAACAAATCCAGATACAGATGGTGACAAAGTTAAAGATGGATCAGATATGAATCCTTTAGTTGACCTAGCAGTTGGTTTTCAAATAACAAAATTTGAGGTGACAAAAAAAGTAGATATTTTAAAATGGGCTCAAGTTTTTTTTGAAATTAATATCAATCATGAAGATATTGGAAGGTTAGATAATTATGGAGGAAGATGGTGGGTTTCACTTAATAAAATCAAAGATATTAGTCATGAGCCAATAAATTATGATATTCCTGATGATACAAATGAACAATATGTTGACATTATAATAGAAATGTTTGATCATGATCTTATTGGAGGACATGACATTATTGATATAAGTCAAAAAAGTATTGAAACTTCACTTGTTATCACATTAGATCTTAAATCAAACTCAGTTGTGAATGATGAAATAACATCTGGTCCTGAAGGGACAGTTTGGTATGAAATTGAACTAGCGGAACCGAATCCCCCTGAAATAGAAACATTAGAAGTAGAATATGATTGGAAGTATGGGGCTCGGGGTTGGGATTTGACATTGGATATTCCAATTGAAACTTATAATGAATATCTTAATTCAAATGCGAATAGATCACCACAAGGCCAATCTCAATCAAGAAAAAAGATGGCTGCTTTTGTAACATCCACTGATAAAGTAATTGGCGAACTGAAAGACCAACTACAAATCTTAGCAGATTCAAGAAACTATAACCAAGCAAGAACGGCGAACTTTATACTAAAATTTGTACAATTTAATGTTGAATATACTTTAGATAATGTTAGTAAAGGCTGTTTGGAATACTGGAGATTCCCTGTTGAAACATTGGTTGATAAAGAAGGTGATTGCGAGGACTCATCTGTGTTATATGCAGCAATTATGGATGCATTAGGTTATGAAACTGTTATATTGTACTATTCCTGGGAAGAAGACGGTGAAAAATTAGGTCACCTAGCAATAGGCATAAATTTAGAAGGAGGTCAAGGTGATTTTATAGAATACAATGGAAAGGAATACTTCTATTGTGAAACAACCAATACTGCATATACAGTTGGTCAACTTCCAAAAGGCTTTGATCATGAACCAACAAGAATCATCAGCATTTAATCAGTTTTTTTATTCTATATAAATAGCTGGTCTTAATGGAACAGCAAAACGAGTTTTATTTGCAGGGTCATAGATTTTTTTATCTTCAGCATTATAGATTTCAATATCGCAGGAAAATACTATTTTTAGATAATCTATGGATTTTTCTAAATACTCATTTTCTTTGAACTCAACTTGATATCTTCGCTTGTCGTTCTCATTTAATTTCATAACTTCGCCAGGTAGTTTTCCTACAAACTGTGAAACCTGCTTTGAAATAGATTTCATTTTAGGATCTGCCATTACTTCTTTCATTAATACGCCGATATTAAGTTTTTTATCAGAAACAAGACCTATAGCCTTTCTAAATATCTTTTGCTTCCATGTTGGTGAGGTATAGATGCAGATCTTTTTTGGTTTAATCTTAGTAACCTTCAAAATTTCAGCAATATCCTCTGTTGTATTTGACAGAAGGTATTCTCCAACTTCTTCTTTTTCAGATATTTCTTTAGAATTGAACTTTGGGTAAGCTTCATTTGAAACAAAACTTTTCTTATTTTGATGCCAGATTTCTTCTGCAAAATGAGGAGTTATCGGTGTCATTAACTTAATCCAAGTTTCAACAAGCATGTTGAGTAATTTTTTATTACTGCCACCTCTTTTTAGATACCATTGAATATTTTTTTGACATTCAAAGAAAATTTCATTGGTTGCAATACGTAGGTCAAGGTTTTCAAGTGCATCTGTTGCAGCTTTTATCGTTCTTTGCAATGTGCTTTTTAACCAGTTGTCAAGGTTTTCATCTGTTTTATCTTTAAGTTTGCCTATATGATCTATCATTTTGTAGATATTTACAATTCTGTTCTTGTATTTTGTAACTGCTTCTGAATCCCATTCGATATCAACAAAAGGAGAGCCAATATGTGAATAGTAAAGACGCATAGCGTCAACACCGTATTTTGTAGCGGCTTCAGCAATATGTTCTACTCCGCCCTTTGATTTACTAATCTTTTCTTTACCTTTTTGTGTAACCCACCAGTGAGTGAAAATCCCCTTCGGTCTTTTATTTTCGGGCATTATGGCCACATGATTCATTAAAAATACTGGGAAATGAACAGTTTTATGTTCCTTTCCACCTAGGTTTATATCAACTGGATACCAATAATCAAAATCAGTTTTAATTTCATTCCAAATTGGTTTTTTTGCTTTTCCTTTTCCTAGAAATATGTAGTCAAAGAATTCCTCAGTCATTTCATCAGGTTTTATCTTATTTTCATTAACAAATTTAGAGATGATATAATACGCAGGATACAGTGTAGAATCAGATATTGGTTCTATAATCCATTCTTTTTTAAATGGAAACTCAGTGCCAAGCCATGAACCACGTCTGATGCACGCTCTGTCATCAAACCAATCAAGGACTCCAGGCATCTCATTTTTATATTCTTCAGGGTAAATATTCATTTTTTCAGCATGCTTCTTTGAGTTTTCAGTAAGTTTTTCATCACTGTATTTGATAAACCATTGATCTGGAATTCGTTTTATTACTACTCTACCACCACATCTGCAGATGACTTCTTCTGAAAATTCCCTCATTACTATTGCCTGGTTTTTTGATATGAGTTCTTCTTTTACTGCGTCTTTAATGTCAGATATAGAAATGCCGGCGTATATTCCACAGTTATCATTGAGATATCCTGTGTGGAATTCCTTTTTATAGACTTCATCTGTGGCAATGTCAAGTTTTTCTGTTTCTGATTGGCTTTTAATGCCCAATGCATCGCATGCTTCCTTAGCAGGGTTTGTACCAAAACCCTTGACATCAATAATTGTAATAGGTTCAATATCTCCACCAGATTCAACAAGAGCAATCCAGTCATATGGGGCATGAGCTGGAACAGACATAACGATACCAGTTGCTACATCGGGATCTGCAAAAGGACCTGATAAAATGGATATCTCTCGTTTAACCATTGGAATTGTGCATTTTTTTCCAATTAATTCTTTACCAGATATTGTCTCTTTTAGAGGTGTGACTTTATCCACTTGATGAATTAGTTTTTCTAGAGCTTCTTTTGATAGAATCCATGTTTCACCATTAATTTTTGCTTTTACATACTTAGTATTTGGATTTATCCACATGTTTGTAACGCCAAAGATGGTTTCAGGCCTTAGAGTTGCAGCTGGTAGGATTGTTCCGTCTTTCATTTTGAATTTAATGGTGATAAATTCAAGAATTTCTGCTGTTCCACCTTTTGAAATGTCTGTTTCTGATTTATCTACAGCAACAGGTCCACAATTTGGACAAAAAGGTGCAAAGTGTGGTTTTTGAATGAGTAGTTTATTTTCTTTAAGTTTGTAGAATTGCCATTCAATGAATTTTTTATAACCGTCAGAAATGGTACTCATAATTCTTGAGTAGTCTATTAAAAAACCAAATTTTTTCCAATAATCTTCTACATATACATGTCCAAAATATTTGACTACTTCATTTGAATCAGATAGTTGTTTAATTTGATTATCAGAAAGTCCATATTCTTTTAGGTCTTTTATTGTTCCAGGTTCTTTTCTTTCAACCTTCTTTGCAAATCCAATGGACGGAATTCCTGATGCATGAAATCCTGCTGGAAATAAAACATCATATCCAATCATTCGTTTATATCTGGCTATAATATCACAATATGTGAACCCTCTCATATGTCCAACATGAAGATATCCTGAGACTCCAGGGTAGGCAAAGTGTATGAAGAATTTTTTTTGTTTTTCTTTTTTAGACTCGAAGATTTTATTTTCAAACCATTGTTTTTGCCATTTTTCTTCGATATCTATGTAGTTGTAGTCTTTATTTTCCATGTTTATTATCCTTTGGGAAAACAAGCATGCTTTATATAAATATTAACACTTATAAAATATACACAAAAACCTATTGTTTAGCCATTTCTGTTTTAGTATATAAACTTAACCCTCTTAATCGTGCTAATCGTTAACAAATTCATTTGGTTCAAATAAATCGGTAATCATTTTTTTTGTAAAAACGCTAAACTTTACATTGTGTAATCCATCATGTTCCAATACAAATTGATAGAAATTATAAATTTTATCGATTGTTTTAAATATAGCATAAAGGATTATAATATGGTAAAGGGCTATAGTGAATAAGAAGATTTGGACGCCATATAAGATATGGAATGAGACTCAATGGTATACTGATTTTGAGAAAGTATTTAGACAGTTCTTGAGGAGAACGAATATATGAATAAAAGCATCCTGGTAATTGGAATAATCTTATTGTTTATTGGAATGAATATTACTTCATCATCTAGCACCATAGTAGATAAGAAATCTATAAAGTCAATATCAGATGGTAATACATTATATGTCGGAGGAACTGGAGAAGGCAACTACACAAAGATACAGAGTGCGATAGATACTGCATCTGAAGGTGATACAATTTTTGTTTTTGATGATTCTGCTCCTTATTCAGAGAATCTTCTTGTTAATAAATCCATAAATCTAATAGGAGAGGATGATGAATCTACAATAATCGATGGTAATCGAAATAGTGATGTTGTCCGTATTATAAGTGATAAAGTGTATATTAAAGGTTTTACTATCAGAAACGGAGGTTTGGTGTTTCCAGATGGTGGAATATCTATAAAATCAAGTTATAATGTGATCATTGGGAATAATCTGATCGATAACTACTACGGAGTTGTTTTACTTTACTCACACAATAATGAAATTATTAATAATCATGTAATCGATAATAATCAGTGTGGTATCTACTTAGAAAATAGCTCAAATAACAATGTTTCGGGGAATTATATTGATGGTCAACCATATAACGGAGTTGGTTTATGGGATTCATCCAATAACAATATGATTTCTAGGAACACAATTGTTAACAATGCATATTCAGGTATTCGTATGTTATGGACCGCTGGCAATATTATTACATTGAATACGATTTCAGATAATTTGGCTGGTGTACGTGTAGAGTATTCTCCTAATGTCATGATCTTAAAAAACAATTTTATGAAAAATAGACGACTGGAAGCTTTTTTCGTAGGAAACGTTTTTTTCAATAATAATTATACATTTACGAATAACTATTGGAATCGCCCACGGTTTCTTCCTAAAATTATTTTCGGATTATTAGGTAAACCACTCCCGATAATTCCTTGGATAAATCTTGATCGGCATCCTGCAAAAGAACCATATGACATATAGGTTTTTAAAACAGTATCCAATGCTGGAACAGAACAATGGGATCATGTACCTTCAGTAGTTGACCCGTCAGTAAATCAAGTAATGTTTGAAACACTTGAAACAGGTATGTATGGCATTAGTGGACCGCCAGAGTTTGAAATACCTTTACCGCCAGTACCAGACATACCAAGTGGTCCAACAAGTGGACAAGAACAAACAGAATACCCATATACAACAACCTCATTTAGCCCCTCAGGAGACCAAGTATATTACTGGTTTGACTGGGAAGATGAGACAGGAACTGGATGGTTAGGGCCATACAGCAATGAAGAGATATGCGAAGCATCCCATGCGTGGAGTGAACCTGGAACTTATGAAATCACGATAAAATCTGAAAACGAATGGGGTTGGGAGAGCGAATGGTCAGAACCATTGACTGTTACAATGACAAAGAGTAGACCAGTAATTAATCCACTACTAAAAATCTTTGAGCCCTATCCGGCTTTATATCAAATAATAAGAATCATAATGAGGGCTATTAACTAGCCCAACTCTCTTTTTATTCCAGTAACCTTTAAATCAAATTATTATATTATCTCATTATATTAGTAAGGGAGGAAAAACATGAATAAAAAATTACTAAGAATTTTAATATGCATTATGGTAACAATCTCTTTTATAATTCAAACCGCAGCGATATCAAAAAATCTTGAAGTACAAATACAAAATCCAGAGCCACAAAACCTTGGTGATCCTGTAATAATTTACGTAGATACAAGTGGTATTGATAGCATGACTAGGTTAAACGATACTGAAAAAGCCCTACTAAAGAAGTTGCTATTAGCACATATTTGGGCGAATTTTAATGAAACTGTTGGCGCTGAAAATGTGACTGTTACAAATGATCCAGACCAAGAGGATAATGCTAATCGTACAATTAGAATCTTTGAGCGGACAGGTGCGATTCATTGGGTTCGACCAGGTGGGGGATCTTGGATTGAACTTTTTTATGGTCGATGGCGCCATGGACGATCAGAGGTTGAGGTTTATCTCCGTAATTTTGTTAGACGTCATGCATCAGATTACAAAGACAATGGAGTGTGGAATATCACTAGGCTTGCTAACGCTATAGGACGAACAGCTGCTCATGAAGTAGCACATAGCTATTGTGTTGGTCATAACCACCGTACTGGAGAAAACGTAAGCAAAATGACCGATGGAGAACTTGTTAATTCAACAACCCGGGGGAGACACGAATGGCATTTTGATAATCATACACGAGATACATTGAGAGAAAATTGGGGTAATCCACCTTGCGATTCCGCTGTTGATTACGATATGGATGCTTTAACAATGAACTATTGGGGTCCCCCAGCAATACCTGAGGACACCTGTGAATTTGCATCAGTTGATGCAACATTCTCTTACTTCGGAGAACTAGCATACTTCTTTGAATTTGGCTGGTTAGGGGTAGATACAGATAATGGAGAATTAGATGGAAATCCTTATTTTGATTTTATTTACAAATCAAGTATGAGTTATAATCCTGATATAGATGCAGAAGTGATAACGTTTCTAAAAGGCCATTCAGGACAAGTTCAGCTTCTTTTAAGAGGGATTCCAGAGGGTCCGTGGGATGGACAATGGTTCCTATTGGAACGAGACAATGCGGTCCTTTCCAGCTTTATTACAAATCCTAGTGGAAAACAAGTAGCACGAAATATTGCAATGACCTGGGATGTAAACAACGATGGAACAGCTGATGTTACTATTAACCTGGATAGCCTCTCATATGGAAGCATGAGCAATCCATATAACGGTTTTACTTTTGAGGTTCCATATCCAAATACCCTTCCAGATGCACCAACTAAGCCAGATGGCCCAACAACAGGAAAACCAGGAACAGAATACACTTATTCCTCTAGTGCTGATGACCCGGATGGAGACCAAGTAATTTACTATGTTGATTGGGGAGACGATTCTGATAGAACATGGTTTGGACCTAATGATTCAGGAGATATAGTAACTGCTTCACATACCTGGGAAGAAATAGGAACGTATGAAATCAAGGTAAAAGCCATGGATATATACTTTGCAGAAAGTGATTGGTCAGATCCATTAACTATTACTATAACTAAAAGTAAGGACAAGAATACCAATCTAAATTCTCCATTCCTTAAATTCTTAACATGTCATCCAAATTTGTTTCCAATACTACAACGACTAACATTTTTACGACTGGGACTACAATAAATTAGAAAAACAATAATCCTAACTCTTTCTTTTTTTTATTGAAGTCTGTTTTTGTATTTATTTGTTTTAATAGTATATTTTAAGAAAAATATTTAAACAGACACATCCTATATCAATATGAAGAATATTTTATATGGGAGATAGAAAAAATATGAATAATTTTGTTTCTAAAAAAGGACTTGCAATAGTAATAATAATCCTATTTGTTGGAGCAATTTTTATATCAAATGTAAGTAGTGATACTTTAGAGTTTGAAAATATAGATTTTAATAAAAAACCTACCAAACTGACAAATTTTGTTGAACCATATTGGTTATGGGCATCTAGTGGTGGTGGATCCGAAATAGATTATGGAACTGATATTCGTATTGAGTGTTTTGGTAATTCTTTTGAAGTAGGATGTTTTAAAGGTACGGCTTATTTTGGGAGTACAACTCTTACAAGCAACGGAAATTATGATTTTTATGTTGCGAAGATGGATAGTAGTGGTAATTGGGAATGGGCAATTAATGGTGGTAGTAATGGCGCTGACTATGCATATGGTATTGAAGTTGATTATGATTGGAACTCATATATAACAGGAAAATTTCAAGGCACGGCTTATTTTGGGAGTACTGCTCTTACTAGCAACGGAAGTTATGATGTTTTTGTTGCTAAGATTGATAGTAGTGGTAATTGGCAATGGGCAAAAAGTGCAGGAGGAAGCGCAGGTGATCAAGGAAATAATATTTATGTAGATACTGAGGCTAACTCATATATAATAACGGGAGAATTTCAAGGTACAGCTGATTTTGGGAGTACCGATCTTACAAGCAGTGGAGATAGTGATGTTTTTGTTGCTAAGATTGATAGTAGTGGTAATTGGCAATGGGCAAAAAGTGCAGGGGGAAGCGATACGGATACTGGATATGGTATTTATGTGTTAAGTGATAACTCATATATAACGGGAGAATTTCAAGGTACGGCTAATTTTGGGAGTACCGATCTTACAAGCAGTGGGGATAGTGATGTTTTTGTTGCTAAGATTGATAGTAGTGGTAATTGGGAATGGGCAATTAGTGGTGGTGGTACTGGCGATGACCTAGGCAAAAGCATTGGTAAAAATTCTAATGGAACCCTCTATATTATAGGAAATTTTCATGGTAATGCAAATTTTGGAAGCTCATCTCTTACAAGCAGTGGGCAATCTGATGTATTTGTAGCATCATTAGACCAAGATTATGGCGGGGAAAATAATCCCCCATATGAGCCAAGTGATCCCACTCCAGATGATGGAGCAATAGATGTAGATGTTGATGCTGATCTTGGTTGGACTGGTGGAGATCCAGATGAAGGTGATACTGTTGTTTATAATGTCTATCTTGAAGCAAATAATCCTGATCCTGAGATTTTGGTTTCTGATCATCAATCAGAGACCAGTTTTGACCCTGGAACCATGGAGTATGACACTGTTTATTATTGGAGGATTTCAGCTATTGATAATCATAATCGTTTAACTCAAGGCCCTGTTTGGTCTTTTACCACTGAGGAAGAAGAAAATCAACCACCTGAAATTCCAACTATAATTGGTGAGATAAATGGTAATGCTGGAACAGAGTATGAATA
>Ga0114923_10003124_pt1 | contig 11172 bp, 9 predicted proteins | sample SumtaG_FD_89578 | JGI IMG/M metagenome (GOLD analysis project Ga0114923, IMG submission 89578) | Deep subsurface microbial communities from Indian Ocean to uncover new lineages of life (NeLLi) - Sumatra_00157 metaG | ecosystem: Environmental > Aquatic > Marine > Oceanic > Sediment | place: near...
ATTGAACGACTCCCAAAGAGATTTTGATCGCGCAAGGGATGTACTATTAAAAAAAATTGATCAATTTTTACAAGTTAGGAATGAAGTTGATGATCTCTGGGTTAATTTAAAAAATTCCGTCAATAAGGCTAGTTAAGTAAAAACATTATTATTTTTTTATAATTTTTTTTAAATTAAGTTGTAATTAGCATGAGCTTAAATTTATTAAATAGTTCAATTATATTATTAATAGAAAATTAACAAGAAAGTTAGTTATTAATAAAATTAGAGAGAGTAAAATGGCCGAAGAATTCGCAAATTTTATGCAAGAAACAAAAAAAGCCCCTCTAGAAGAAAAATTAAATACATTTGGCGATATTGTTGAAAAAATGATGTCAATGATTCTAAGGATACCAGATTTAGTAGATCAATCTTTAGCGGTTGTTGGTCAAAGAATTTCAACATTAGAATCGCGAATCAATTCTATAAATAATGATGTTTCAGCACTTAGAACGAGAGGAACTGGGGCAGCTCCAGTCATTGCAGCACCTACAGCTCCAAGTAGTGCCCCACCACCCCCTGCTGGCCCACCTGGAGGTCCACCTGGAAGCCCACCGCCACCACCTGGAAGCCCACCCGCAGGTCCTGGCGGACCTCGCCCAGCCAACCCTCCAAGTTTAAGAGGGGCTATCATGGGTGAGTTAAAATCCTTATTCGCTAAAAGAAAGACCCAATGAAAATCAATTTTAACTTTAAATCCATTTAATTTACTTGGAAATGGGGATTAAAAAAACATCTCACTTTCACTTTTTAATAATTTAATATAAGAATAGTTAAGATCAATTAAAATTAAAATTGATAAACAAATATATCAAAGTAAGAAATAAAATGTTTTTAAATCGGTTAATTCAGTGCAGCAATCCTCAAATAAGAATTCAGGAGTTATTAAAGTAAAAGTAGCTCATAATCTTCAAAGACAAATACTAGAAATTACTTCGCTTTTTAGAGTTCTGAATAATTATTATTATAAAAAAGCTATAGTACAAAACCAGAAAAATCGATTGTTGGCAAAAAGGTTTAAAAACCGGCTAAAACCTTTAGAAAGCAATAAAGATTGGCTCTATGCTATTCCAACTTCGTTAAATACATCGAGAGACGATTTCTTAATCAAAAAAGATTCATTCAAATTTCCTGACAGCATAATTCTATTTGAGATGTGGATGAATTTGGGTTTGGGGGCACTTTATCCCAGATTAGCTTTACACTATAAATTTCCCGGATTTCTAAAAGGTGAGAAAACAAGGAATGTTTTCCAATTTACATTTTCAACATCTCGAGGTTTTGGATTCCCTATCTATTTTGGACCAGAATTTTATGGATATTTATTAACAATTGGAAAAATATTAGAACCATTGTTTAGGTGGTCTCATACTGTATGTCATAGAGCTAATCAAGCAATTTTTCTTGTGGGTAAACGGTACGGCATTAAAAGGCATCATCCTGGTGAATTTGAATCTGTTATAATTTCAAAATATGAAAATAATATGTTTAAAGGAATCGATACTCTCTTGCACGGTTATTTCACACACGATCCAAAAAAGTTAGGTGTATATTCCAGTTTAGAAGAAGCTCTTGAAGCAATTACATTTTCATATACTATAGGGGACCATGCAATGAGTATTGAGACTAAAACCCAAAAACAAACAATAAGCATTCCTTTAATAACGCACGATTATATTGTAAAAAAATACAATGTAGATTTCTATATCTACATAAAGAAGTTAATATCAATAAAGAAGTTGCTAATTGAAAAGATTTTAATAAATAAAAAACAAAGAAAAGAATTGATTAATAAATTAAAAAGAATCGATAGATTTAAATTTAGAATCGATCAATCTAAAACCTTTTCGGTTCCTAGTTTGAAACGATCTAAAAAATTTTCAAAAATTGAAGAATTTACGCTACATATTCGACTTATGGAAAAAATTTTGAAAATGTTATGGACTACACCATTATATACTCATACTATCCATAATATATCAAATAATGAAATAGATCTCCAAGAGGTCAAGGAAAATAATTATTTAACTGAATTTGATAATACCTCTATTTATTCAATATTTTTACTTTATATAACACATTTCGAGAAAAAAAACTCATTTTCTTTTAAAGAAAAGGAAATTATAGAAGAGTTGGTGAAATTAAGAGATACTATGGGAACTATGTGGCTTAATTTTAAGGAACAGCAATTTAATGTTGCCTTAAAAAAATTAAATAAGCTTTCTGCTTTATCGTTAGAGAGCTCAAATTATAATAGAATTGTAAATGAACATTTAGATAATCTTATACCCATTTTTTCAATTTATGAAATTTTCAATAGACCTCTATCAGAATCAGTATATCCAGAATCAATCCCACAAACTAAGCGATTAGGTGCATATTTAGCAAGTTTTCTAACTTCAAGATATAATCTATTTGGTGTGAACTTAATGAATCTCTTTAATAAATTAGCATTTTACAATTGGAGTTACTTTATTTTAAAAAAAAATTTGAATCGAACTCGCTTTTTCAATTTAATCTTAAAACTTCCTATTTGGAAACATATTCCGCTTAACATTAAAAAGAGAATTTTAAATCAAAGTGCTTAATTAAAGAAATAAATTTATTTAAAATTCAAGAAAACCAGGATCGTCAAAGATATCTTCAATTTTCTTTTCTTTTTTCATATCACTCTCATCATGCTCTGAAAATAAAGATTCTTCGTCTGTTCTAATTCCTTTTTCCAATTCAAGCGTGTCTAATTGAAGTAGAGCATCTTTTTCACGCCTTTTATATTCTTCAGCTTTAAATTTCCATTTATTTGCCTCATCAAGATCTACTTTATCTTCGTCTTCTAAAGCTTGAACAACTTTAAGTTTACAAATATCCGACAAAATTGAGTAGGATAATGCAAGTTCCCCCCATTCGTTTTCTTTTATTAATTTTCCAATACGTTTTTCTAATCTCTGAAGTTCTTGATCAGCATAATGAATATCGATAAAATCTCCAAAAGCATCAACAGGTTCTGATATGGAATTAACCAGAACTTCCTTTGTTAAACCGCAATGACCACATTTCACTGTAGCTATAACACTTTTTCGTAAATTTTCTACTTTTATTGCTTTTTCCCCACAATCCAAGGTAAATGGGAAAACCATAATTACCTGTTTGGGCAAGTAAAAATTTTGGGGACTGTTTTGACTCTTTTATAAGATTGTTGCTTTCTTTTTCTTCTTCCCATCGAAGTTCAAACTCAATATAATTGTGTATTATTTGATAAATTTCTTAATCAATAAGTAATTAGAAACCAAAACTAAAAAATTTTCGCTTTTTTAATTGTAGAATAGAGGAAACCGAAAGATTTTTTAGGAATGATTAATTAATTCAATTACTCTTTTTAACTGAAAGAAATTATTCATTTTAAATATAGCTAGTGGATTTTAGGCATGGAACATACGGGTTTGTCGATGGATTACGATAAGAACTTGATAGAAACAGTTCTTGAGGACATTGATATGAGATATATCATTTTGTTTTTATATGTCATCAGAAATGATTTATTCAAGGATTTAAGTAATCAAGAACTTATAAAATCATATGAGAAGGTCATAATATTAGATGAGATATATAAAGATAATATATTAACCTTTTGGAATAAAGAATTTATTGAAATTGCTGTTGATTTAGGTTTAATTAAAAATATACGAAGTATAAGAGAATTTGAACATAAAGATGGTGATTTTATAATCCGGTTAGGAGAAGAGACAGTAACGATAGAAAATAATACAATTTCAGTGCCAGATCATACATTATTTTCACTAATAAATAAAAAATTTAAGTTTCTAACCAGGCGCAATTTTAATCTGGCTTTAAATAAATTAAAAGGAGTTAGATGCGAAAAAGGTAACATTATCCACCCATTTGTTTTTGAAATAGGGGACCATGATTTTAGAATATCAGATGATCTTTATTATATTTTAGACCAGTATGGAAATATTTTTCAAGCTATTAAAATTGAGATCACAATCAATGGGTTTTACCAAAGATTTTTGGAGATAAAGGACAAAATTGATGAATATATTGAAATTTTTGAACCTAAATTAAAAAATAAAATCGTTTTAAAAAAAATAAATAAGGCTATTGAAGAAAATAAAGATGTTATCCAATTTCTTAAAGATGAAAAAGTAGAGCTTCCAGATAAATTTAATTTCGATGGAATTGATAAAGAAAATCCAATCTTTAAAAACTGGAATTCTAATTTATTATCTTTATTAAAATGTAGATTTCAGATTAAACAAATTGAATCTAAATTATTAGAAATTAAGCTCTATTATTCAGGAAAAGGTAAAAAGTATAATTATCTTGAATTCATCGAGAAAGTGTCTTTTAACGAAGAAAACATTGTAAATAATATTCAAAACGCTTTAATCGATCTTAGAGAAGAATTGGTGAAAATTAATAGTAAGATTACAAGTTTTACAAAGAAAGAATTAAAATTATTAAATTTAGATTATGAAAGGTATATTATAACCAGTATTGATGACTAAATATGAAATGTTCTGCATGTAATGTTGAAATGGAACCCCTAGTTACAGGGATTTTTCAATGCCCACAATGTAAGAAAATCATTAAGGAAAAGAGTATAGAAGTAGAAAAAAAAGAAGAAGAATCCCTTATAGGTAATTTTCTAGATGGGGAGTGGTTTCATAAAAACGTTTCGCTTAATAAAGCTTATGAGATTGCGGAGTCTGGGATTATCCTCAATAAGAGTGTTACCCGTTTATTCGCTGTCTTGATTTGTCATAGTGCTTACTTAAAGAATGAGAAATACGTAAGACTTTCTTGGTGGAAAAGTTATCAACATGCTGGGATGTTTAAGATTTACGATAAGGATGTTCTGAATAACGTTATTATTGCATTAGAACAAATTAATGACTCTTTCGATGAGATATGGACTTGGAAGGGGAAGTACGGAAAACGAGAACCTAAAACAAAAGAAACCTTAGAAAAAGAAAAAAACTTAGACATTATCAAATATAGAATTATTGAAAACCGGACATGCCCAAAATGTCAAAAAAAAATGAAAAAAATGAAATCTTATTATGAATGCCAATATTGCGGTGAAATCGTCGTATTAGAAGGGTTTAACCAGCCAATCTTTAATATAATTTCTAAAGATCTCGATTTAAGTTTTCAAGCTAATTTTCCCATAAATTATTATTTGCCTGTAAGCGGTATTACAGTAAAGTGGCTAATGGGAGAATGGAAAGCTTTGGCAGTTATTCATTCTAAAGATAATCCAAATAAAAAATGGTTAAGATTTTATTGGTGGATGCGAGACCTAAGCAATATTTTAAAATTTGGAAAAAGAGAAATGGGGGAAGGAACACAAATGGGTTGGAAAGCCCAAAGAGGAGTAAGTTCTCCGAACCTTTATGATAAAAAGCTTATAAATCCATTAATTGATGCCTTAAAGAAAATAGTAGCAGAATTAAATTGGTAAATAATAAAATAATTATAATCTATAGTGAAAATAATGGCAGAAATTCAAGACCCTACATGGAAAGAATTACTTCAGCAATTTACAAAAGGATTAGAAAAAGCTATCGATGAATTGGAAAAAAGAGATGCAGAAAACATCCCAGGAGCAAAAGAGGCTCTAGTACAAAGACTGAATAATATGAAGCTCCACTTTCCAAAGAATAATGGTGATATTTTTTTAAAATCAATAAATGATAAAATTCAAAATGCATTTTTTCCAAATACAAAAAATTTTTCTGAAGCTTTTGATAAAATATTGAAGTCTAGAACTCATGAACAAGATTTTATTATAAATGAGTTATTAAATGGATTTGTAACATCAAAAGCAAAAGTAATCGCTTCAGGAACACAAGGACCCATAATAAATAGGATGGTAGAAGCCTTTAGTAAAAGAAATGATTTTCATATTATAGATCATCAATTTTTTGCCATGTTTGGCGATCCGAATAAACCTCGTCATTACATAAAAAACCAACTTGAAGAACTGGTTAAAATGTTTGGTTTGGTTTCAAAAGAGTTAGTTGTAAAAAAGGATGTTAGAAAAAGTGAAGAGAAGGTTTACACTTTTTACACATTTCCAGATGATATTATTGAAATCCTTGAAGAAAAATATTTAATTATTAATGAGGAATTAGGTTATACCTATGTGTCTGATGCCTTCGACAGAAATGTTTTTATATGTATGTTTTTAGCTAATGTTTCAATAAATAGAGACGATATTGAGAAGATTGGGGGCTCTTACACAATAAACGGCATCTCTGCTATATTTGCTTTAATTCTATTATTAAGTTTTATGCCAAAATTATCTGTTGATGAGACAAACCCCATTCTCAACGATCCTAATTTTGACACAGATAATATGAGTGTCATTCCAAAATCGTGGATGATGAGACAAGTCTTAGAACCTCTTTTTGAACCATTAATAAAAATTATTGCCTATAGGTTAGGAGGAGGTTTATGGTTAACCAAAATAATAGACTCTGAAATTAATAAAAAAATAACAAATCAAATACGTTTCTTGTTGAAAGATGTAAACAAGTGGATTCTCGGAGAGTTGGTGCGTGTAGAAATACCAATTTTCGTGGAGATTGCTAATATATTCACAGAAATAGTAGTAGGATACGATGAAAGTTAATATAGTTTAATAAAAAGAGCGAAAACTATGAGTTACAAAAAAAAATCTACTAGAATGGTAAAATCAGGTAGAAAAAGGGAGAAGTGGACTGATATTCTACCTAGATATTTAACTTTTATAAGTCACATGGCTCCAATTCTTCGAGAAACAAGGAGAAAAATTATCAAATTAGACGCTGACTTACTACTAGATATTGAAATCTTGGATAAAATTCGCCAAGAAGAAGAAAAAAGAAATATCCGAAAAGTAAGAGCGTTATCAGAATTTTATACCATGTACAGATCAAATGTTTATGATATAATTAAAGATTTTATATTGAAATATCGGGAAAGCATTCCAATAATTGATATAAAAGATTACATTATTGAATTTTTATACGAATCCATTGGCGCATTGAATGTTTTACGACATATTACCAATCCAGACGAATCGAGTTTAGAAAAAACATTTTTATATGTTTTAACGAAATTCATAGAAGAAAGATTATTTTCGCGAGGGAGAAATATAATAATTATTTATAATAAATTACTGAAATACTCTTCGGATTTATATGAGTGTCAACGACATATGCTCCAACCTCATACTTATTACAGGGAAAAATTAGAAAGATCAGATTTTTTTGAAATTCCTGGTATGTCTCCAAAAGTTTATCAGTTAATCAACAATATAACTTCTCTTTATAATTTGGATCCAAATTTTGGAGAATTCCCTGAAAGGAAAAATCAAGAACTTCCTATGATTTTAAAGACTGAAGTTTTTAACCCATATATTGATTCAATCGCTAATGCTGAGGAAGAAGCTATAAATCAAATTGCCGAACGCATTGGACTCCGTGTTATCGACGAAATCTTCCTTGCACCAAAAGAAGATTTAGTAGATATAATGTTAGAAAATAATTTCATACGTGAGAATAAGCAATCCGATGGAAAAATAAGAGTATTACCACAATTGAGCAATGAAACATTAATTTTGTATTATTTAGCGTTAGCTTCACAAAGAAGAGGATTTTTATCAAAAGAATTTATAAATTGGATTTCAATGAATTTTGCCTTTCTAATTTACATGGGAATTTTAAAATGGAAATTAACTGATCAAAATATTTTTTATCCAATATTCAAAGATTTACAAACAAATGAGAAAGTATTACCTTATTTAATGAAGCTCATATGTTTTCCTAACTATTTAGGTTTAGATAAACTGAAGATAAGAGATTCCCCTCAATATAGAAAAGAAATTTTTAACTTCATTGGTTCTCAAATTGATAATCTTAAAGAATTTATTAATGAAATAGCAGATTATTGTGAAAAATTTGATAAAGAAAGAAAAAATAATTAAATTACAATAAAATGAGATGAGAAAAATTAGCAATTCAAATGAAGAAGTGGAAGAAATAAAAACATATACCGACGATGTAATTAAAAATAGGATGGGTAAATATGGAGCAGTGTATTTTCCTTTCGACATTCAAGATAATATTGACGATATTATAGGAAACGAGGTTAAAAAAGAAATATTACATGATTTTTTCAAAGCTTTAAAAAAATATAATGAATTTATGGAACAGTTAAAAGGAGCAAAACTTAATCCCAGCTTAACAGTTCTTTTATATGGTCCTCCAGGCACAGGTAAAACTTCCCTTACGAGAGGATTTGCAAAGCATTATGAAATTCCAATATGTGTAGTAGAAACTGATAGATTGGTATCACCATTATTAGGAGATACAATTAAACAAATTAGAAATGTTGTGGATTTAGCAGCTGAAATCGCGGAAGAAAGAGGTGCTTTTATATTATTTTTCGATGAAATTGATTCTATTGGCTCTGAAAGATCCAATATTCATGAAGTTGGTGAAATTAAACGCGCGGTTATATCATTTTTACAAGCAATCGATAGAGTAAATTATCAAGGCGTACCTTTAGCGATATTTGGAGCAACAAATCATCAAAACCAATTAGATTCAGCTATTTGGAGACGATTTACTTTTCATTTTAGCTTTGAATTCCCCGATTTTCATCTAAGAAAGCAGATCATTGAATCTTTCCTTAATAAGGTAGAAAAGGCAAAAATTGGCATTGATAAATCGATTTTAGCTAATTTAAATGATGAATACGAAAGACTTAAGGCAATTACAATAAGTTTAGAAAGTAAATTAGGCTATGTCATCACTGAGTTTAACGATAATATATTATGGAATGAACTCAACAAAAACAGCAAAGCAAAGGGCTTACTCGAATTAACTTTTGGATATTCTGGCTCAGACATCGAAAGGGGCACGAAAGTTTCTTTATTGAAGGCTATTGATTCAGAGCGTTTAACTTACGATCATTTTTACAATTCATTAAAATTAGTTGGAGGCACTGCAATTCACGTGGAGAGACAAGATGTTTTAAGCAATCCGAGTAAAAGGAATATAGGATCGAAAAGAACTGAAAATAATAATAAAAGATTATTTAGTCCACCAGAGATATAGTATCGTATTAGAAGATTTTAATTTCGAAATATAATTTTTCGCTAAAAATGATGGAAAATCAATTATTTAACCTTGAAAAAATCAGAGATTTTACATCTCCCATAGAAAATCTTCAAGGAAAAGTTAACCAAATAACTAATATCGCTGAGAAATTAGAAGCAGAAAAACGATTAATATCCCAATATTTCGACGATGAATCGTTTATTAATCAATTAAATGAATTAACAAAAATTCTTAGTAACATCTATAAAAACCTAGAAAACATCTCAAATAATAACATAAATAGATTTCTAGACCTACAAAACAAACTTCTTAATAAATATAAAAATGACTTTAAAGAACATCTAAAACTAATTAGTTTAAATGAAATTAATACTAAAATTATTGGTTTAGATTTAATTGAAAATAGAAAAATTAGTAAAATTATTAGCCAAACATCTTATATTTCTTCCATTGGAATAAATCAATGGTTAGAATTAATAGATGCTCTAAACAGAAATTCTCTCTTTTTAAGTTCTGTCGAACAGTTAAAAAAATATCGTAGTAATTTAATAGATAAAAGATTAAAAGACATATTAAGTAGAATTCCTGACAGTATAGATTCTTCTTTTATTAAAGAATTTGAACAACAATTTTATTTAAATAATGAGTTAACTTATGAAGAATTCTTACAAACTGCTGAGAATAAACTGACGGAACAAGAATTATTAGCTAGAAAAGAATTTGTAAATAAAAGAAAAGAAAAACATGAAATCGAAGAATTAAAAAGAAAACAAGAAGAACAAACAGAAACCTATAAAAACTATATGAAATTCTCAGATAAAGAATTTGAAAGAAGAGAACGAAAAAAAAAGCGTGAAAAATTAGCTGATGTTATAGTAAATGGAAATCAAAAGAAATTAGAACTTTCAGATGAAGTTTCAGAGAAAATTGAAAAGTTTAAATCGAAATTTGATAAAAATTTTAAGGAAAATTATTTGAATCTAAAAGATGATAATAAAGACCCTATCGAATTAATCAGAGAAAGAAAGAAAAAAAAAGAAAAAGAATACAAGAAGTTCAAAAATCATTTTGAACCTGATTAAAAAAGAAGCAGGAGTGAATTTACCTATTACTCTAAATAATTTTAAGCTTATTGTTGGAACGAAAGAAATATTAATAGAAGATAGATTTACGTTAGTTCTTGGTAAATTCAAAAAAGATGCTTTAAATCTCTATAAGAATCAAGATTTCTTAGAAATTATTGACAATTTAGAGTTAATCCCTGTTAAAAAATTTATTAATGTTTTTCAAAACCAAAACACTAATTTATCTAACTTAGATAAATCTCTAAATATATTAGATTATTTAGCTAATTATCGCAAAATTATGGAATATAATTTAGAAACTTTTTCTGACTTTAACTCGCTTACTGAAGTATTATTGAAAATTTTCAGATATATCTTTTTAACGCATAAAAAGAATCAGTTATCTGAAGAATTAGAATTATCAAAACTTTACAAAAAATCAAGCGATCTAGCATCAATTATAGACTTAATTAAAAAATTAAATGAGGCTATAATAAAAAATAGGAAAGAATTGAATTATTTAGAAGAGGATTATTTTCAACAAAAAAACCGGGTTGATCAAATAAAAAAAGAATTAAGAAATTATGATCTACAGATTCGAGATCTAAACGGAACTAAAAAAGAATGCTTTAGTCAAATTAATAGAATTACGCGACAAATCGAGGGTTCTTTAAATGAATCTAAAAACGACTCAATTGTGAAATTAGGGATTAATGCAAATCTTACTAATGCCGAAAAGATACGAGCTCTTCAAAAAAAAGCGAAAGAAGCTCAATACGAAATTAAACAAATTAAATCAAGATCAAATGAAACTAATGTGAAACTCGAAAATCTTACTCCTCATTATGAAATATATAAAAAGGATTATGAGGATCTCTTAGAAACAATAAATAAAGACAAAAAAAGAATAAAGGAAGTAAAATCTAATTACGAAAAAAAAA
>Ga0114923_10003125_pt1 | contig 11170 bp, 9 predicted proteins | sample SumtaG_FD_89578 | JGI IMG/M metagenome (GOLD analysis project Ga0114923, IMG submission 89578) | Deep subsurface microbial communities from Indian Ocean to uncover new lineages of life (NeLLi) - Sumatra_00157 metaG | ecosystem: Environmental > Aquatic > Marine > Oceanic > Sediment | place: near...
ATAGAAAAGGCCAAAAAGGCCGTTGAGGCCAAACTTAATAATGAGAATTTTGTTACCAGGGCCAAACCCCAGGTCGTAGAACAGGCCAGAGGAAAGCTGGCTGAATTATCAGAACAGTTAAAAACCGTTGAAAAACATCTTTCGGAATTGGAATAAGCGTATCACGGGCTTCCAGCCCGTGCACGGCCAGGATGGCCGTGGTACAAAGGCGGTGTCAGAATGGATGTTGAAGTAGAATTATCGCGAATAATCATTAACGAAATGTCCGACCAGCAGGTGATTGTCTTAAAAGAGCGCGACGGCCAGCGCAGCTTTCCTATCGTTATTGGTATAGTTGAAATTTTTGCAATCGACCGCCGACTAAAAGGCATCAAGCCGCCACGTCCGATGACGCATGATTTATTGGGCAGCGTGATTGAAAATCTCGGCGCTAAAATAAAAAAGGTAGTTATAAATGACCTCAGTAATCATACCTTTTATGCAAAGATACATCTAAGTTCGAATGGGCGAACTGTGGAAATCGACTCCCGCCCTTCCGATGCGATTGCACTGGGTGTGGCGTCAAGTGCCCCTATCTATGTTGCCGAGCACGTCTTCGAGCAGACTTCTCACTAAGAAAGCCGGAAATAATCAGCAACCCAACGCCAACACAGAGCATAGTGTCTGCGATATTGAATGCCGGCCAGTGCCTGCCCGGCCAGTACGCAACATCGATAAAATCCCGCACACTGCCGGCATTAAAAATCCTGTCGTAAAAATTGCCGCAAACGCCGGCAGCAAGAAGCCCAAGAGCGATGTGCACCGATATTAGGCCGGCTGTGCTGAAAAGGAAAATCGTAAAGATTACTATCAATGCAATGACTGAAAACGCCAACAAGTAGTGCCGACCGATGGCTATTCCAAAAGCGGCGCCGGCATTTTCTACCGCCACTATTTGCAGAAAACCATCTATAATCGAAACGCTATTACGTTGCTGCAACCAGTCGAATACGGCGCTTTTACTCCACAAATCCAGCGCCAGGCCGATTGTCATTAAAGGCCAGAAAACAAGCTGTGCCTTCAGGCCCGGCAGCACAAAGGGCTGGCGTTTCAAAAAAGCCCGACCTGAACTCGGCCGGGCGCCGTTTTCTTCTCTCTTCAAATCTGTCATAATCAACGTATAGCGTTTAGCACATCCGCTATCACTATTTATCTTACTTCGAATAATATCTTATCAGTCTAAGTAACCTTTCACGATTAGGTTGCTCGGGCTTGACTTCCAAAGACAGACGCCACTGCTGGATTGCCTTTGTCTTCAGGGTCTCATCTTTAGTATTAAGCGCCATTGACATATAAGCAACCCCCAATACCTTATGCGCATACCAGTCCTTTTGATTTATTTCAATTGCCTTACTGCAGCTTTCTATTGCGTTCTCCAGACTTTCCTCCAAAGACGCCTTAAGTTCAAGGGCTTCACCACCAGCTTCTTGTATGGTTTTGTACGCCTTGAGGCCTTGGTCATAAAAGCGCAGGTAGCAGTATTCAAGATAATGGTATGCAGTGTGGCTATCCGGTCGAATCTCTATCGCTGATGTCAACAGCTCTTTTGCGGGCTCGTTGCGATTGGTTCTCAGATAGCAAATCGCCAGCGAGGTCATAATTTCAGGGTCATTACTATCGATTTCCAGCGCTCGCTTGTAGGAGCGAATGGCCCGGTCGTGGTCTTTCTGCGATTCATAAATATCACCGAGCAGCTTTTGGATTTCACTTACATTAGGAGCAATCCGTTCAGCTTGTTCGCTATACGCCAAAGCACTGTTGTAGTCCTTGATCTCATAGAAGCATTTAGCGGCGTTGATATGCGCATCCAGATGCTTCGGCTTGAGCTGGCAGGCCCTGGCGTATGCCCCGACTGCCTGTGCAAATTTCTTCATAATCTGGTAAACCCGGCCGAGATTGAAATAATCTTTGAAAGACCACGGGTTTAGCTCCGTGGCCTTTTCGTAGGAGGCAGCGCTTTTTTCATAATCCTTTACTTGCTGATAAATTTCGCCAAGTAAAGAATAAGCTAACGAGAAACGTTTGTTTACCTGCACTGCCGAGCTGAGTTTTTCGACGGCCTTTTCATTTTCGTCAAGCTCATTGAGCATCACGGCATCAACATACAACTCGACTGCTCGTTGTTCACCGGCGCAACCGGCAAAAAACAACAAATTAGAAATTAAAAAGTAAAAACTAAAAAGTAAAAAGTAATTCGCTTTTGCCTTTACGACATTCATACTATCAGGCATATTAGTTCGCCTTCTTCGTAAACAACTTTGCCGTCGTCATTTGCCGGCAGCTGTACCACGGGCTTCCAGCCCGTGCACGGCCAGGATGGCCGTGATACTTGGCGGCTAATTATATCATAGTAAATACTGCTGTCAAAAACTTTTAGCAGGACGGGCTCTGCTGGCGAGGGTTGTTTTTCGAGCGTTTTTCCTAAATGTTTGACATATTTAACTTATGCTTTATATTATATCCGCTCTTTTTTGTTGGTTTAAGATGCGTTTGAGGCGACGCCTCGTTCGTGTCGCTTTTGCTTGAAAGGCCTTCTTTATGGCAAAACAAAAAGTGATTTTGAGAAATAAGCCCTTTGCACTGATTATCCGTGACGGCTGGGGCTATAACCCAGACCCCGCCGAAGATGAATATAACGCTGCCAAATGTGCCAACACCCCGGTAGATGATGCGCTAATGGCAGAATTCCCAAACTGCCTTATCCATACATCAGGTGAAGATGTGGGCCTGCCGGCCGGGACGATGGGCAACAGCGAAGTTGGACATCAAAATATCGGAGCCGGCAGAATCGTCCCACAGGAATCTGTAAGAATCAGTAGACTCATTCGCGACGGGTCGTTTTTTAAGAACAAGGAGTTCCTGAACTTAATTGAATTCGTAAAAAACAATACCGGCAAAATGCACATTATGGGCCTGTGCAGCGACATCGGTGTGCACTCACTGTTAAACCATTTGTACGGCCTGCTCGAGCTGGCAAAAAGAAACGACATAAAAGACGTTTTTATCCACGCATTTACCGATGGCAGGGATTCACCGCCGAATAGCGGAGCCGGATACATTGCTGATATTGAAGAAAAGATGAGAGAAATAGGCGTGGGCAAAATCGCAAGTGTTTGCGGCAGATTCTACGCTATGGACCGCGACAGCCGATGGGACCGTGTGCAAAAGGCATACGAGTGTATGCGGATAGGTAAAGGTATCAAAGCAGCCAGCGCCGCAGAAGCAATTGCCAGAAGTTACGAAAAAGAAGTAACCGATGAATTTATTGAGCCGACGTGCATTGTCAATAGCGACAACGAACCGATAGCCACTATCAACGACGGCGACGGCGTAATATTCTTCAACTTCCGCGGCGACAGACCTCGTGAGATTACGCGAGCTTTTGTGCAGCCCGACTTCAAAGATTTTATACGAACAACAAAACCAAATATATATTATGTCTGTATGACCGAGTATGATGCAGCTATACCTGCTCCGGTGGCATTTCCAAAGCCGACAAAAATGAAAAATATCCTCGTGGCATACTGGAGCTCGCTGGGCCTGAAGCAATTTCGCTGTGCCGAGACGGAAAAGTATGCGCACGTAACCTTCTTCTTCAACGATTACACTGAAAAGCCGTTTCCCGGCGAAGACAGACAAATCGTGCCTTCACCGCGAGTCAGAACTTATGACTTAAAACCCGAGATGAGCGTTTTCGAGGTAGCCGATGTGGTGCTTAAAAGACTGGATTCTAATAAATATGACGTAGTAGTGGTTAATTTTGCCAATCCGGATATGGTCGGCCACACTGGCGTATTGTCAGCGGCAATTAAAGCCGCCGAAGCGGTGGACGAATGCGTCGGCAGAATCCTCGACAAAGTCAAAAGCTTAGGCGGAGCGGCGATAATCACCGCTGACCACGGCAATTTCGAAAAAATGATAGACGGCAGCCCCGACAACCCGCACACTGCACACACAATCGGCGACGTGCCGCTAATCGTCTTCGACGACCGCTACAAAAACACGGAGCTGCGCCAGGATGGAAGATTGGCCGATGTCGGACCCACCCTGCTGCAAATGATGCAGCTGCCGCAACCAGAAGAAATGACCGGAGAGTCATTATTTGAAAGATGAACGTCGAACATCAAACGCTCAACGTTGAACGTTCAATGTTGGATGTTGGAATACACCTTACGGGGACGGGAGAAAACAATGGGTCAGATAGTTACCCTTGACCAGAATATGGTTAATATGATTGCCGCAGGCGAGGTGATTGAACGCCCTGCCAGTGTGGTCAAGGAACTGATGGAAAACAGCATCGACGCCGGTGCAACGAAAATAACAGTCTCCATCGAGGATGGTGGCCGAAAACTAATATCGGTTGCCGATAACGGCTGCGGGATGGACGCCGAAGACCTGGCCCGCGCATTTGAGCCGCACGCTACCAGCAAAATCAAGACCAGCTCTGACCTGCGTGGCATATCGACGCTCGGCTTTAGAGGCGAGGCATTAGCAAGCATCGGTTCGGTAGCACAAATTAGAGCTGTCAGCAGAGCAAAGAACTGTCCCGGAGCCAACCGTATCGAAATTGATTGTGGAAATAAAGGTCTCGTCAGCCCCTGCAGCGCAGATTACGGCACAACAGTCCAGGTCAGAGACCTCTTTTACAAACTACCTGCCAGACGTAAGTTCCTCAAAACCACCAATACTGAAATGACTCACATCATCGAGCACTTCACACGCATCGCACTGGCAAACAGCAATCTGGATATGGTTCTGTGCCATAATGGAAGAGAGCTTTATAGACTGTCGGCCAGACAGGGCATTTGTGAGCGTATAGCTGAATTGCTCTCATCTGAGATTTCTGAAGATTTGGTCGAGACCGAAAGCGACGAAAAAGGACTGCACATCTTCGCTCTGCTGGGCAGACCCAGCATTTCAAGGACAAGCGGCAAATTTCAATATGTATTTTTAAACGGTCGGTTCATCCGCGACAAATTCATCTCGCACGCAATCAAAGAGGCATACCGCGGGCACCTGGAGCCGAACAGATTCCCTGTCGTATTCTTGTTTATTCAGATGTCCTGCGAAGACATAGACGTAAACGTTCACCCCACGAAGATTGAGGTGCGTTTTTACAATGCCAATCTGGTTCATTCGCAAATTCTTGGGTGTCTGCGGGAGAAACTTTTAGGCACAAATCTCGAAACGCACGCAAAACTGCCGACAACAATCCAGCACCAAAAAAACTCTTCGCTGCGCTCCGTTTTGGTGGGGGACCAAAAAATCACCGACGCAATGGCTGAATTCTTCAGAAAGCACCGACCTGTTCAAACCCAGCGGCAACTTGGCTTTCGCACAGCACACCACCCGGCCGAGTGTGATATGACGTATAAAAACCCCACGCAATACGACAAAAAATTCCTGCAAATACATGACAGCTTTATAGTCGCAGAGGATGATGACGGATTTGTTATTATCGACCAGCATGCCCTTCACGAGCGCATAATATATGAAGATTTGTGCAGACGAATAGGCAAAGGCAAACTTGAATCCCAGAAACTGCTAATACCCGAAAGCTTCCATCTGACCGACGCCCAGGCCGACGCACTTAAAACCAATGCCGAACTGATTGAGAAGTTAGGAATTGAGCTTACACCATTCGGCCCCAAGACCTGCGCTATCCAGGCATTCCCCGGCATACTAACAGATGTAGCACCGCTCGATTTTGTTCAGGATTTAATCGATTTAATCACTGACAAAGACGCAGCCCTCGATGCAGAAACATTACTCGATGAGGTCTTGAATATGGCCGCGTGCAAGGCCGCAATCAAGGCCGGACAAAAGCTGACGATGAGCGAAATGGAGCAACTGCTTGCAGATAAAGAAACCGCCGAATGCACAAGTCGCTGTCCCCATGGCAGACCCACTACAATAAAATTCTCACTCAGCCAGCTGGAAAAACAATTTAAGCGGACATAACTATGAAAAAGCTATGGCTATTACTGACAATCGCTCTGCTTTGTTCAGCAACATTTACAATAATCAGCTATCATTCTAATCACGATAAAATTCACGAACCCCGCCCATCAGCGATGGGCGAGGGCGAATTAAATTCCACCGCTTCGCCGAACAAGCCGGAAAGGATTGTTTCGCTCGCTCCGAATCTTACCGAAATTCTTTTTGCACTGGGGCTCGGTGAAAAAATCGTTGCGGTCTCCAATAACAGCGATTATCCTCCCGAAGCGGCTAACAGGAACAAGGTGGGGACGTTCTGGCAGCCGAATACCGAAGCCGTCATAGCATCCAGGCCGGACTTGGTGGTTACCCTACGGTTCGAGCAGCAAAAGTTGGTTGCAGATACCTTAAAACGGCTCGGGTTTAATGTTTTAACCTTGAAGATAGAGAAAACCGAAGAGCTTTTCGCCGCAATTGAAAAAATCGGCACCGCAGCAGACTGCAAACAGCGCGCCGACAAGCTCACCGAAAACATCGGTAATCGATTGAACAATTTGAAATTGAAAGTCGGCTCGACCAATAAGGTCAGGGTCTTATGGGTGGTGCAGACCGAGCCCTTGCGCATAGCCGGCAGAAATACCTTCATAAACGAAATGATAGAATTGGCCGGCGGAGAAAATACAATCGGGCCAACCCTGCAGCAATATCCGTCCATAGGAACCGAAGAGCTTCTTACCTGTGATGCGGAGATTATAATACAACCATCGATGGGCCTGGCTGATATTGAAAGCCAGCAAAGAGCCGCAAATATATTCTGGAGCAGATATACAAATTTGCCGGCTGTAAAAAATAAAAGGATTTATGTAGTAGATTCTGACGCAGTGCTGAGGTTAGGGCCGAGATTGCCGGAAGGTGCAGAGATGATAGCCAGCTATCTACACCCCGCCCTGCACCGAATTGGTGCTGCTGCGAAGGATGAAAAAGAATAAGCTAATGAGGAAAATTTTAACTCCCAGAAAACTCGTGGTAAAAGTTATCATCTGCCTGGCGGCACTGATAGTGGTAATGGGGCTGTGCTCTCTGGTAGGAACGCAAAGAATTTCCTTGAAAAAAGTTTTCGCCGGCCCGGGTGAAGCACCGGGTCAAAACATTGATTATGAAATTTTCGTCGGTGTTAGATTGCCGCGGGTGATTTTGGCAGCACTGGTGGGAGCGGCGCTGGCGTGCTCGGGTGTCATATTGCAGGCGATTTTACGAAATCCACTTGCCGACCCCTATATTCTCGGAATATCCAGCGGCGCAGGATTAGGGGTAATTGCTGCGGTTTTATCAGGAGTAACCTGGAGATTCTGGGGCGGCTCACCAATAGCTATTTTTGCATTTGCGGGGGCGCTTGTAACCGTCTGGCTGGTCTGGTGTATCGGACGGTTTGCAGGAAAGTCGCAGGTAACAAGTCTGCTGCTGGCAGGCGTTGTAGTCAATGCGTTTTTTTCTGCAGTGATAATGTTCTTAATCTCAATAGCAAAAAGTGAGCAATTACGTTCGACGGTATTATGGCTGATGGGCAGCATAACAGAAAAAGACTCGTCGGTATTGTGGTTCAGCACCGGCTGTATCCTGACAGGAATGGTCGGGTTATTTAGTATCAGCCACAAGCTAAACGTCCTGACTTTCGGGGAAGAAGAGGCAAAGGGACTTGGTGTTGACACGGCAAAAACCAAAGTAGTTGCCTTCGGCTTTGCAGCTTTTATAACGGCTATCGCAGTTAGTCTAAGCGGGCTTATCGGCTTTGTCGGTCTTATTGTTCCTCACGGGGTTCGGCTGGTATTCGGGCCTGACCACCGTCAATTACTGCCCGTCAGTGCGATAATCGGAGGTGCATTTCTGGTTATTGCCGATACGCTCGCCCGGATAATCATTTCACCTGCCCAACTGCCGGTAGGTGTGATTACAGCTATCGCCGGCGGCCCGTTTTTCCTAGTTCTATTGGCGAAATATACCAGAAAAGTTAGTTGGTTAAAATGAGCGGTATTATCGAGGTTGAAAATTTAAGTTTCGGCTATACACGAGCCCCGCCCATTGCTGATGGGCGAGGGCGAGCCAGAGTTTTGAAAGATATCAGCTTTGAAGTAATGCCGGGGACATTCCTGACAATAGCAGGACCAAACGGGGCAGGCAAAACAACGTTGCTAAATCTGCTTTGCGGGCTGCTAATGCCGCAAGCCGGCTCTATAAAAATCGATGCAGAACATATAGAATCGTATTCAACCAAAAAACTTGCACAAAAAGTTGCCGTTGTTCGCCAGGAATTTGTGCCGGTATTTGATTTCACGGTCTCAGAAATGGTCTCGATGGCAAGGACACCATATTTGCCTGCGTTTGGATTCGAAGGCAAAGCCGATGAGAAAATTGTAGCTGAGGCGCTTGAAATGACTGACACAGCCCAATTCGCCTTGCGACCACTGGCAAGTCTCAGCGGAGGCGAGCGGCAACGGGTCTTTATTGCAAGGGCGCTTGCACAAAACACCTCTATTCTGCTTCTTGATGAACCGACAAGCTTTCTGGATTTGAAACACCAGGTAGGCATATACGACCTGCTCAAAAAAATGCAGCTCGAAAAAGACAAAACCATCGTGGCCATAACGCACGATATCAACCTGGCAGCCCAGTATTGCGACGAAACATTACTTCTCGGAGCCGATGGTAGCTACCGCCACGGCTGTACCAAAAATGTTTTCTCCACGGAGCAAATCGAGAAAGTTTTTGGTGTCAGGATATTTACAGCCGAGGTGGGGCAGGAAAAATTTTTCATTCCTTTAGGCAAATTTGCAAAAGATAGCGGACAAATCGACGGCAAACTACCCGGCAATCGACAAGGGTAACCACAGCATCTCGCTACTGTAACTACCTGTTTTTTATGAGGTTAGCACTATGGAAGCAACCTGGCTCGAATAATTTAATTGTGACGGCTATACTTTTGACGCTTGCTATCACAACCTGTGGGTAGAACAAGCACTATACACGGCATACGTTAATATGTTATAATAGCTGTTCTCATAAACCGCCCAAAGAAGGGTTTAGTAGTAATAAAGGCAGATAAAGAAGTGGCACAGAAATACGAAAAGGCATCCAGGAAAAAAACGAGCTCAAGGCGAACAAAGAAAATTTGTTTGACCGCAGCCGACAAAGAGCATTTCAAACAGATGCTGCTGGAAAAACGCCAGGAAATTTTCGGCAACGTAAGTGAGATAGAAGACGAAACCCTCAGAAAATCCCGGCTGGACGCAACCGGAGACCTCTCAAGTATGCCAATCCATATGGCCGATATCGGAACCGATAACTACGAGCAGGAATTCGCTTTGGGGTTGATGGATAGCGAAAGAAAACTACTAAAAGAAATCGACGATGCAATGCATCGTATCGAGCAGGGAACTTACGGCATTTGCGAAAGCACCGGCAAACCAATAACCAAAGCTCGGCTCGAAGCCAAGCCCTGGGCCAGATACTGTGTTGAATATGCGCGCATGCTGGAACAAGGACTCACAACAGAGCAGCAAGAGTATGAAGGCAATGACAAATTGAAGGAAGAATCTTCCTAAAAACCAAAGAGCCCTTTTGCCGACCTGAACAGATAATTCAGATTGATGTCCTGTTATGAAACACAGATGTCCAATCTGCAAAAAAATAGTTAAAGTATCACCTCAAGAACAGCCTGAAGAAGCAGGATTCTTTCCTTTTTGCTCCCGGCGGTGCAAGCTGATAGATTTGGGTGCCTGGCTGGATGACGAATACAAGATAATTTCCGAAGTGCAACCACAGAAATCCGGAAAACCATCCGATTCATCCTCCGACGCCACCTCAGGCAAGCGGTAAATAACGATATTCAAAAATAAAAATTTTAAAATCTGTTGAAACCAACCGATAATAAGTTATATACTTTCGCATCTGTTCTTCACGAAATCAAGAACAACCGTAACCCTTTTGAAAGGAAGCAAAATGAGCGGCGAAAAAGAATCTCTTCAGGTTTTTGACAATTTTTTATTCCCGAAAATATTTCGAACTTTCCGTATGGCCGTTCAGCCAAGCAAATTGATAATTGCCTTTTCGGCAGTGGCTATCATATGCCTGGCCGGCTGGATTATGGACCTGTCGCAAACAGTGGTCGTTACACCAGCCGCACAGGGCAAAACCACAGAGCTGCAAATTTATATGACCAGTCCGCACCGGGTTCAGTCATTCATCGAAAGCCACAAAGAACAAGGCGAGCGCACAGGCGTATTTTCTACACTCTGGCACTTTTCCGCTGTAAGATTTCAGGGTGCAGTGAATTCACTATTTGCATTCAACCTGCCGGCTGTGGCCGCAAACATCGGTGAATACTTCAAAGCAGTAGGGTGGGCGCTGAGGTGCCATCCTATTTATTCTGTCATATTTCTTGTAATAAAACTTGCTGTGCTCTCCATCGCCGGCGGCAGCTTATGTCGAATTGCAGCACTGCAATTTGCGCGGGACGAAAAACCCGGACTGACCGAGGCACTACGCTACAGCACGAAAAAATTCTTAAGCTTTTTCACCGCACCTCTGGCACCGGTTGGCATAATCATCCTTATTGGCCTGTTCATATTTCTTCTGGGACTGATAGGAAATATTCCAAGGGCAGGCGAGTTGATAATGGGTATTTGTATGCTACCGGCCTTGATTGTAGGGGCGCTGATAGCTGTTATTCTAATTGGAACGGTCGTAGGATTTAACCTGATGTTCCCTGCCATCGCCTATGATGGTTCAGACTGCTTCGATGCGATAAGTCGTTCCTTCAGTTACATATATTCAAGGCCGTGGCGAATGGGTTTTTACACCGCAATCGCTGCGGTTTACGGCGCAATTTGTTACACATTCGTTCGGTTCTTTGCCTTCCTGCTGCTCCTGGCTACTCGTCTGTTTTTGCAGCTTGGCGTCTGGGTCGAAAACGGCAAAGGCGTCGATAAGCTTACAGCAATCTGGCCGGAGCCAGAATTTATGAACTTTTTTGGCTCATCAGATTTGGCTGCAGCTAACTGGTCGCAATCTGCTGCGGCATTTCTGATACACTTGTTCTTATTGCTCATTGTCGCCCTTATAGTTTCTTTCATAATAAGCTTTTATTTCTCCGCCAATACTATAATTTATTCACTTATGCGCAACAGAGTTGACAATA
>Ga0114923_10003126_pt1 | contig 11166 bp, 14 predicted proteins | sample SumtaG_FD_89578 | JGI IMG/M metagenome (GOLD analysis project Ga0114923, IMG submission 89578) | Deep subsurface microbial communities from Indian Ocean to uncover new lineages of life (NeLLi) - Sumatra_00157 metaG | ecosystem: Environmental > Aquatic > Marine > Oceanic > Sediment | place: near...
AGCAGCTCGCCTTCCTGCGGCGCCTGATCGCTGAGCGCGACCTCGCCGACGTCAAGGTCCCGGCCGACGTGTCGGGGCTCTCCAAGCGGCAGGCCTCGGCGCTGATCGAGTCGCTCCTGGACGCCCCGAAGGCCGAAGCCCCGTCCCGAGACGACGGGAAGCCGGTTGGCCGGTGGACGAAGTCGGCGGGCGAGTGGGTCACCTGCTTCCCGGCTGGCGCCGCCCAGGCCGGCGGGGAGGTCATCATCCGGAAGGCCTCCGGGGAGGAGCAGGAGATGGTCCTCGGTTCGCTGATCGCCGGATCGGTGATCGTCCGGGGCGAGTTGAGCGACCTGTTCTACCCGGGCGCTCGAGGCGCCGCCGCTTCCACCGGCTCGACGGCGACCTCGGGTCCGCAGACCCAGGGCCCGCTCCCTGAGGGTGTTTACCGGCACGCCGATGGCCGGGTCGTCAAGGTCACGAAGACCAAGGACGGGGAGCGCACCTACGGGAAGGTCTGGGACGAGGACGCCGGGAAGTTCGACTACGAGGGCGGCGCCACGAACGGGCTGACCGAGGAGATGAAGATCAGCGCCGAGGAGGCCGCCGCTTTCGGTCATCGGACCGGGAAGTGCTGCTTCTGCTCCCGAGGCCTGACCGACGACCGGAGCATCAAGGTCGGGTACGGGCCGATCTGCGCCGGGAAGAACAACCTCCCCTGGGGCGAGTAGAGTCCCCGACGACGACCACGGCTGAGGAGCCCCGACCCTCCACAGGGCGGGGCTCCTCACGCGTCTACGCTCAGGACGTGAGCGTCACGGTCATCACCCCGACGATCCCTGAGCGGGCCGAGCAGCTCGCCGAAGCGATCGAGTCCGTCCAGGCCCAGTCCCGGCCGCCGGAGGCACACCTGATCGAGGTCGACGACCTCCGGCAGGGCACCGCAGCGATGCGGAACCGGATGGTCGAGGAGGCCGACACCGAATGGGTCGCCCCGCTCGACGACGACGACCTCCTCCTCCCGATCCACCTCCAGGTTCTCCTCGACGGCGCTTCCTCCTCCGGCGCCGACGTGATCTACTCCGACTGGAACGGCCACGTCCCGAAGGGCTGCCCGCGCGACTTCGACTCGGCGGCTCTGCGGGCGAAGAACTTCATCCCGGCCACCGCCCTGATCCGGCGCGAGGCGATCGAGGCCGTCGGCGGCTACCCCGAGGTCCACGGCGAGGACTGGGCGCTCTGGCTGCTCATGGACAGGGCCGGCGCCCGCTTCTACCGGGTCCCGGTGGTCACCTGGACCTACCGGCGCGGGACAGGAGGCAAGCAGGCGACCCGCCCGAAGGGTGCGCGCCAGGAAGCACTTCGAGCTGTGGGCCTCGCATGAGCCTTCCGCCGGTCGACGTCATGGTCCCGATGCGGGACTACCACGTCCTCACCAGGTCGCTGTGCCGGCAGCTCGCCGAGCAAGGCGAGTTCGATCGGCTCTGGGTCTACGACAACGGGTCGTCCTCGAGGTCGTCGAGGAACTGGCTGTCCACGATCGAGACGACGGGCCGCTACGGCGCCGAGGTGGTCCGGTGGGGCCCAGCGAAGGGCATCTACCGGATGTGGAACGACGCCTGGCGCCGCAGCCTCCACACCTGGCGCGCTGAGACCGCCGGAGACCCCGCTGAGCGCCGTTTCCTGGCGATCCTGAACAACGACCTGGAGATTCCGCCCCGGTTCCTGTCGAACCTCGCAGCGGGGCTCCTGGCGGGCGTCGACGAGGGAGTCTGGGCGACGTTCCCCCAGTGGGGGCTCCCGTGGCCGTCCGAGTCGACGCCGACCGGCCGGCTCTCGGCGACCCGCGGCACTCGCAACGCCGGCGGCATGAGCGGCTACGCCTTCCTCCTCGATGTGACCCGCCACGACACCGACGGGCTCCCCTTCATCGACGAGGAGTTCATCTGGTACTCGGGCGACGGGGATCTCGTGACTCAGATCGAGATCAACGGCGGGACAGCGGCCCGGGTCGAGGGGCTTCCGGTCGGCCACAAGGAGAAGGCGACGTCGCGGCACCATCCGTGGGCGAAGCAGCAGGGCCCGATCGACATGCGCCGTTACCGGAGGAAGTACCCGAACCGGGAGGACGTCTGCCCGATCCCGCGCGGGCCTCTCTCCTCGACGTTCGAGCCTCGCTGAGGCCGCAGGCCCCTTCCGCGGTCCGCAACGGGCCTGATGCTACAGTCGGCGGTTGATCTGGGGACGAAGTCTCCGGGAGCTGGGAGCGTGGCTCCGGGCGCCACCAACGAACCGAACCGATCTCCCCACCAGGAGGACCCCCGCAATGTCCGACACCCAGGACGACTTCACCCCCCTCGACATCCCCCAGACGATCCTCGACGGATCGTTCTCGGGCCTGGAAGGCGCCGACCGAGACGCCTTCCTCGATCAGATGTTCGCCGACACCGACGCTGAGGCCCTCTCGGGCATCGGCGAGGACATCGTCGCCGAGATCATGCTCCTCAACGAAAACCGGTCGCCGGAGAACGTCGACCGGATGGCCCAGCTCGCCAGCTACCTCGACGTCGTCGAGGCCGAGCAGGGCCGCCGGGCTGAGGCCCAGGCCCAGCTCGACGCCGCGGCCGACGACATCGCCTCCCGCTTCGCCGGCGACGGCACCGAAGCCGCCGAGGACGAGAGCGGCATGGACCGCGAGGACGAGGACGAGGCCACCGCCAGCACCGAGAACGAAGGCGAGCAGGCCTCTGCCGCCGAGACCGCCCCGGTCGAGGCCGCCGCCAAGCCTTCCGGCTCCGGCCTGGCCAAGCAGCTCGCCGCGATGGCCGCGGACTCCCACGCCGGCAACCGGGTCGAGTCGGCCCGCCCGACGGTCCTCGCCGACGCTCCGGCCGCCCCGACCGCCGCCGACGAGGCGCTGGCGCGCCTCTCGCTGGCCGAGGGCTCGGTCCGGTTCTTCACCACCGAGGACGCCGCTTCCTCGTGGGCCAAGGGCATCGAGACCGGTCAGGAGATCGGCTCGATGGAGCAGCTCGGCCTCGTGGTCTGGGGCAAGTTCCGGGCGCTCCAGGGCAAGCATCCCCAGGGCGTCAAGGACGCCCGCCTGTCGCTGGTCCGAGGGACCATCGACTACGGGGAGCGGGCCCTGGGCGACGACTTCGCCCACAACCTCCAGCACTTCACGGCCCTCCGGTCGGACGTGACCACGATCGTCGCCTCCGGCGGCTCGTGCGCCCCGGCCGCCCCGCGGTACGACATCTACCAGCTCGTCGAGCCCCGGAGCCCGGTCGAGGACAACCTGCCGGTCGTCGGCGCACCCCGTGGAGCGATCCGCTACACGGTGCCGCCCGACTTCCGTGAGATGCGCGCCGGCATCCAGGTCACCACCGACGCCCAGGACGCCGCCGGCTACGGGTCGGGTTCCGGCCAGGCCCCGCCGAAGCCCTGCGTCCACGTCGACTGCCCCGAGATCGCCGAGTGCGTCGTCTCGACGGTCTCCTGGTGCATCGAGTTCGGGAACCTCACCTTCGAGACCTTCCCCGAGTTCGTGGCCTACCGGATGCGGGACATCGTGACCAACTTCGTGTCGGTCAAGGAGGTCTTCTACCTCAACGGGATCGACGCCGGCTCCTGCCTCCAGACCTACGACTCGGCCTACGGGGTCAGCCGGGCCGTGCCCCGGCATGTCCAGATGGCGCGCCACAACTACATCAAGCGCAACAACATGGACCTCGACTCCCGCCTCGACTGGTACGCGCCGGACTGGCTGGCCTCGGCGCACGCCACGGACAAGCGCAACGACTTCTCCGAGGGCGTGAACCAGATGCCGTCGCTGGCCGATGTCACCGCCGAGTACGAGGCTCTGGGCCTGAACGTGGTCTGGTACTACGACAGCGCCTCCGGCGAGGACCAGAGCTTCTCGGACCTCTGCGAGGACGGCCCGGCCAACGAGTACCCGACCGAGGCGGTCTGGTACCTGCACGCGCCGGGGACGTTCATCCGCCTCGACGCCGGCACCCTCGACCTGGGGATCGTCCGGGACTCGGTCCTGAACCGGACGAACGACCTCCAGATCTTCGCCGAGCAGTGGATTCAGGTCTGCAAGATCGGGCTCGACTCGGTCAAGGGCATCAGCCAGGACCTGTGCCCGAGCGGTGCGGCCCCGGCCGCCGCCGAGCTGCTGACCTGCGCCGCCTCCTGATCCGAGGCTCATAGCCCCTCCGGGGCGAACCAGAAGCGTTGATGGGGCCCCCGTTCCGGCGGGGGCCCTGTCGCGTGTCGGCGGCATCCCTCTCGGGTCGGGATTCGGCGGGCTAGTGTGGGGCCGGTACCTGTTCGCCCCACGAGCGTCTATGTCGCAGATCAGCCCGGTCCTCCCAGGGCTCCTCGCCCCTCCCGAGATCGTCGAGCCGCCGCAGGTCACCCCCGCGCCGCACTCGCTGTTGGCCACGGCGATCGAGGTCACCGAGCCGGTCCAGCAGAGGATGGGCCAGGACGTCGAGCCGTGGACGGGCGGGTTCGTGTTCCAGCCCAAGGACTGCGACCAGGGCGGCGTCTGGGTTCCGTGCATCGACTCGAAGCCGGATGATCTGAACCCGAACGGGTCGGGGTCTGGGTCCGGGGAGCAGTTGAAGTCCCGGTTCGATTCGCCTGACGAGATCGTGTTCGTCCCCTACTGGGTTGAGGCCCAGTGGACATGCCAGACCCGAGACCCGGAGATCGGCCGGTGGCCGCAGCGGGCCCAGGAGAACCTTGTACGGGTCCAGACCAAGCAGGTCGAACTCGAAACGTGGACTGGTCGGCAGATGGCCAACCACCCGACGGGCCAGAACAACCAGTCGTTCGTCAAAGACGCCTTCTCGGTTCTGAACCCGGGTGGGGCGTCGTCGCCTACCCCAGTGTCCCCGCGTAAGGCGTTGGCGCTTCTCCAGCAAGGTCTAGCGATCTGCGGGACTGGTTCCCGCGGGATGATCCACGGCACCGCCTACCTGATCGAGTGGCTGGCCAACGAGAACCGGTTCACGAACGAAGGCACTCGCCTCTCGACCTGGACCCGAGGCACCTGGGTCGTGTCCGGCGCCGGCTACCCCGGCACCGGGCCGCTCATCACCCCGGAGGAGTACCGGACCCCCGGCCAAGGCGCGCTGACCAACAACATGCAATGGATGTACGCGACGGGGATCGCTAACTACCGGCTCGGGTCGATCAAGACCTACCCGTCGGATGAGGCGTCCGAGCGGGCGATCGGGCAGGCGATGGAGCCCCGCCCGTCGCCGGGTGTCGCTCACGGCTTCAACAACGAGGTCAGCTTCCAGGCCGAACGAGCGGCCGCTGTCGTCTGGGACCCTTGCTGCACTCTCGCTGTCCTGGTCGACGTCTGCGCTACGGATTGCTGAGGGAAATCTAAGTTGAGTATCCCCCCTGCCCCGATCCCTGCGTGCCCGCCGTCGCAAGACGGGGGAGTGATCGTTGACGTCGAGTTGTCCTGCTGGACGTTGGCGCCGTCGCCGCTGTGGGCGGTGTTCGTGTGGGACGCAGACCAGACACCACCCGCGCTGGTCTCAACCACTTATATCGACCCGGCTACTGGCAGCGAAGTCACCCCCAACGGCGACCCGGCGGTCTGCTCAGACGTCGTAATCCCGAACCCGCTGCCGGTCGACATTGTCGCCCAGACGTTGGCGCCGCTGGTCATTTCGGGGTCGGTATCGATCACCGGTCAGCCGGTCACGATCACCGGGGCTGTCACGGTCACCGGAACCGTTGATGTCGGGAACTTTCCGGCGGTCCAGTCGGTGGACGACAACGGCGGGTCGTTGACGATCGACACTGACGCCGGCCCGATCGACGTGGTTATCACGGGCCAGCCGATCGCAGTGTCTGGGACGGTTGACGTCGGCAACTTCCCGGCGTCCCAGACCGTCGACGACGGCGGCGGTTCTTTGACTGTGGATGGCACGGTCGACGTCGGCAACTTCCCTGCCTCGCAGACAGTGGACGACGGCGGCGGGTCGCTCACGGTCGACGGCACAGTCGATATCGGCAATGAACCGATCGCTATCGAATACGACACCACAACCGGCGACGAGATCACTCCACGCAAGACCCGCCTGAACGGGCCCGGAGCCTCCTGGGACTTCACGTCCGCTGCTGGACGCGTCAAGTCGGTCACGGTCATCTGCATCAACGACGGCGTCGGTGGTGGCCCTGGCGCAGGATCCGACGTCACCGTTACCGACGCGTCGGGGGCGTCGTCGGACGTCAACACCGGCGAGGTGGTCGAGTGGTCAACTGACGCTTTCGACGACGAGCTGGTGGACGGCGGCGGCGCGTTCGCTGTCACGTTGGGGCCTGGCGGCGGTAACGCCTATGTCGATGTGATCTGGACGGAGGTCTTGTAGCAGATGCCTACCGGAGGAAACGCTGGGACGACCGGCAACAGCGGCACCCCGATCGAGGTCACTCTGAGCGGCGGCGGCGCCGGGTCAGGACTCCCGACTCTCGTCCAAGAAGAAATGTGTGAACGGGTCGCCGAGTTCCAACGGATCTTCGGGATCGAGGACGGTGGCGCCTCCGGGGTCTTGTACCGGTTGACGCCAGGAACGGGCGCCCAGGAGATCATCCCGACCGACGTCGCCATCTCGGACGACCTGAACTGCCTCGCCTACTTCGCGCAAGCCCAGAAGCTGGTTGGCCGCGAGGTCGGGTCCGGCGACTTCATCGAGATCGACTTGGGTCCGTGGCTCGCCGGCGGCTCAGCGGTCGTAACGAACCTTGGGGCTGCTACCGGTCTCCCGGCCGGCGTCTACGTCTACGGGGGCCGCGACGCCCGCAACGGCCTGTATGTGGTCTCAGGGCCGTCTCGGCCGCTTTACGTGATCGACCTGTCGTCCGGGTCGCCTGTCGCCCGCGAAGCGTCGTTTGTGCCGCTCGGGACCGGTTCAGGCGACATCGGGTTTACGCCGTGCGGGACGTTCTACGCTCTCCAGGGCGGTGAGCTGCGGCGATACGAGTCCGTTGCCGACCCTGCCCCCGTGTTGGTCGCGACTGTGCCGAGCAACGGCTCCGGGTTCTCAGGCGCCGGGCTGCTCCAAGGCCGGGTGTTCTACAGCGCATTCGCTGACGCCGAACAGTTCGCCATCGACGTCATCACCGGCGAGTTCACGACCGGAGCGACGATCGCGTCAGGAGCCCCGCAGTTGGACTACGCCGGCGCATCCGAGGTCGCCAGCTACCGGTCGTTCCTGCGGCGCTACGACGTCGACGCAGTCGGCACCGTCACGTTCAAGGACGACATCGACCCAGAGGGCGCGCCATTCACGCCGGTCGACGCGTCGGCCGTCGAGTACGGGCCGTGCCCGCCGCCGGGAGACTGCGAAGACCCGTCACAGAACGACGTGTCGGTCATCCTGACCACCCAGATCGATGCCGGTTCCTCGCCGCTCGTCACATCAGCGCTGGCTCGCCGGGTCCAATCCCAGCACGAAGCCCAACCTGGCGGCGGCCGGGACACGATCAACGGGACCCCGCTTGCCGACGTCGGTTCGTCCGGGAACATCTTCTCGTGGGGCGACATCGCCTCGGGTGGGCGGGTGCCGCCGATCACGTTCACGACCGGCGCGGGCCGGGACGTGTTCATCTCCGAGGAGATCTGATCCCCGATGACGACTCGCTACTGGAAGGTCAACCGGAACGGCGGGGCCCTGTCGCTGGGGGTCACCGAGGACTCGGACCTACGGCGGGTGTTCCCGTTCGCTGTCGAGCTGACCGAGGCCGAGCACGCCGCCGAGGCCGCAGCGATCGCAGCGGCGCACGCCAAGCCGCCGCCGGTGCTCACCGATCTGACCGGGAACCGGAAGTCGCACACGACCGACGCCAACGCCAAGCGGGTGACGGTCGTGTGCTATGCCCCCAACGGCGGGGCACGCCGGACCCGGCCGACGATCGACGGTCGGCGGGTCCTCCAGGGCCAGTACGTGTTCGAGCGGTCGGGGTTCGCGATGACGATCGAGACGAACGCCGGCAACAACGACGTGCAGATCATCGAGGAGTTCTGAGCTGTGGAGCTGATCGAGCGCAGCTACTTCAAGACCGAGGCCCGAGACAACGGCTCCCTGGTCATCCAGGAGATCGGCGCGACCGTCGATCATGGCGACGACTCGGACATCACCGACTTCGTGGTCACCTACCTCACGGACCTGACCGTCCTGTCGGCGGGGCCGCCACCGGTAACGATGCAGTCGCTGCTCGCCGGCGGTCAGATGACGTGGACCTCCGACGGGGTCGTCGTCCTGATCCTCCAGGATCTCGATGACGACCCGTTGAAGCAGATCGTGATGCGGACCTTCCTGACCCTGGCGATGATCTCGGGTCGGTTTCGGCCCGATCAGGCCACCCAGCAGCACATCTTCGCTGACCGCGACACCGGCGCTCTGGCCGCCATCGACGGCGGGCTCGTCGTCCCGGCGGACTGGTGGCAGGCCCTCGACGGCGAAGCCCCCTGGGACGCCGTGCCGTTCCTTCCCGCCAGCGGTGAGCCGTGGCAGCCCGAGGACTTCCTCGAGTGGGTCGCGCTCGTCTCGCCCTGATCTTCCATGAGGACACCCGATGCATGGAGCCTGCAAGACCTGTTCGTTCCGGGCCGGTGACGACGAGGAGCTGCTGGAGTGCCGCCGGTTCCCGCCGCAGCCTTCGGAGGCGTCCCACGACCCGGGGATGTTCCCGTGCGTGAAGCCGGAGTGGACCTGCGGCGAGTATCAGCCTGAGCTGACCCGGGCGGACTGATGACTCCGCCGCCTCGGCCGAGCGGGATCTGGCCGGCGTTGTGGCTGTCCTGGGGCGCGTTCCTGGTGGTCGGGTTCCTGGTGGCCGACGCAGCCGGCGGGTGGGCGTGGGCACGCTACTGGGGGACTGCCTTCGTGGCGTTCTGTGCAATCGAGGTCCCCGCCCTTGCAGGCCCGATCCCCGGAGCCACCCTCACCGAGCACATCCAGTACCTGGTCGGCGTCTCCCGGTTCCCGCAGCTCGGGTTCGCAGCGTGGGGGCTCGTGGTGGTCCTTCTGGGGTTCCAGGCCGCCAAGCTGGTGTCGTGGGGCGCTGAGCCGCTCTGGGCGTGGCTGGCGGCGATCCTGGCGGCCGCTTGGACGTTCAAGCACTTCTTGTGGACGGACTCTCGGGTGTGGCGGTGGCGCGACTGGGTCCGTTCTCGCAGATAGCCGCCTCGGCCACTCGGGTAGCATCTGACCCCATGAGTATGAAACTGTCGCCAGAACGGCACGTAACGCAACGACAGGCGGAGCTTCTCGAGGCCGGCGAACTGGAACTGGTCCAACGGACTGTCTTCACCGTTTCGCCACCCGAGTCAGGAGACTGGTGGGTGTTGGATCTAAGGCCAGATGGTGGCCCTGTTCTCGGGCTGAACAGCCGGAATCGCGGCAACTTCCGTGGCTACGTCAGGTTCGTTCCTGACGACATCGACACCCCGTTAGTCCTTGGCCAGATCGAAGCGGACATGCGTGGCCCCGCCGCTCTTGTAGACCCGCCGGAGATCATCATGGCCCTCGTGGACTCCGTCGATCCCTGAACCTGTCAGACCGGCGGGCTACAGTGGCCGGCATGTCCGGTGAGGTCATCGTCAAGTCGCCGCCGAAGAACGGCGGGTCGCTTCTCCAGAACTGCCCCGGTCCGATCCAGCGGTCGATCGAGCAGGAGTGCGGGGACCCCGTCACCGTGGAGAACGGGACCGGCTCCCTGTTCCGCGGCATCCGCGGCAACGTCCAGTACCAGCGCGACAACTGCGGCCAGCCCGCAGCCTCGCCGGTCGGGTCGCTTCTCCAGGGCATCACCGGGCCGCCCTGCTGATGCCGGTCCGTCCCGCTTCCGGCTGGCGCCAACCTGGCCAGCGTTCCGCCCCTCGCCCCGCTGACGCTGAGGGCGACGTCGATCCCGAGCTGACCGACTTCTCGGACGAGCCCGACCCCGAGCCCGCCCCGGAACCCGAGGCCGTCGAGATGCCGGCCACCGGCGAGGAGATGACCCCGATCGACGCCCCGGCTGACGGCACGGTGACCGAGCTGGTCGTCGAGGGCGACGGGCCCGAGGACGATCCGATCGAGGAACTCCCCGAGGGCGAGACCGCCGAGGCCGACCCGATCCCTGACGGAGACGACACCACCGACTAGCGTTGGTGCCGTCCACGACCTTTCCCTGAACCGGGAGGAAGCATGAGCAGCCCGACCACGATCTGCTGCCCGAACCCAGTTCGGGGCGTAGCGTTGAAGATGACCGAAGCCGACGTCTGTGGCGTCCCGGTCCCCGAGTCCACGCCGAACAGCCGGGTCCAGACCCGGGCGTTCATCTCGGCGGAGTTCACCACCGAACTCGAGACCGGCTCGGAGATCACCCAGAAGCGCGCCGACGGCACGATCTGCGTGACCGACAAGGCGCCCGACCAGTTGAAGCGCCTGAACATGAGCCTGGTCGTCTGCGGCCTGCCGTTCCCGATGCTCCAGCTCGCTCTCGGCATGAACGCCTTCGTCGACGGCGACGGCAACATCATCGGCGGGGCCCTGCCGTCCCGCTCCCAGCAGGCCGAGATCGAGGCCAACGAGACCCTCCAGATCGAGATCTGGCAGTTCAACAAGGACCCGGAGGCCTGCGCCGGCGGCACGGCCGGTTCGGCGCCCTACGTGCGGAACATCTTCCCGCTGGTCCGCAACCGGCAGCTCGCCGGCTCGATCAACATCGCCGAAGGTGTCGCCTCGGAGCTGACGATCGAGGCGATCGTCGAGGAGACCGCTGGCTACGAGCCCTCGGACCCGGCCGATCCGATCATGTCGATCCCGGCCAACACGACGACGATGCAGACCTCGGGCCCGTGGGGCTACTTCTGTGACGACACCCTGCCCGACCCGATCGAGGACTGCGCCTACGTCGCAGCCACGAGCTGACGAAGCCTCCCGGCTGGCCCCCTCCGCCTGCCAGCCTGGAAGCCCGTGAACACGGGCCAATGACGACCCCGCCGAGTCCCGCCCCTCGGCGGGGTCGTCCCGTTCCCAGGCTCGGCCGGGACGCCCGAGTAGGCTCGTCGATGTGAGCGCGCCGCCGAAGGGCCCCTGCCAGCCCTGGACCACCCCCGAGGAGATCAAGGCCTGCTGTGGGACCAAGCAGGTCCGTCCGGGCGTGGTG
>Ga0114923_10003128_pt1 | contig 11161 bp, 8 predicted proteins | sample SumtaG_FD_89578 | JGI IMG/M metagenome (GOLD analysis project Ga0114923, IMG submission 89578) | Deep subsurface microbial communities from Indian Ocean to uncover new lineages of life (NeLLi) - Sumatra_00157 metaG | ecosystem: Environmental > Aquatic > Marine > Oceanic > Sediment | place: near...
TATATCTAAGAATTGCTTTGTATTTAAATCTATATTGTACTCGAATATTTTTCTCTGCTATTGCATAAATTTTAGACAGAATCCTACGAATTCTTTTAGTGCTCCTCATTTTTACTGCAATTATTGTTTGTTAATAAATTTTAAACATACTGTAACTCTTTGAAAGTTTAGGACCTACTGCAACTAAAATCTATAAATTTTTCAATAAATTCTATGATAATTGAGTCTTAAAGAGTGTGTAAATTTTTTTTCAATATTAATACTCTCTAGCTTTCAATCTCTTATTACATTTCCTATTAGTAATTAAATTAATTTTATCTTTTTTCAATTAAAATTTTGATACAGATACTTTTATTTTTTCGATAAATATTGAAATTTAATTTTTTCGAAAGTTAAGTTAAGACATTTAATTAATCATTTGATTTATTGATTGATCAATAACACAGATATTCACGATATTAATTATTAGTTAATTTTTTTCTCCTGTACAAAATGTTTTTTAAATAGCTTCTCTTAATGTATTTAAGCTTATTTTATCAAAATAGAGATAGTTTTCTAATTATATGAAGATTTGTTTAATCACAAATGAATTTTATCCCCTCTATGGAGGAATAGGGCAGGTTTTTACGTGTATGTGTAAAGTATTTAAGAAAAGACAAGAAAATCTTTACATCTTCAACAGTCATTATAAAGGAAAAAATATATTCGACAATTTTAATGGCAATACAAAAACCTATAATTTGAAAGATCTAATTGTTTTGTGTAAAAAGAAGAAAAATTTCTTTTATCTCATAAATTCGTTATGGAAAATTATTTCTGATTTAAGATTAAAATTCTATTTCAGACTAAACATGCTCCTGTATCTTTTAATAAAACCATCCATTTTAGTAGGAGTTGTAAAAAATCTATCAATAATACACCCATATCTAAGAAAGATTAAACCCGATTTGATCTTTATAAGCGCTTGTGGCAGCCTATTACTGCCCTTAGGATATATCTTATCAAGGATGATAGGAAAAAAATTTATTTGCAGTGCTCATGGTACAGATTTCTTAGTAAAATCTCACTATTCCCTAAAAACTCATTATTTAAAAGCAATTGATAAGATAATTGTAAGTAGTAATAAAATGAAAGAATTGATAAAGAAGATAAATCATTTAGATGATCGCCGATTAACGATAATTCCTTATGGTCTTTATCTTCCAGATTATGAACTTAAGCAAGATGTAACACAAATCAAGAAAGAATTGCATATCTCTCCCAAAGATTTTATTATAATTAGCGTTGGTCGTCATGCACCAAGAAAAAATTTTCAAATAGTTATAAAAGCTATGAAAGAAATAAAAGAAAAACATATTTCTACTCGTATTAAATATTATTTAATAGGAAAAGGTTCAGAAAGCCATAATCTAAAAGCTTTAACAAAGAAGTTTAATTTAGAAGAAGATGTTTTATTCCTTGGGGCAGTTAATGATGTTATAAAAAACAAATATCTAAAAGCTTCTGACATTTTTATAATGCCATCTATTGCTTCAAACAAAACTATTGAAGGATTTGGTATTGTTTTCTTAGAAGCTAATTTTTTCAAATTGCCTGTAATAGGAACAACTTCTGGAGGGATAATTGAGGCGATAGATAATAACAAATCTGGTTTATTAATAAAACCAAATGATTTAAATGAATTAATAAAAGCTATACTTTATCTGAATAATCATGAAATAGAACGAAAGACAATGGGAGAATATGGATATAACAGAGTTATAAATAAATATAACTGGGATTTAATAGTTGATAAATACCTTAAATTATTTAAAGAAACGATCAACAAGACTAACTAAATTATACTAAATAAATTATATTGAATTAAACTTTTTTAAATTAATTCCATGCCATGGTCAATTAATATTATTAATTTATTATGATCTTCTAATATTTTCTTTATAACTTATATTAATGTTATTATTTAAAGAGATTTTATGGATGTCAGTCATCTAATTTTAAAGAATTAACCCAAAAATATGCTTAGATTAATTATATATATTATATAAATAATTTAATAGTAAAGTATACAAGAAAACTCATTTGGACCTTTACAATGATCACCTTTAAAAATTTGTTCGAACGTTTTGGACAAAGATTGGAATTTAACTTTTTTTCAAGATTCAAAAAATTTAACAAAACTACATCTATTCATATTCTTAGTGCTGATAATGGATTAAGTATTCTTTTAAAAATTCTTTATTTCTTATTAAATAAGCTAAATAATTTGTTACCTAATTATAAAATTGATGAAACCTTAGAGATTCGCAACTTTAAGGAGAATAATTTAAAGAAAAATTGGTCTAAGTTAGATGTTACAGCTTCTCCAGGTAGAAAATCATGTCAATTATTTTGGATAAATTTACCATGGAACTTGATAAAAAGAGAATTAAATGAAATAAATATTCTAGATATGGGATGTGGCTTAGGAAATTATGGACCTAAGTTTGTTAATTTTAGCAAGAATAATATTAATAGCTATATTGGATTAGATATTAAACAGGATGATTACTGGATAAATTTAAAAAAGAAATACCCTTTCTTTCAATTCTGTAAATTTAATGGTAAAGACTTCACCGATTTGATTCCAGATAATACAAATTTTTTTATTACACAATCTGCTATCGAACATTTCGAAGAAGATTTATCTTTTTTTAAGCAGATAAGAGAATTTATTTGCTCTTCAGGAAAAAACGTAATTCAAATTCACGTTTTCCCATCAAGCACTTCTTCATATCTCATGCCTTTTCATGGCATTAGACAATACACACCAAGAACTATTTCAAAGATTATTAGAATATTTAAAGATTTTTCATATGCAATCCTATTTAATCTTGGAGGGAAGTACAGTAATTATTTACACTATAAATATATAACTAAGCCAAGGAGAACAAAAATAGGAGATTTGCGTACTAAAAAAATTAAGGAATATGATAAATTATCATATAATGTAATAAAAAAAGATTTGAATCAGCAAATAACACCATCAAATTATGCGCTTTTCATTCATTCTAATTGGAAAGAAAAAATTTCATTTTAACATAAATCAAGAATTAATATTATCAGTGATTAGTAAGGTAATTGATTTCTTAAAAAAACGAAAACATATGTAGTTCAATTTTTTTTACTTCTTCTCATTTTTGTACTTTCTCCTGTTTATTAAGAAATTATATGTTTGATATAACTCATCTGCGTGTTTTTCCCAGCTAAATGTGTTAGTAATGAAATTTCTATTTATTTCTCCACCCTTTTCAATTTCTCTGGGATTTTTATAATAGTATAAAATTGCATCAAATATCTGCTGAGGGTTATTTACATCCACTAAAATACTTCCAATGTTTTGAGCCAGCTCTAAATGCCCGTCTACACTCGTTAGTATTACAGCTAGTTTCATACTCATTGCCTCTAATACTGCATTTGGTAAGCCCTCCGTAGTTGAGGGAAATACCAACAAATCAGCTTTTTGTAAATAATTTGGAATTTCTCTGTGATCAATCCATCCTAATAAATCTACATAATCCTCTAATCCACATTTGTTAATTAAATCGACCAGTATTTGTCTTTGGATACCATCCCCAATTAATGTTAAATGGAATTCAATATTGGACTCTTTTAACTTCTTACATGCTTCAATAATTAGATGTTGTCCTTTTCTAAGAATAAGCGAACCAATGTGTAGTAATTCTAATGGATGTTGAGAGGAAAAAAATATTTTTTTTTTTGGATTGAAACGTGTAAAATCTATTCCATTATATAATACTTTAACTTTTTTTTCATTTATTTTAAATCTTAAACAATCATCTTTCATAGATTTACATACTGTTAAAATTAAGTTATTTAGCTTTCCAGCTATTATTAATAAAATTTTACTCTTAACACTAGAGTATGGAAGATAATTAACATCTATCCCTCTACCATGCAAAATAGTCGGAACTCTAAAAATTTTTGCAAAAAAATTAACATAAATGGATGGAACAACATAATGTGAATGTACAACGTGAGGTTTAAATTTAGTAAAAATCTTTATCATCTCTTTAAAAAAAAGAAGATTTTTATAAGATTTCCTGTTAACACTCAAGATTTTATCATTAACTCTAGTTACTTCATTTGGCTTTCTTCGATTTGTAACGTATAATAAAAATTCTACATTTGGGTAATTCTTCGCTACAGTGCTAACTTCGTTTGTTAAATAATTTTCTGTTATATTATCTTCAACTGTAAAAAAAGGGGTAAAATATAAAACTCTTAGTTTTCCTTTAGTTTTTATCTGATTACTATGTAAAAAATTCATATTCTTACTATTTTATAAATCTCTATTTTTGTTGAATCATGATTAAAAGTATATTTGCTTCCATTATAATTTTAATAAATTCAGTATTCTAAATGAAAATAGAAAATATGTTTAGTTATTAACCATCTTTTAGTTTTTCCAAAAAGACAGAAATCTTATAAATTTAAAAATGTGGTTTTAATTAAAAAAATTTAATTTGTAGTAAGATCTAGTTTTAACTATAAAAATAATTCCTAAAAAAGTGATATCAATAAGGAAATTGCGTACTATAATACGAATCGTTTTAAACATTCTTTATCAGAAAATTTATATTAATATTATCTTTAAAAACTTGTTAACAAGTAAAGAATATGAAAAAAAAGAGAAAATTGATGAGTTTCATAGATTTTATTATTATTCTCACAATTTTGGTGGAACTTGGAAAAATACGCGATGGTTAGGTACCTCAATCTATAAAAATCCATTAGATCTCTGGATTTATCAAGAAATAATACATAAGTTAAAACCAGATTTAATTGTTGAATGTGGTACTAAATATGGTGGGAGTGCTTTATATTTAGCTACTCTATGTGATATTGTAAATCATGGAAAAATTATTACAATTGACATTGAAGCCCAAGAAAATAGACCTCAACACAAAAGAATTAAATATCTTCTTGGTGACGCGACATCAAAAGAGATCATTAAACAACTTAAAAAATCAATAAGTGATAATAATAAAGTTATGGTTATATTAGACGACCTTCACATTAAAGATCATGTTCTTAAAGAATTAAGAATTTATAGCAAATTCGTTTCTAAAGGGAGTTATCTTATTGTAGAAGATACCCACCTTAATAATCATCCAATTGAACCATTTTTTGGACCGGGTCCAATGGAAGCAGTAAATGAATTTTTAAAAGAGGACCAAAACTTTAAAATTGATTCCACAAAAGAAAAGTTTTACATGACTTGGAATCCAAGAGGTTATCTTAAAAGAATAAATTAATCTTGATTGGTTGATATTTCATATTAATTGATCATTTCTTCAATTAATTTCTTAAACATCTTTACTTCTTGAGTTATAGAGTAATTTTGAATAAGAAATCTTCTTGCAGCTTCTTGAAGTTCTTTAATTTTTTGCGGATTTTTTAACCATATATTATATATTTCATTGATTTTTTTTTTAATCGCCATTGGATGATGGTCATCGATAAAAAAAGCAAAATTTTTTCCTTTTAATAATTCAATTGATCCAATAGTTTTACTGCATATAATAATAAGTTTTGATGCAAGTGCCTCCATTATTGTTCTAGGAAATGGTTCTACACGTGAAGAAAATAAAAAAACATCGTTTTGTATATAATAATTAGCTATATTATCATTATCAATATAACCATTAAATTTGAAATATTTTGGAAATTTCAGTTCTAATTTTTTCACTGCAGATTCTAAAGGACCAATCCCACAAAATTCAAAAATTACTTGAGGATTTTCACAATCACTTAAGAAATTTTCAATCGCCTTTAATAAAATTGAAACTCCTTTATGAATATCATCAAGAAAGCCAATATAAATAAATTTCAATATTCTTTCTGATTTTTTTTTACCTTCGGTACTATGAAATTTATCTAAATTAATTCCATGAATTATGTGTGTAATTTTCTTAGGGTTGTAGAAATTCTCCAAAAACTTCTTAGCATACTCAGATAAAGCGTGATGATATAATCTTCTTTTGAAAAATGATATTAAAAGGAGAGAAGTTCGATATTTCAAATTATATAAAGAGAAGAACTTATCACTATGTAGAGGTTTTCTATAGCCAATAATAAACTTCCCTTTTCGATGTAGGAGCTTAAAGAACATAAAAATTATACTTAATTTAATGTCAGAATAGGATATATAAATTATATCATTTCTTTTAACTATTCCATACAATCTAAAAAGTTCCCAAGGATATATAAAAGTAAATAATCTATTAAAAAATTTCAAAGTAGCAAATTTAAGACAACTACTTCTTTTAACACCTTCTAATTTTTTAAGTATTGATTTCTGTGATAGTAGATTTTTATATAGAGATATATTTGTATCAATTAAAGTGATATTATAATATTTCTGTAAACCCTTAGCTAGCTCCATAGATGATATTTCTCCACCTCTCCCATTTTCTAAAGCTAAGGGAGAAAAAATTAATACGTTTATCATTTTATTCATTTTAAAAGAGGAAAATATATTTTTCGCTGTAATATTTAATCTTCAACTGTTAGTTTATAAATATTTCTGCCATTATTCATTTTAATAAGCAATTCTGCCTTATTTAAACAAGAATTTTCTAAAACAAAGTTAACAAATTGTTCTGGATTATAATTTCTGTAAACTTTTATACCTCGAAATTCATCAGGGTTATGTGTTCCGAAATATAATTCTTTTGTCTTAAGCCTTTTCAAAAGATTTATTAAATTTAGGTATATATTTTTCCTTTTTAAAAAATGATGAAATATATAAAGAGCTAGTGTAATATCAAAACGCAATTCTTGATTTTTTTTATAATTAAAGATTGATTTGTTAATAATTTTATATTTTCTATTTTCAGCTTTTTTTAATTTTGTTAAAAAATAAGTATAGAGTTTATTTACTTCAACAGCATAACAATCAAAGCCTTCATCTTCAAACTCTCGGCAAAAATATCCTAAATTTGCTCCAATATCAAGAAGAGTTCCATGGAAAATAGAAAGGTTCTCTTTAATTACCTTAAATCGCTCATCCCCATATGTAAAAGGAATATCTTGGAGATCTGGATGAGTAACGCGTTGATAAAGTCTTCTTTTACGATAATTTGTAGAAAAAAAATATATTTTTTTTTTAAAATCAGCCCAAGCTTCATGCCTTATGCTAACATAAACGGGAATTTTGGGAATTGCAAGAAACTTACCAATTAAAAGATTATTTATTCCCTCTACAACTAAAAACTGTCCATCTCTATCTATAGCTACTACTATTCTTTCAAAACTTTCCCATTTTTCTAATATCTGTTTTTTTTTAATTCTATTGCTTTCCATAAAATCATCAAGATTATTTTTAATTTGATAATATTTTGATTCTATCTCTCTGAGCTTATCTTCCCATTCATCTTTGTTATTAAACCCCCCATTTTCAATTCTATTTGAATCTTTCTGTAGAATTAGATTAAATTTTTTAATTTCTTCTTTTTTCTCCTCATCTAAAAACCTTGAGTTCAAAACTCTATAAAAAATTGAATCCTTTATCAGTTTTTTTGTTAAATCCCAGTCACCTTTCAATTCCTTTGAAAATTCTGAGGATTGTACAACTTTATTAGTTAAATAAAATTCAATTTTTTGAGGATTTATCCATAAAACTTTAGCAGCACTTAATTTATCTGATTCATAGATCAAATTTCCTCTTCCTTCTTTAATGATTTTCTTTGTTGCAAATTTTATTTTGTGGAATACATTCCACATTGCAAAAAGTGGTTTTCCTAAGTTCGAAAATTTATCATTAAAATCATAAATAAAATCTCTTAAAATAATTTTTATATGAGAGAGTTTCATATCAAATCACCTATGATAAATGTTTAAATTAGTTAAAAGTTTTTCAATGTTTTGTAACATTAAGAAACTTTATTCTAATGGCATTTCTTATAATCATACTAAAAGTCCTTCTTCTTACATTTTATAGAGATGGAATAATTATCTCATTATTTTAAAAAGTAATTATTAATTATATAAAGTACAATGGCTGGTTTGATACCAATAGAAAAAGTACTTAAAGAAAGTAGTAGAGTCAAAGAACTTGAAAATCACGGATTTATCATTAAACCTGAAAAAATTGATGAATATTTAAATGATTTTAAGAATCGAAAAAGTAATTTACCAGATAAAAATTATTGGAACGAGAAGAGAGTTCTTATTACAGGAATTAGTGGTTTTGCCGGAAGTCATTTAGCTGAACAATTAGTAAATTTAGGGTGTGAAGTTCATGGAACAATTCGAAGACATGCAGTACCCCTACATGAGAATATAGAACATCTAAGAGGAAAACTATCTTTACATGAGGCAGATATAACTAGTACGGAAAGAATATTAAGTATTTTTGAAGAAATAAGCCCAAATGCCGTATTTCACCTTGCTGCAGAGTCGTTTGTTCCAACCTCTTTTAGAGAACCCGTCAGAGTTAGTCATAATAATATTGAAGGCACCTTAAATCTATTTGAAGCAGCTAGAAGATTTGATGATGACTTAGAAAGTATTCAGGTTGCGTGTAGTAGCGAACAATATGGATTAGTTGATCCCTCAGAAGTTCCAGTAATTGAAGATCTAAAAATAAATCCATTTCGACCAAGAAGTGTATATGGGATTACGAAAGTGGCTACAGAACAAATTGCCTGGCTATATCATAATTCTTATAACGTTCCTTCCATAATAACACGAGGTTTTAACCATGAAGGCCCTCGAAGAGGGATACAATTTGTAACCAGTGTTATACATAGACAAATCGTGGAGATTTTGAAAAAAAAGAGAGAAAAGATAGTGATTGGAAATCCGAATGCTATTCGTGATTTCACACATGTAAAAGATACAGCTAACGCTTACATATTGCTTAGCGAAAAAAAGAAATATGGTGAACCATTTAATGTATGTAGTGGAAAGGGTATTTCAATTGCAGACTACATTAAATTAGCCACAGGACTCTTTGAGATTTCAGTTAATGTGTTTGTAGACCCTATGAGACTACGTCCTAGTGAAGTTCCCTTACTAATCGGTAGAAATGATAAAATTGTGAAAGAAGTAGGATGGAAACCAATCCGATCTGTGGTTGATATAATAAAAGATGGAGTTTTATACTTTCAAGAACATCCTGAGCAATTAGGAATTGAAGCCCACTAAAATCTTTTATCAAACTTTAGAATTTCATGTATTTATGTTTCTATACAAATTCAGCTGTTTTTTATAATTTAATAAATGATGATAGAATTGAATAACTCAATCTATTGAGTTACAAATTTAATTCTTTTTTTTGAATTAAGATTAATTCTAAAATGCCTTTTTCTCCCAATTCTACAATCTCATTTAATTTCTCTTTTGAAAATGTAGCACCTTCAGCCGTTCCTTGTATTTCAATGATTTCTGAATTCTCATTCATAATCAAATTAAAATCAACGTCAGCTTTAGAATCTTCACTATAATCCAAATCCAATAAAATATGGTTGTTTTTTACTCCTAAAGATATAGCAGATACAACCTTATAATCTGGAAAATCATAAATCAGTTGTTCATTATAAAGATAGTTTATTGCATCGAAAACTGCTACAAAAGATCCCGTAATTGAGGCACATCTTGTTCCACCATCTGCTTGAATTACATCACAATCAATTCTAATTGTCCGTTCCCCTAGTTTTTCATAATTGAACGCTGCTCTAATACTTCTCCCTATCAAGCGCTGAATCTCAACAGATCTCCCTTTCTGCCTCTCCCTGTTATTTCTAGATTGCGTAGCCCTTGGTAACATAGAATATTCTGCTGTAATCCAACCCGTTCCTGTATCGACTAAAAATCTAGGAACTGATTCAATAACTGATGCTGTCACAATCACCTTTGTATTCCCTTGTGTTATTAAAACAGAACCCTCGGGATACTTAAGATAATTCCTCTGAATTGTTGTTTTCCTTAATTCATCATTTTTTCTACCGTTGAACCTTGTATTCTCTGTCATCTATAAGAAACCAATTTCTTTTTTAGGATAATCAGAAAAATCTGATTTTATTTATAATTTTTTCTCTAAAAAATGTGTTAATTCTTATTGCTTATTTCTATACGTTTCATGGAATAGATAAAAACTAATTATTTCAATGGGTATGATCCTAAAATCTTATACCAGATGACATTTTCATTCATCTTTTCAAGAATATTTAACACATTCTGATCTGTTTTATCTCCCTCAAAATCCATCAGAAATATATATTCCCAATGACCCATTCTCCTAGGTCGAGATTCTATCTTAAATAAATTAATGTTAGAATCAGCAAATATTTTTAAAACACCATATAGGGCTCCTGGGACATGTTTAGTTACAAAAACTATTGTTGTCTTAACTCTCCCCTCTCTTTGCTCATTTTCTTTTTTTGATATTATCAAAAATCTTGTATAATTTAATGAACTATCTTCAATCCTCGGGCTTAAAATCTTAAGCCCTTTTAATTTACTAGAAATCTCTGTTCCGATTGCAGCATATGATTCATCCTTCAAATCCCTAATCTTCAGAACTGCTTCGGAAGTGGAATTGGAATCAATCAATTTAGCATTAGGTAAATTGTTTTTTAACCATTTTTTTGTTTGAGCAAAAGCTTGAGGGTGCGAAATTACATTACGGATTTTAGATATTTCAGAATTGTTGATTGAAATTAAATTTTGAACAATTCTAATTTCTTGTTCACCATTAATGAACAGATTTTTTTCTATTAAAAAGTCAAGAGTTTCCCGAACTGTACCTTGAAGACTGTTTTCAATAGGGACAACACCAAAATCTATTACGTCCTTTTCTATATTCTCAAATATATCTGAAGTAGTTTTAAGCGATATAAATTCTGTTCCTGCTTTTGGGAAATACGCTAACGCAGCTTGATGTGTAAAAGTACCTTCTGGACCTAAAAAACCTACCTTGTTTATAAATCCTTGAATTAATTTACTTGCGCTAATTATTTCTCTCCATATCGCTTCTATACTCCTCGGTTTTAATGTTGTTGATTTAGTTTTAATTCTTTCAATTATCTCGTTTTCTCTAGTAGGTTGGAAAACATTTAACTCTAGAAGTACCTTAAGATTTCCAACTTTTTGA
>Ga0114923_10003129_pt1 | contig 11161 bp, 19 predicted proteins | sample SumtaG_FD_89578 | JGI IMG/M metagenome (GOLD analysis project Ga0114923, IMG submission 89578) | Deep subsurface microbial communities from Indian Ocean to uncover new lineages of life (NeLLi) - Sumatra_00157 metaG | ecosystem: Environmental > Aquatic > Marine > Oceanic > Sediment | place: near...
CACCTTGGGGGAGTTATAATTGGTAATGGTGTTCGAATTGGAAGTAACACATGCATTGATAGAGGAACATTAGGTAACACAGTTATTGGAAACAATGTTGGCATAGACAATCTGGAACATATAGCACATAACGTTGTGATAGGTGACCGTTCTATTATCGTGGCTAATTGCATGATTGCAGGAAGTGTACAAATAGGCTCAGATACTTGGGTTGGTCCTTCTACATCAGTACTTAATCAAGTTAAGATTGGTGACAATGTTTTTATTGGGATGGCTACGTGTGTGATTCGTCCAATTACAGACAATAAATTAGCTTATGGTTTTCCTGCAACACAACGAGACCAAAAATGAAAAAGAAACGAATACTAGCAATATCTCCGCATCTTGATGATGCTGAGTTAGGTGCGGGTGGTACTCTTTCAAAGTTAGCTGCAGAAGGGCATGACGTCCATATCTTAGGTTTAGCTATTCCTGCAAAAGCTGTTCCTAAAACTACTGAACAGCAAGCAATGGAAGCCACCATGTATCTTGGTATTCCTTTTGACCATCTACACCTAGAAACAACAAGATTTGTCACTCGACACTTTCCTGAATACAGACAACTGATATTAGAAGTCTTGATTAAGTATCGAGAAATGCTTAAACCAGACTTGGTGTTTACTCCTTGTAGTCACGATTTTCACCAAGACCACCAAGTTGTGTACCAAGAAACAATTCGCGCCTTTAGGAATAGCTCTACTATTTTGGGGTACGATTTTCCATGGGACTACACTACGTTTGAAGCAAACTGTTTTATTCCATTGGAACTTTTGCATATCATTAATAAGCAGCATGCTATTCAACGCTATGCAAGTGAGTCTTTAAGATGCAAAGCACTTAAGCCAAGAGTGATAGAGTCACTGGCACGAGTACGAGGCTCACAGTGTGGGCACGACTTTGCAGAAGCATTTGAATACATTCGAGGAACTTACAATGTTTGATACAAATATAGAAAACCAATATGTTGTATTCCAGCGTCCAAACCCTCATCATGCGTTTCATTCCGGACAAGCTGATTTACTGAGAGACAGGGCAAAAGAATGTACTCACATTACAGAAGTAGGAGTAAACATTGGCGCCTCGACCAGAGCGTTTATGGCTGGCTACCCTGAAGAAATGGTAGGCATTGACCTAAAGTATTATGACACAGAGACCGAACACATAAAAGCTTTGGCTGCTGCTAACAACATTAAGTACACCTACCACATAGCAAACAGTCTGTCCTGTCCTCTTGTTGATACAGATTTGCTTTTGCTGGATGGAGACCATTCGTATGAGGTAGTTGCGGATGAATTAAAAAGATGGAACGGATTTGTTAGGAAATGGATAATCCTACACGACACAAACAAAGATGGACAATGTGGGCCTACGGGTTATTTTGTGAAGCAAGCCACCCTAGATTTCCTTGCTAAAACAGATAAATGGACACTAGAACTGGAAGATAAACGACTGGCTGGCTTGATGATACTAAAAAGAGTAAAAAAATGACGCCATCAGGGAACTTTTCAAGCACTTATGCTGTTATAGGGGATGTGGTGAAGGCTGCAGAAATTATCACTGAGGGGGTTGAGCGCAACAAACTACCAGTGACTCCAGCTTATCAATTTGATAATTTTAATTTTCGTCATATTTATTCGGTTTCTCTCACAGTAGAGGTGCCTGATAGCTCGACCACCACACTGTCTCTCTTGCTGTCGGGGTTGAATGCCAAGTGTTGGGACACAATGCGTAACATAATACCAGTGGATTACAGAATGCTGGTAGCGTCTTCTTGTTGTGTAGTAGGAGACACAGTAACGGTGTGCACTAAATATGTACCCGTTAATTATTGTAACAAAGGATAGTGGAACAAAAAGAGTCCGCTATATTAATCATTTAATTGGAGGTTCCTAATGGAACGTTTGAACGCTACACAATTTATAGGAAACGTCGGACAAATCAAAATTGGCGAAAAAAGTGTTTACTTGGCTGTTGCCATCAACGAGTCATATAAACCAAAAAACGAAACCGAGTGGGTTGAAAATACAGTATGGTTAGACTGCGTGGGCTTTGGAACAGTAATCGAAAAGATTAAAAAATCTGGGATTGCTAAAGGCGACGCTGTGTTAATCCTTGGTAAGCTAGGCACACGAGAGTATGAAGGAAAAAGATATACTCAAGTGATAATCCAAAAAGCACAACTTATCTCAAAGCCGAAAAACAGTTCACAGTCTAGTGCTGGTAACGAACCGCCTTCAAATGAAGATGCATCAGACAAAGAGAGTAAAGCACCCTCTAATGGAGACGATGACCAAGATTTACCGTTCTAACTCATATGCAACTATGGAAAGAACCTACATATCATCTAGTTGAAACAGAAGATGAACTGGATGAATTGGTTGAAGTTTTACGTAAGGCAGTAGACAAACAACAACCAATTGCTATTGACGTAGAGACTACAGGAGCCATAAAGAAGTCTAGCCTAAATCCCTACTTAGGCTGGCTTCTTGGGCTTTCTGTTGCTGTATCACCTTATGAGGGGTGGTACATACCCTTACTTCATACAAAAAACAAAGTGAAAAGGGAACATCAACTCTCACTTGAGCTGGTGCGTAGTAAGTTGAATCCCATTGTGAGCACTGGTGGTATATTTTTGGCACACAATGGTAAGTTTGACTATAAGTTCTTGTGGCGCTCAGGTATTTTTTTGCATCCTGTAATTTGGGATACAATGAATGCTTTAAGAATGTTAAACGGAGACTCACGTAGGCCAACAGCGCTGAAAAAGATTATCAAAAACTACGTAGATATTCCACACAGCAAGATAATTAAGGACTTTGAAGAGGCAGCAGAAGGAGAAGCAGCTGAAACTGACCCAACTGAGTTTGCTGTGTATGCAATTGACGATGTGATTTATACCTACTATCTTTATCAGGCATTGAAACCTAGGATAGATGCAATCTATCCGGACTTGTTTTATAATGCCGAAGTTCCTATGTTACCAATTTTAGCTCAAATGGAACTTCGTGGAATTGAAATTGATGAAAATTATTATCGTCGAGTACGTGTTCCCCTTGCCAAAGCAAAGCGTAAGATTGAAACCTATTTTAATAAAGCATACCAAGTGAGTATAGGCTCTCCTGCTCAGGTTGGAGCTTTTTTACTTGGGCTGGCTGCAGATTCAGGATATGATAAATTAGGGCAAACAAAAAAAGGAGCGATTAAAACTGATGTTGAAGCGTTGCAAACTATTATACGGTTAACGAGAAAAGACACTACCATTCATCGTGTGGCAAAACACGTATTAAAGTATAGGAAAATTGCAAAAACGTTAGGCACTTATGTTGATAAGTATCCTGCTGTTTCCCACCGTCATTACACAGACGGAAAGGAACAACTGCTTTTACATACAAATTTTAGTCAGATTAAAAATAGTGGAAGACTGTCCTCTTCCCCTAATGTGCAGAATATTACAAAAGATGATTCATTAGTTAGTATTCGTCGAGGGTTTGTGGCAAGACAAGGATATTCCTTTGTTGAATCAGACTGGTCAGGGTGTGAGTTGCGTATGGTAGCCATTGCATCCCAAGAGCCTCGAATGCTCAAAGCATTTAGAGACAATCCAATAAATGCTGACCTACACAAACTTACAGCTGATGAAATGAACATCACACGAGACTTAGGTAAAACATTCAACTTTGCTGTTATCTACGGAGCAACAGAGTATAGTATTGCAAAAACGTTAAATGTGTCAAAAGAAAAGGCTGTAGCCTATCTTAATAAGTTTTTCCAAGTTTATCCTTTCATAAAGAAGTGGAAAGACACAGTGGAAAGACAAGTAATCAAACTTGGTTATTCTGAAACATTTTACGGGCGACGTCGTTATATCACTCCGGGCTTATCCCCAAGTATGAGAGACACACGCGATGAGTACAAGTGGAGTGGCGCGATGAGAGAGCTAACTAATCATATAATTCAAGGTACTTCAGCAGATTTGTTAAAATATTCAATGACTAAAATTAATCTAGCGTTAGCCCTTGCAGGGTTGGATGCTTATTTAATTACTACAACACACGACTCCATTGTAGCGGAGGCTAAGACAGAGATAGCAGAAGAGGTTGCTGCCATAATGAAGAAGATTATGACAGTAACTATAGAGGGTGTTTTACTCCCAGTAGACACCGAAATCAAGCAAAGTTTTGCTAAAGCGGCGTAAGGGAGGCATTATGAAAAAAGTAGTTTATGTCTCAGGTATGATTTCAGGTGGTGGAAAGCTTTCCGCTACTGAACAAAAAAAGCATGTTAACAGCGCAATACAAGATGCTGTTAAGATTTGGGGAATGGGTGGTGTGTATGTTATATGCCCCCACATTAACTCGCCTTGGAGCCACTTAGCTGATGGTGACCAAATACTTAACAAGTTAATGAAAACTTCATGCCCACAAAAAGCACACACTAGAATCCTTAATGCTGACCTTTCATTCCTGCGTAGAGTAGATAGTCTCTTTATGATGAAAGGATGGAAGGAGTCAAAGGGCGCGGTTATGGAACATGACTGTGCAAAAAAACATGGGATTCCAATTTTTTATACTTTATTGTCGTTGAGAAAGTTTTTGAAACAACGGTCACATACCTGTAAGACATGTGGCAGAGTAAGACAACAATTAACAAAATTTGCAGGTTTGAAGTTTTGTAATGATTGCTTGCCTACGGTACGGAAAGCAGCTGACACAATAAACAACGCGGACAAGAAACTCTTTTTGAAAGTACCGAGAATGTAATATTATGGCACCTATTCTAAAAAAAGTATTTAGACTTAATGCAAAGACAGACCCACGCTACGACCAATTGTGCCACAACACAGCTGAGTTGCTGGTTTCTAAACAACAAATGATTGAAGCGCAGGAACGACACATACAAGCAACCCAAAGACGACTAAGTCTAATTGGAAACGTTCTGTTGACAGAGTGCAGTTATGTGCTTAGGCCAGTAGATGCTGTACGTTTTTTTGACCAAACAGGAGAGATTAAAGTTTTTGATGCATCTAGTTTAGCAACAGGCACAGACCCACATGAAACAGAAGTGTAGAAATGACCTGATTATGCAGGGCATGGATGTCGTTAATGGCGTTTATGGTCACTGCTTAAAAAAATACAGGCTCTACATGTACTTATCCGTAGACGAACTTGCTGACCTAAAGCAAGACTGCATGGTTGAGATGATTCGTATTATTGACGAAAAGTTCAAACCTGAACTTGGGTTCAAATTGAGTACTTACCTTAGCCCGAGACTGCATGGGTTTGTAAAAGACTATATTGAGAAAATAACAACCGAAAGGTGTCCCGATGTAGGAAACACACTTGAATTGTTGGACGCAAAAATGCAGATGTTTAAGTCGCTGCCAACTAGCCAAATCCATATAAGTGCTCAAGAGATACCAACTGGAGAACTAGAAAGTCTTGTTATTGAGATACAAAGCCAGGAATCTGAAGCATATGAGATAATTGATGCAATGCTTTCTCTTCCTGAACACCGATTGGAGGTATTATTTGGTTACTACTTTTTGAACAAAACAATCAGGGAGCTTTCTGAAGAGAAGGGAATTGACCCTTCAACAGGGTGGATATACAGATTACGGAGAGAGGGTATCAAATTACTAAAGGAAGCTTTGAAAGAACGAGGAATCGTATAAAAAAGGAGGCACTACATGCCACCACGTAACAACGCACCAGTAAGGGTCAGAAAGGGATGGCTGTCACTTGAGTTTTGGGCAGCAATTCTACCTTTAATTGCTACCACCATTTTGCCCGACATCCCAGAGCAATCAATTGCCGCTTTGTGGGCTTGGGCAGCTGGCCGTTCAGCTCAGAAGATGTTTGGGTTTGTGGAACCAGATGGAACACGAAGCTACCAGACATCTGAGTTTTGGATTTCACTTGGTTACTCCGTTGTGACCACTGTGTTCCCTGACATGCCAGTTGAGTCATTGAATATGGCATTGACAGGAATTATCGGGTGGGTTACCACACGAACAGGTATCAAGATTCGTTTGGACCGTTTGAACTTCAAGAAAGGTAAATCTGTTCTGTGAAAATACTAGATGCAAAACAAGCCAAAAAATTAGCACATCGTTTCTGTCCTGTCGTTGTACAGGAATGGAAGAGGCTTGAAGATTTTCCATCTGTATTAAATTTTGACAGTGAAGAACGAATGCGAAAGAATCTCGTATTTGGAATGCGAGAGCCAGCTCTGTATTACAGAATGTCTGAGGACGCATTTTACTATTATGCTTTTTACATGGTGTTTCATGCTTTTGATTGGAGTGATTCGAAATTTGCTATCATTCGGAAACTTGATTCACATGTATATGACACAGAAGGGTTATGCTTTCGTATTAGTAAAGTAACAGGTAACTGTGACCTTGCAACAATATTTCATCACGACATAAAGGTGCAAGCGAACAGCGGCCCGATGGTATGGATTGACGCCGAAGGACATGGCATACGACCTTACAGACAGGAATATATCAGCGACCATGCTTATTCGGTTTATCCACCTAAAGCGTTCAATTTGTACAATCTTGATTCGTTAACAAAAAGTACATATGACCGCATTACAAAACTCTTAAACGATGGAGGAGTTGACGCACCACATCAACAATCTGAAGACGGTATATTGTTCACAGCACCACACACATTTTTTTCTAACGAAATAGGAGACTAACATGAGAAAAATACTTACATTAATTGCACTGCTAGTAGCTTTCACGTTTGTTTTTTCAAGCAACGTGGGTGCAATAGAAAACATCAAAGGCGGCGCTGGCGTTGCTCTGATAGTTGAGTCAGGACACCCCGCTGCAATTGGCTACTACATTGAAGGAGATTTTCCTTGGGGCATCAACAATAAAAGTGTTGATGTTAGCACGAATGACACGACAATCACATTTGAGCTGACCTCAGGTGTTCAACTTCTGTATTCGGACTTTGCATACAAGGATTATGCTGAGACTGAAGCCGAAGTTTTTCTAAACGGCGCACGTAAATCATTAGGCTTTGCCAATGGTTATATTGGTGCTGGTCTTAGTATTTGGCATTTTCGTGGCACAGGTACTACTGAAAGTGGTCCTGTTGGCAACACCACTCGAGACGGATATTTCCTTCAAGCTTCACTCCAGCCTTTTTCTGGTGTGACACTTGGTTTTGGAGCACACTTAATTCCTATCACCGACGGTAATGATACGTATGCTACTACTCTTGGCCTGAGGATAGGACTATAATATAAGTTCCACCCTCTCTGGACGAGGGGGAGGCGGTATTCCGACTCGGTCACAGATGGCTGAAGGCAGCGGATATACGTCTCTCCCTCTATTATTCCATGCGAAAAACAGACAAACTCATAGCCACAGGAGAAGTGGTAATCAAGGACATCATTAGGGAACACGCTCATCGTACAGGTATGACTCTGTCTGAGTCAGATGAGGCTGTTCGTGCTGTGTTTGATATTATTAAGACACACTTGTTTGAAAGGCGTAATGTAAAAATTCCAAGGTTCGGTACTTTCTGTTTACATTACCAACAGGGTCAGTTATGCAGGCTTCCACAAGAACATCGTTCTTACATTCCTGCACGGATTATACCAAAATTTAGGTACTCCGTTAGATTCAAACAAAGACTGGCTACTGTTAAGATAACCAAAATCCACGAGGAATCGGTAAACGATAATGACCTACCTACGGACTAATGCACACAGGAATAGACTTAGGGCTTGGGTGTACAGCGCTAGTGACTTTGGACGATAAAGGTACTGTCCTCTGCAAAAAACACTTCGGGTCAAAATATAATGACCCATTCAAATATGCGTTAAAAATACCCCATCCCGAACGATTACAGATGTACAGAGACGCTGTCCACAAGTACTTTGTGGATAATAAGATTACAGGTATAGTTGTGATTGAAACCCCAGCTGGACACATCGTGGGGCATGAGAGACAGTTACTTGAGTTGTATGGAATTTATGCAGTAGTAGCGGCTGACTTTGTGAAGGCGTCCGATGTTTACTTACTATCCCCAACAGAAATTAAGCTGGCCCATACAGGAGATGGAGCAGCCGACAAAGAACTGATGATGGAAGTATGCAAACAACGTGGTTTTCACGTTGCGCACGACCATGAAGGGGATGCTACAGCAATGGCTTTGATTTCATTGGATGGTAAGATGCCTGGAATTTTTAAGCATAGGGAAGAACTTGAAGCGAAGAAAAAAGCGCGGAAGAAACGAAAAGCGGCAAATAAAAAACCCCTCGGAGGATGAGGGGTTTTTTTATGTTTGGTATTATAGGTCTTTTTTAGGAAGCACTGAGTCGGGGCCACCGACACTCCCAGCGTCACAGTTTGTACCTATGATAGCTGTGTAACGAGGTGGTTTTGGTTTTTTGGTGTCTTCAGGAAAGACGTCTCCGTTCTCCTGCCTCTTGAGGTCTTCGTACAAAGCCACAACCCTTCGTTCGAATTCAGTTTTGACACATGCAAGGACTCCCACAGCAGTATTAAGGTCGCTGTAATGGTAGTCTGTAGGCATAAACCCTATCAACAGTTGTGTGATGATGTAGTTTAGTTCACCTTCATTTTGAATGCCTCCAATACTATTAGCAAGCACTTCGATGAACGGGTCAATTTCATCCTGTCTTTTTGGTTTGATATATGGCATTATTTCCTCACTATCCTTATCTTTTTGGTTGGTTTGGTTTCTATATGGTCCAGAAAGTCAAGTACACGACCGTCTGCAGTCCTGTATAGTATCTCCCCTCGCAACATCATATTCAATTTCCTTGCAAGTTTTTCTACAACTAAATACTGTATCATTTCCTTGTTCAGGTGTGGCCTACTCATGTTGCATGTCCTCCAGTGCCTTCCGTAGTTCACTCACAGTAGTAAATCGTTTCAGATAATCAAAGCCAAAAAATCCAGCTTTTGCTCCGCGTCTCCTAGCCCCTGCTGGTCGTACCAGTTTTTTATCTTGATACTTTTTTAATACAGCAACTGAAGCCACACCGCACACAAGTACTTCATCATCTTGTGTTTTGATGCAAATGATTTCGGGACTAATAGGATTTACGCGTACCAATGGAAATAATCCATATTCTACAGTTTTAATTCCTACACGCAACCCTGCATCAATGTTGATGTCTGGTTTGTTATATTTTTTTGAGTGACCAATTGTCCAATCAATAATTGAAATGCCAAGTAGTTTTTCTACTGCAGCTTCACCCAACAATCCGGTGACAGTACGCTTTACCAATGCTTCCCCATCAATCCTATAGTGCCTTTCGGTTGTTTTTGCTTTAGCTAATTGGGCAGCAAACTTTTTTATACGAGCAATTTTAGCTTTTGAAAGGCGCATCACATAACGCTGATAGCACGGACGATAGTTGACAAACAATGGATAACCTTCTGGTTGTATTCCCATAACTTACTTTCTAGCTAATCCGTTAAAGAAATGACCCGGCCCCAAAGGACCGGGTCCTTCTTGTTAAAAGCCTAAATCTCTCAACTCTTTGAGTCGTATGCTAGCTTCGAGCGCTTTCACTACTTCTTGTACACGACCAATCCCGGGACAAACACAAACTTCACTTTTGTCTTCAGGAGCGTCTAGTTCAGTGACTAGAAATCCTCGGTCAGTAAATGAAACGTCGTAATGTACTTTAGCCTTAGCCATGGCGTACCTCCTTGTGTTAGGTTTTTATCTGTTTTGAGCAATAAGCTGAAAATACAGATTTTTTGAATAAGTAAAATTTGGTGTTACTGCCGGGGTCACCCCCTTGGTGAATTCTGGTCCACGATTTACTTGCTATCATGCTTGCTAATTTTTTCTTGGTTATCAACCAAAATTCCCCTGCTGTTTTTATAGCCCAAACATCAGCTTTACTAACAGCAACACCTGAGGGCTTACCTCGACATTCAAATTCAATTGCTACATTGCCTGTACGTGCAGACATTACATCATTCTTAACCTCAAACGTTTGAGGTTTTCCTTTGAAGATACATGATATGTCATACTTATTATCAGCATTAAACTGCACGTTTTTTGCTTTGTGTTTTTTTAGAATTGTAGCAAACTCTGTTTCTGCTTCATCACCCACCTTTTTGTCTTGCCCATAGTTGTAGTGCATACACTTCTCCAATTAAGCGTTCAGGTTACCTCCAAAACTCATCTAAATATCCTGATGCCATATCTGCATCGGATTTACCTGCTTTGCACACATGGTCGCAGGGAACAGGCTCTCCGTAAGACGCACAAGAGGTGTTTTGACAAGTATCATGTTCGTATTCATCTCCTTTACACGAATAACAAAATGGTTGCATACCGCTTCCCAACTTTACGGGGTTTCTGGAGTAGAGGTATCCGGTATAATGACGGACGAGTCTAACGCATAAATAAATCTCGCATATCTATCATTGTCTGCCGGACTACCCAAAGCAGTTGCTTCCTTTTTGATTTCATTCAAGCGATTAACTATTGAATTAAACGCTATTGGATTACTGTTATTAGTAATCTCCATAAACTGGTGTACAATGGAAATTAATGCATCTGTCTTAAAGCGATAGTAATCTACTTGGCTTTTTTGTGCATGTGCATCGTATGTAAACCAAGAACCAGTTCCAATAGCGGCCACAATTAACAATTGTTTGAAAAGCCTGGACCATTTGATTACATGCTCCTTACCGTTGATTGTAATTGCAACGCTCATTACTTAACCCTTCCTGCAGTACATTTGCCTGCTCGTTGGTGTTTACTCACTAAACGATTTCGTTCTTCGTCGATATCTATAGTAGAATCAACTACTGTACCAATAACTATACCACAGTATGGGCATCGAACATTTAACCCTTTTGCTGGTTGTTGTGCATCTGTGTCATCATTCATCTGTGTCCTCTTCCAAGTAATTAAAAATTATACCTCCAATTTGACAATGTGATTGCTCGAAGTTATCCAAGCTTTGTTGTACCTGATGCAATACATAGGTCCAATTCTTTACCATCCTTTTTTTCTTTTCTTCACCCTCTAACCCTTCTAAACTGAATTGTCCTTCTTTCTTAGCAGCTAGCAATACCAGCTTTAATATTGATTCCAGTTGATTAATTCGC